>ENA-UBCA01000470-UBCA01000470.1-human-gut-metagenome-genome-assembly--contig:-NODE-470-length-26421-cov-17.629523_pt1 | contig 26421 bp, 18 predicted proteins | sample MGYA00244228_ERZ654716 | MGnify/ENA primary metagenome ERZ654716 (study PRJEB26926, sample SAMN06164557) | human gut metagenome | biome: ENVO:00009003; feature: ENVO:2100002; material: ENVO:00002003... | reverse complement strand
CACATAGAAGAGTGGGGAGGTAGCGGTGAATTTGGCTGTTAGAGTTCTGTTAGAATAATGACAACTAATCTTCCCTATAAGTGTTAGTCATCAATTGAAAAATCGAAATGCAATTGCATAGCTATAGGCATATATTTGTGCGAATTAAAATTGAAACAATATATTTACTAATACTGTATATTGCTATGAAAAATGAAAATCCGGCATTAGAAAAATATGCAGAACTAATGATCGAAAAGATGAAAGAAGTACATTCATCCAACTGGACGAAACCGTGGTTCACTTCCCGATTCAAAGGATTTCCGCAAAATCTGATAGGAAGATTATACAATAACCAGAACAAGGTCGTGCTCTATTTCATTTGTGATAAATACAAATATAACACCCCTATTTTTGTCACTTTCAACCAGGCACGTAATGAAAGGATACAAGTTCTGAAAGGTGCCAAGGCATTTCCTATATCCTATTACGACTTAATCATTAAGGACAAGATTGCAGGAAAGCGAGTCACAAGAGAATTCTACAAGAACCTATCACCTGCAGAACAAGAAAAATATAAAGTCATTCCATTTCTCAAATATTACAATGTATTCAATCTGGACCAAACCAACTATTCAGAAGTCTATCCAGAAAAATGGAATGCTCTAGTTAAGGAATTTGGGCTCAACATCAATTCAGATAACAATTTTCGGAATGCTCTTCTGGATTCAGTCATTGAAAAACAGACATGGCTATGTCCCATCACCCTTAAAGAGCAAGACGGAGCTTTCTATAGTCCATCCAAAGACTCCATTACCCTTCCAGAAAGATATCAATTCATTGATGGTAAGGAATTCTACTACACTGCTCTTCACGAAATGGCACATTCAACCGGACATCCGGAAAGACTGGCAAGAATATTTGGTCCCTTCGGAAGCGCTGAATACGCCCGCGAAGAACTGATTGCTGAACTGTCAGCTGCAGTAGCCGGCCGCGACCTGGGCATGGCAGTTACCCCCAGAAAAGAGAATGCACAGTACCTAGACGGATGGTGTTCTAGAATTTCTAGTGATCCAAGGTTTATCATGACTGTCTTAAATGATGTCAACAAAGCAGTCACTGCCATGGAAGAAGGTATAGGTCTGAACCGGGAACACGAGGATTCAACCGAAAAACAAAATCAGATACCAGTCATGACCGAAGATGAATATCTCGCATCGAAAGGATATGAAAATCCATTTTATTCAGTGCCCACAACACACAAGGGAAACCTCCGGACACAACACCAACAAAATTTATTATCAAGCATAAGCATAACACGAAGCAACAAATATGAAGCAGAACGAAATGTACTGAAAGAAGAATACAGAGCAATGCTCAGCAGAGGAGAGATACGTCAGCCTACCAAAACAGAAAGGATTATAAAAGCTGCAAATGGGCATCCTGACTTGGAAAGTACCCAGGCAGCAAGGCGTATGGCTATGGCAATGGGCATTAACTGGAAATCTGAGAAAAACGGTCTGCCGGTAATTCACCACTACTACTGCGATCAACACGGGCAACTTCATGCCCGATTTTATTGTAAAGATGAGATGCAAGACCGTATGGTTTGGAAATCCGGCAATGATTATATTCTTTGTACAGGGTCCCGTTCCGGCGGCGATTATACAGAACACATATTGCCTACTAAAGAAATTTTGAGAATTAAGGAACTGAATACAGTTGAACTCCAATCATCCGGATGCAGGTCATTATTAAACGACTCATCTGGAGAATTCTATATAGAGGATAAATCTACCGGCAAGATAGAAGCTTTAACCGCAAGCAATATTGATTTGGGAAAACAGCCTCCGGAAGCGATCAAGAAATTATTGTCCGGACAACAGACAGAAATGTTCACCCAATCCGGTGCTACGCAGATAATGAGGTTAAGCAAGTCACCGATTGGCTGGACACTCAAAACCGAAAAACAATCATTTAATACAATAGACAATACCATTGAAATATAATCAATAATTACAAAACAAAATGCTTATGAAATCACTAAAAGAACTCATTAACGCCATTCTCAATTCTTCAGAAAACAAAGAGTTAGAAAATATCAAGAGAAATCCGACAATGATTAAAGAGATAGCTAATCCGACAGAAGCACAACAGCTGGCTGCTGTAAGGAGTTCTTCTCATGTAATAAAATATATAAAAGAACCTGCAAAAAAAGTACGATTCATCGCTTTAAAAGATGATATATACAACTATCGTTATATTAAGAGTTTAACAAAAAAAGAACAACTATATCTTATAAAAGAAGGAATCAGAATAGAAAACATCAAAAGACCAGTAGAAAAAGTACAATTATATGCTTTAAAATGGAGAAAAGCCTCCATCAATGACATTAAGAATCCTACAGAAAAAGCACAACTTATAACTATAAGAAAAGATAAAGAGTTATTCTTATATATAAAAAATCCAACTATCACTGTCTGCCAGGAAGTTGCAAGAGCGTACTGTGGTAATATAGAGATACCAGCAGATCGCAGGATTATAAAGCCTACCCAAAAGTTAGTTTCCAGCCTACAGGATACTGAAGGTTATGCTTACATAAAAGAAATGAGTCTTGATTATAATAAAGGAGATAAGTATATCAATGATGAATCAGATAAAATAATGAATTGGAAGAAACAAAAGCAGAAACAGATTATAGATGATTATAAATATGAAATTGGTATTGCAAAGGAAAGGGGGATAGAACCTAATATCAAAATAGAAGAATCCGGCATTCAACAAGAGAATGACCATAAACAAGTTAATACAAGAATCGATTATTCAAACAAACCTCAAGATAACTATAATATTGAAGAACTCTCCAATAAAGAAGTTATAGGAACCATTTCATATTATGATTTTAATGGCAAAGTATCTGAAGTTATTGAATACAATACTGTTGAGAGCTATTTGAAAAGTATAAAAGATGAATTAAATTCTAATCCAAATGGTTTTAAATATGAAACATTGGCCACAGATGCCAATATAAAAAAATCAGTAGATGACATAGTTTACGGGGCTTACGGTGAGGATAACCCACATTCTTTAGAATGGTACTCCTCGAATAATACAAAAGCAACTATAAGTCCAGAACAATATTTATCAGAAGAACGCAATAAAATAATGCGTGAATATGCTAAAAATCCTTTTGGAGCTCTTGATAAAGAAAATATACCAGCCGAGGGTATGGATAAATGGGCAGCCGTCACCAATAAATATATGGAAATGAAAACAAACATATCAACAAACCAAATAGAATTACAATCTTCCGGCTGCAAAACTCTGATCTGTGATGTATCTCATTCTTCCGGCCAAGAAGAAATCGGCAATTACCGTATCCTAGATAAATCCACCGGTAAGACAGAATCTATAAATGTGGGGGATATTGACCTGGAAAAACAGTCTCCGGAAACACTCAAAAAGTTGTTATCCGGACAACAAACAAAAATGACCAATAAGTCCGGCACAAACAGTCTTGTCACTCTGAATAAAACCATAACGGGGTGGGGAATATCCGCAGTAAAACAAGTATTCAACTCAGCTGACAACTCTGCCGGCATTTAATTTATTCTGGCAACAAAAACGAAGATATAAAATGAAAGATCAAAAAGAACTACTGAAGAAATGTCTGGTAAACGATATTCCAGCCATTGTTTTCCAGGGAAGCGACAGCTGTGCTGTAGAAATTCTGCAAGCAGCGGAAAACATTTATAGGAAGAACGGTTGCAGTCCGGAGTTTTTGATAGATTTCCATGAAAATGTAGTGGAAAATTTCAGAGCATACCAACTGGAAAACTCTATAGCAACCAAGCTCCCAGATCTGACAACAAGTGAAAAAGAAGCGTTCTACATTCTTCAGGAGAAAGAAGAGGCCTATTTCCCTATTCAAATAAAAGATTTTGAGCAACACTTAAAAGATTACGGATTTACCAGAACCTATGAGAATACAACATCTTATGGCAAGTATCTTTTATTAAAGGAAGAAGACTATATAGGTATCATAGGAAATAACGGAAACTATGATTTTGCCATTAATTATAGCAAAGAAAGCAATCAGATAAGCTACTTCGTTTTTTCTGACGATCCGAATTATCCGGAACGAATAGGAGACTACAACAGTCTGAAAACATGCTTCTCTGACATAATGTCCAGACACCCATTGAAAGAAGAAAAGAACGAACTATTTACAGTAATAGAAAACTACCATCAAATGGGATACGATGATATATCCCAAGCCCTGACACAATATGCATCAGCCATAGACAACTTTTGTAACAATGCCCAATCAAAATACATAATTGAAGGTGTTTCCATATGTAAAACAGACAGCAGGCAACTAAAAGGAAATATAACAATTACCCAAAAAGGAAATATACCGGTCAGTCAGATTACAGATTTCCAGATAAAAGATAAATCCACCGGTAAAACAGAACCTCTAAACATAGGCAGTATTAATCTGGAAAAGCAGTCTCCGGAAACAATCAAGAAACTGCTGTCCGGCCACAAAGTCGAAATGACCAATAAGTCCGGCGGAAATAGTCTTGTATCTCTGAATAAGACGGTGACGGGGTGGGGGTTATCCATTGCAAAACAAATCGCCAACTCTACAGATTCGTCAGCAGAAATATAGAATAAAAAAAGTTTTTCTCCCTTTTTTCCCTATCAGTTCAAAAAAATGTGTAATTTTAAATTTTAAAAGATATGAAAATGGATTACGATGAATGCAGGGCCAAAATATCAATCATAGACATAGCAGAGGATCTCGGATATACACGTATATCAGGCAGACAAGCAACGAACTTGACCTATGTTCTTGGCACCCCCAAAAATCCAGAAGACGAAATAGTCATCTTTCCTAAAAAGAACACCTATTTCTCAAGGAAAGGCAGCTTTGACGATAAGGGAGAGCTGACCAAGTTCGTCCTTAAAAGATTGCATATGTTCTCTTATTGCACTCAGCAGGGATATAGGGGAGTCAATGAAGTTCTTTCAAGATATATGACTGGCGAAAGAATTGTCACCGGAAACGTACAAAGCCGTACAAAAGACCACACCCAGAACTACATTAAGGAATTCAATTTGAATTATTGGAATCCCCGTCCTATCAAAAAGGATAATCCATATTTGACCGTCCAAAGGAAGCTCTCTCCACAGACTGTGGAGGATTTCGCCAATAGACTGTTCATCTACCAGGTAGGAAAAAACAATCATATCGGCTTTCCATTCCGCAAACCCTCCCAGATGGAAATCCTTAACTTTGAAATGAGGAACTATTTTGCAGAGACCAATACCAATTATAAAGCCTTTGCCACGGGTGGTGACAAGGCACAAAGCTGTTGGATGGCCAATTTTGTTCCTTTTGACAAGGTTACAGACATATATCTCTTTGAATCCGCTATTGACGCAATGAGTTTCTACGAAATAAACCATTATACTAAAGAAACCACATGCGCATTCATAAGCACGGGGGGATATGTCACCAAATCCCAAATAGAGAATATAAGCCGTATATTCCCATCTGATAAGGTAAAGTGGAATTGTTGCTATGACAATGATGCCAGCGGTAATGGTTTTGACATCACCACAGCATATTATCTCAAAGGTGAGGAATGTAAAGCTTTTGCAAGGACCAACACTGGAGACACATATAAGACCATCTATTTAAGTTTCCCGGATGGAAACACACAGACCTTCAAAGAAGATGCATTTTCCTCCGGCGAGTATCTTAAACAACATAGTATAGATAATGTAAATATCATCAAACCTTCACGGTACAAAGATTGGAATGAACTTCTTGTCTATTACAAAAGATTTGATTTGAACCTGGGTCCAGGAATGAAATTCATCCCGGCTATCGAAAAGACCATATCCCAACTGAATCTAAGAGGATATGAACAATTGGCCAATAGTATCAGTTCTTCCACAAAAGAACTGGTGGATTCTCTGCTTGAGCAAGCCAATTACTGCATTTCCGCACCTCTTGCCGAGAGCGGCGCTTATACTCTTATGGTAGACTGTAATATCTTCATGGGGCTGGACACGATGTTACCGGTACCAAGCAACTTATATGTTATAGAAAAGTGCACGCAAAAAAAGATATCGGCACATGCCATAAATGAATTTCTTAAAAAAGAATATATAAACATTTTTAGAGACATGAGTTCATCTGATTTCAAAGATTTTCTAGAGAAAGACATCCTAACTTATACAAAGGGTGCTGTAGAAAAGAATTTTGAGAAAGTGATATTGACTTCCGGATGGAGCCTTAAACCTTCAATTCTAAAAAAAAAGAGTTTTGACTTAGAACATGGTATATAGCATAACAATACAGCATGATACCATAATAGTAGCTGTTTCAAGCAGACATGTTGTCACAATTCCTGCCAGGTTTAATGGAATGATTCTCGGGCTTTGGAACTTGATACAGATTTTCGTTACCTACTGTAATGAGAATCCGAATTGGGTGAGTAATGTCCGGTCACTGTGGGGTGACCGATTCAAATAGGGACAGGTATGGAACGGATGCCTATTCATGCCCCTATTATAGCTGACACATGGACTTTTATACATTCTTGCACTTTTTAAGTGGGTAAAAAAGTACTATTTGTATTTTATACAAAAAATTGTTTGCTTAATGAAATGGAACATACATTGCCAATGATATTTAATACCTATATATAGGTATTAGATGCGTTTTTATACCCCAAAAACGGTATTTTTATAATCTTTTGTAATATCTAATTTTGCGTCCTAAAATAGATCTTTTATCGAAGAGAGATACAGTTTCCTTATATTTGAACTGGGGCTTCTGTAAAGTGCGATAAATATGAGGCTGGAACGGAGCTATCAGAAGAATTTTGGAGAAAATCCGTTTTTTAACTTAGTTAGATCTATCAATGAAAATATAAGTATTTATCTGCGTTTTATTAAGATACAGCATTATGGAACTTAAATAAAGTACTAATATATATTGGATTTTCCTAAATATAATGCAGTTGCTATATTGTTAGACAACAGACGGTTGAGGTCTGTGAGATTATGCAACGGCACCAACAAAAACAACATGTATTTTTAATAATTTTAGTTTTGTTACACACAATGGTTTGTATTTAAAATTTATATATAATTTTGTATTATTGATAAATATGATGTTACTTATGAAAAAAGGTATTTTGGGGTGTAATATTATATACTTGTTTATACTTATTTGCATAGGAATTGCCCTCCCTATCAAGTCGCAAAACAATTACAAAGTAAAACTTACAGGCACTGTTTATGAGTACGACCACAACAACAAGCGCTTGCCTTTAGAATTTGCAGCTGTGTCTATTCCTGAAATTGCACTAGGGACAACCTCTGATGAAAATGGTAGATACATACTGGAAAACGTACCTACTGGTAAAATTCGTATGCAAATTCAATATTTGGGCAAAGTCTCCATTGACACCTTAATAAATGTAAATAAGGATTTGGTTCTTAATTTTACAATGAGGAATGAGGATTTTAAGTTGAAAGAAGTTACAGTAACTGCAACCAACAGCCGTTCAGGCAAATCCACATCTTCTCACATTTCCCGCTCTGCTATGGACCATATGCAAGCGACCAGTTTATATGATGTAATGTCATTGATGCCAGGTGGAATTTCACAGAATCAAGATATGAGTTCGGCACAACAGATTAACATCCGTCAAGTTTCCAGTTCCAGTGGTCCGGAAGCTCCGATGAATGCTATGGGCACCGCAATAATTCGTGATGGTGCCCCCATCTCAAATAATGCTAATCTATCTGCGATGAGCCCTACGGTATTAAGTGGTACGGAAACACCCGCTTCATTGGCCGGAGGTGCCTCGCCGGCTGGTGGAACCGATGTTCGTAGTATTTCTACTGAAAATATAGAGTCTATACAAATCGTTCGTGGTATCCCTTCTGTTGAATATGGTGATCTGACCTCAGGAGCAGTAATTATTAATACAAAAGCTGGTCGTGAGCCGCTACGTGTCAAAGCAAAAGCCAATCCCAATATCTATCAGGTGTCTATGGGAACCGGTTTTGAACTTGGAAAAAAGAAAGGCGCTTTAAATGTAAGTGCAGATTATGCTTATAATACGAATAATCCAATATCCAGTTACCAGCACTATCAGCGTGCCACAACAAAGTTACTCTATTCAAATACTTTCTTTAATAATAAGTTACGTACCAATTCCAGCTTTGATTTTATTTATGGTAAGGATCAACGTGAACGTAATCCTGATGATGAACAAACTAAAACAGCTTCGGAAGGCCGCGATGTAGGTTTTACTTTGAATACCAATGGTATATGGAATATAAATAAGGGCTGGTTAAAAACACTACGCTATGTATTGTCAGGTACGTATATGGATAAAGACAGTTATTATGAAACCGTATACAGTTCTGCTACATCTCCTTATTCCATGACCACTACAAACGGTGCGGTACTTAGTAACTTTGCAGGTCAGCATATCTATGATGCCAATGGTAATCAAATTACTAATTTTGGACCGGAAGACATAAATCATTATGCTGTTTATCTACCAAGCAGCTATTTGGGACACTATGAGATCGATAGTCGTGAAGTTAATTTGTTTGCTAAAGTGACGAGTTCTCTATTCAAGGCGAGCGGTCATGTAAACAACCGCATCTTGATTGGTGCGGATTTCCGGAGTGACGGTAACGTTGGTAAAGGAAAAACTTATGACCCAAGTACTCCTCCTTATCGTAGTCAATACGGTCATAATTCATCTTTCCGTCCACGTAACTATAAGGATATTCCTTTCATTAACCAATTTGGTGCATATGTGGAAGATAATTTCAAATGGTCCATAAGCGGTACGCATGATTTGAACATTCAGGCTGGTGTGCGTTATGATCATACCTCAGTAGTAGGAGGCATTTTCTCGCCACGTGTAAATGCATCCATTGATTTGATTCCGAATCTATTAAGTCTTCAGGGAGGTTACGGTATTGCTGCAAAGATGCCTTCTCTTCTCTATTTATATCCAGAAAATGCATATTTTGAATATATCAATATAAATGAGCTTGCCAATGAAAATATTCCGGAAAGCCAGCGCTTGTTTATGACTACCACAGAAGTTCGGCAAGTAGATAACTCAGATTTGAAGATTGCCCAAAATCATAAGGCAGAAGTCGGTTTTAATTTACGAGTGGGTAAAACCAATCTGAATGTAATAGCTTATAAGGAGCGTCTGAAGGATGGTTATGTAATGAGCCAAACCTTCAACACCTTCAATACATTTATCTACAATGAATACCAGCGCACAGAAAACGGGATAGAGCTTAGTAGTAGCCTACCGGTATTGTCTACTTATGCAAAACCAACTAATAATTTAAATATAGAAACTAAAGGTTTAGAATTTGATTTGAATATCGGACGTATTGATGCTATCCGTACGGCCTTCCAAATAAATGGCTCATGGATGCGTACTAAGAGTTGGCGTCAGGGTTATAGCTTCTATGACAATAGCGAAGATGCTGCTTCAGCCCGTAAACCGGTGGCCATTTATTCTCAAGAAGGCAATGCAAGTTACAAACAACAATTTGTAACGACTTTACGTGCCACTCACAATATCCCGCGTATCGGTTTTGTTGTTACGATGACAGCACAAGCTATTTGGCAGCAGTCTAATTGGAATACATTTGGAAACGATTCTATACCTGTGGGCTATTTAGCATTGGAAGATGCGTCTGTAAATATGTTTCCCAAGGGGAAATATACCACTACCCAGCAAGTAAAGGATGCAGGATATGGATATATGTTGAATAATGTAAGTCATAATAATGCTATAAAAGAATCATACAGTCCTTATTTTTGTTTTAACTTGAATGTAACTAAAGAAATTAGCAATATGCTACGTGTTTCTTTCTTTGCCAACAATATGTTCAGAAGTTATCCGCGCAGAGAATCCAAACGTAATCCGGGTTCATATATTCAATTGAATAACCGATTTTTCTTTGGGCTGGAATTATCACTCACTTTATAATGTTTAGGAAGTTATGAAAAAATATTCAATATATTTGTTTACATTGGCAAGTACCCTTTTGATAGGATGCGATTCGTTCAGGGACATGTCTGGCACAGCAGAAGTGAATCCTATCACAGTGGATGTATATTTGGATATTACCGTTGAAAATATATCCACACTGAAAGATCTGACTGTAAAGTTCGACAATTACGATGAAGATTTACATTATGTAAAAGAAGTAACTGATAATAGTGTGAAAGTTGACGGAATTATCCCCGGAATTTATTCGGTAACAGTATCCGGTACAGCGATCGATACAGAAAACAATGAATACTACATCAATGGCAATTCTGTAAATGCGGCATTATTTAAGCATGGTAGCGCATTGAATATTGAAGTACAAGGGCTTAAAGTGAGCCCATTAATATTCAAGGAGATTTATTATTGCGGTAGCCGTCCGGAAAAAGGAGGAGTCTATTTCCGAGACCAGTTCTATGAGATATACAATAACTCTGCTGACATTTTGTATTTGGACGGTATTTATTTCGCAAATTTAACTCCGGGTACAGCTACCACTAAATTACCTATTTGGCCGGAAGCGGACGGTAATAATTATGCATATGGAGAACGTGTGTGGAAATTTCCAGGAAATGGAACCGAATATCCGTTAGCGCCAGGTGAATCTTGCATCATTTCTCAATTTGCCGCTAACCATCAGTTGGACATCTATAACCCTCAAAGTCCTATAGACGGCAGTAGTTCTGAGTTTGAGTTTAATATGAATAATCCAAACTTCCCTGACCAGGCAGCTTATGATATGCAACATGTTTTCTACCGAGGAAAAGCAGAGATGGGAAGTATACCACAATATTTGACATCCGTATTCGGAGGTGCTTATGTGATTTTTCGTGTTCCTGAAGGAGAAGCTTGGGATCCGGTCAACGATGAAAATATGAAGACAACAGATCTTAGCAAACCGAACAGCAATGTTTATTATGCAAAAATACCTATTAAATATGTATTGGATGCTGTTGAAGCAGTAGACAATGAGTCAAAGATGAATGCAAAACGTGTCCCCGGTGTACTTGATGCAGGTATTACTTGGGTAGGAGCTACTTATTGCGGTTTAGGTATTGCTCGCAAATTGTCCACAGACGAAGAAGGTAATCCTATTATTCGCGAAGAAACAGGTACATATATATATCAGGATACAAACAACAGTACGGATGACTTTGAACGTGGCGTTGTTCCTGTAATGCGTCGTAATGGAGCAAAAATGCCTTCATGGAATCACACATTGTAATAATTAACTAAAAAGACAGAACAATGAAAAAACAATATATGAACTATATGAAAAGCTGCCTGCTGGTAATGATAGCCTGCCTTGTAAGTATGGTGGGAGCGGCACAGGGCTTCTCTCCCGCCGCTATGGAACAATTGAAAACAAGACGACTATGGTCTCATTCACAGAATGCTGCCGGTATGCCATTCGATGATATTCAGAATTATTCGAATGTTATATTGGGATATGACTTACAGGACGGAAACTATTGCCGTCCGCAAGAGGGGCAGAAAGAGGCTATCGTAGGTGTATCCAGTGAAGGCTTTATCAATCTGAAAAATGCATATGTGTGGGGAGCATTTAATTTTGCACAAAAAAATCTGACAGATGCCGGATATAACGCCTCCATTGCCGATCCATTCAGGGGAATGCCTTACTATGTCGCAGACCAGCACTTAAGTAAATGGAGAAATCAATATTACGATCTGAAGTTTCGTGCAGCTACTCCTTTACTTGGTAATCATTGGGCATTGGGGTTGGAAGGTAATTATGTAGCTACATTAGCTGCCAAACAGCGCGACCCGCGTGTGGATACCCGTTTTTATACGCTGGGACTGACGCCGGGGATTACTTACAAGTTGAATAATTCACACAAGTTTGGTGCAAGTTTCAAGTATAGTTCTATCAAGGAAGACTCAAGAATGAGTAATGTCAACTCTTATGTGGATCAGGACTATTATATATTATACGGTTTGGGAACAGCCATAAAAGGAATAGGCAGCGGTGTAACCAGCAATTATATTGGAGACCGTTTCGGTGGAGCTCTCCAGTACAACTTCAGTATGCCCTCTTTCAATTTACTGCTTGAGGGCAGTTACGATGTAAAAGCGGAAACTGTTCAGCAGAGCTATACGACTCCTAAAAAAATAGCCGGTGTAAAAGATAAAACTGCTCATGTTTCTTTAACGATGATTCAGGAAGGAAAGGACTATACCAATTATATGAGAACCACATATACAAATCGTAACATCGATGGTATTCAGTATATTTCTCAACGCGATAACTCTGAATCACAAAGTGGCTGGGTGGAATTATATAATAACATCCGTTCTACGTACAAGGCACAAACCGCTTCTCTTAATTATGCATTAAGCAGAAACCGCGGGAATGAATATAGTTGGAAAGCAGAATTAAATGTGAATTATACCAAGCAAGACGATGAATATTTAATGCCTAATTCTGTACAGAATGCAGAAAATTTATCTTTAGGCTTAGGTGGCAAAAAAAATTTTGTTTTAGGCAATAGTTTGAATCGCAGGCTTTTAATAGATGTTCATGTTGCGTATAACAATAATCTGGGAGGTGAATATGTATATGGTGGCAGCCATGCAGACTATCCAACTGTAACCGAATTACAACAAGGGCTGACTAATTATTATACCTGTGATTACTATCGTATTGGCGGGTCGATAACGTATTCGCAACAAGTCAGAGAAAACAGACGTATGAACTTATTTGCAAAAGTTGTATTCGATCGTGTAAATACCTCTGACTATGATTATGATGGGCGTACTCATTTATCGATAAGTTTAGGATGTAATTTTTAATGCTACATAACGAAATCTATATTACAAAACATGCGTAAATTAATAACTGGAAGTTTGATGCTCTGCAGCATATTATCTCTGCGGGCACAGACATTTGTTAAACCGGCTGTGAAAGTAAAGGACACCTCTTTTGCTGTAATTACAGATAAAGGGACATTTCAGGCTTGTGAAGCCGAGCTTAAAGCCTATCAGGAGATTCTAGGAAAGGAAGGGTTGCCTACGTTCATCGTATACAATGAATGGAATAAACCGGAAGATGTAAAGAAAGTTATTGTTAAGCTCTACAAAAAGGATAAATTGGAAGGAGTGGTATTTGTCGGTGATATCCCTATTCCAATGCTCCGCAAAGCCCAGCATATGACTTCCGCTTTTAAAATGGATGAGAAAAACAATGACTGGAGAGATTCTTCAGTGCCCAGCGACCGTTTCTACGATGATTTCGACCTACAATTCGATTTTTTGAAACAGGACAGTGTCGAAAATAATTTCTTCTATTATAATTTGGCTATAAAATCTCCACAGCAAATTCGGTGTGACATATATTCTGCACGTGTCAAAGCTGTTGATAACGGCGAAGAACCGCATGCGCAAATCAGCCGCTATTTTAAAAAAGTGGTGGCTGAGCACCAGATAAACAATAAATTAGACCAATTCTTCTCCTATACAGGTGATGGCTCTTACTCTAACTCATTGACTGCATGGACACCGGAAACCTTTACTATTCGCGAACAAATGCCGGGCGTATTCGATAAAGAGGGACGGGCCCGTTTCATCCGTTATAATTTCAGCGATTATCCCAAGGACGATGTCATTAATATGCTGAAACGCACAGATCTGGACTTGTCTATTTTTCATGAGCATGGTATGCCCGAGCGTCAATATCTTTCCGGTAGTCCCGCTACTAATAGGTGGAATGCTCATGTAGATGCAATGAAGTACTATTATCGTGGTTTAGCGCGTAGAAAGCAAAACAACAAAAAGTCTTTCGACGAAATGCTGGATATGATGAAAAACACATACGGTTTGGACACTACTTGGATTGCAGGCTATGATGATCCCAAAGTAATTGCAGAAGATTCTTTACTAGACCTGCGCACCGGTATTATCCTGTCGGAAGTTACAGAGTTTAAGCCTAATAGCCGTATGGTAATTTTCGATGCATGCTATAATGGTGATTTCCGGGAAAAAGATTACATTGCCGGACGTTATATCATGTCGGAAGGAAAATGCGTAACTACTTTTGCCAATTCAGTCAATGTACTGCAAGATAAAATGGCAAACGAGATGCTCGGCCTGTTAGGTATGGGAGCACGAGTGGGGCAATGGGCTAAATTGACGAATATTCTCGAATCGCACATTACCGGTGACCCTACTCTACGTTTTCAATCTATCAATGAGGTAGATGCCAATGCTTTGTTCAAAGAACCATATAGCGAGTCCCGCATGTTGGAGTTATTACAGTCGCCCTATGCCGACATACAGAATTTTGCTTTGCACAACCTTTATCGCAATGACTATCCGGGTATTTCTGATTTATTAAGAAAAACTTTTGAAACTTCCTCGTTCATGATGGTACGTTTCACCTGCTTGGCATTGCTTGAGAAGATTAGTGACAAAAACTTCCGGGAAGTCTTACACTTGGCCATTACGGATTCCTATGAATTTATTCGTCGCACCTCTGTTCGTATGATGCAACATGTGGGACTGAACGAGTATGTTTATCCGCAAATCAAAGCCTATGTAGAAGACAACCTATCCGAGCGTGTGGCATTTAATGTGAGTTTGGGGCTTCAAGTCTTTGATCAGGCAGCCGTACAGGCGGCAATTGATAAAGTAATGGCTGAGACCTATGTGTTGCAAGACAAGGAGGAGATGCGTAAGGTTTTGGAGAATGCCAATAATAGTCGTAGCATGCAAAAAGAGTTATTAAGCAAAGAAACTTCCGAACGTTGGCGCATCCTTTATTGCAATTCTCTGAAAAATCATATGGCACATGCCTGTGTAGACGGCCTCTTGGCTTTACTTACCGACTCCAGTGAAAGTGAAAAGCTAAAAACCTGTTTATTGGAGGCTTTTGCTTGGTTCACTCATTCTTATCGGAAGCCTGACATCCTTCGGGTATGCGATCAACTGAGAAAAGATAAGAGCTTATCCGAGAACCTTCGTGAAGAAGCCGACCGTACATATTACAGACTTAAAAATTAATTGGCCATGATTAAAAAAATAATATATCTGGCATTTCTTTTGCCATTGGCAGGAAATGCACAAACAACAGTCATAAAGCCATTGGTCAAACAACCTACCGCTTTTGCTATCATAACAGATAACCAAACTTATGCAAATACCAAAGATGCCATGCATCAGTACAAAACTGCGGTTGAAGATGATGGTTTGGCAACTTATCTGATCAGCGGTGACTGGCAAAATCCAGATCAAGTCAAACAGATAATCATCAAAACATATCAAGAATGCCCTTCATTGGAAGGTCTGGTTTTAATCGGCGATGTGCCTGTCGCATTGGTACGTAATGCGCAACACATGACTACTGCATTCAAAATGAATGAGAAAGCCTTTCCTTGGGATCAGTCTTCCGTACCTACCGACCGCTTTTATGATGATCTGAACTTAAAGTTTGAGTTCATCAGGCAAGACTCAGTAAATCATCAGCATTTCTACTACAAATTGACAGAAGACAGTCCCCAGCGGCTAAATCCTACTTTCTATTCAGCTCGTATCAAGTATCCGGAAAAAAAGGAAGGGGATAAATATGCGGCCATTGCCTCATATCTGAAGAAAGCTGCTGCTGCCAAGGCAGATAAGCATAATCAATTAGATCGGGTATTCTCATTCAATGGTGCTTCTTACAATTCCGATTGCCTGATTGTATGGATGGATGACGAAAAAGCTTATATGGAGAACTTTCCATTAGCTTTTGGTCGTCAAATGGGATTCAAACATTGGAACTTCCGAATGAAACACCCTATGAAATATAAGTTATTCAGCGAATTGCAACGAAAGGACCTTGACTTATTTATGTTTCATGAACATGGAATGCCAACAGGGCAGCTTATTAATGATGAATTGGCATGCACTGATTTCAATAATCGTTATAAAATGTTGAAGAGTACACTTTATAATGCAGTCATGTCCCATGTTGGAAAACGTGACAAAGACACCTTACGTATTCAGATGCAGGAAAAACGACAAGTGAATGAGGTGTTTTTTAAAGACCTGGACAATCCTAAGTTCTGGGAAGCAGACTCTCTTCACTACGCTGATGAACGTATCGTAACGGAAGATTTAATGAAGAGAAATCTTTCCACTAATCCGAAGATGATAATGTTTGATGCGTGCTACAACGGTTCTTTTCACGAAAACGACTATATAGCAGGACAATATATCTTTAATGACGGTCAGACATTAGTAGCACAAGGAAATACCCGTAACGTATTGCAAGACCGCTGGACTATTGAAATGATTGGTTTGTTGTCCCATGGTGTACGAGCCGGGCAATACAATAAGCTAATCGCATCACTTGAAGGTCATTTGTTTGGTGATCCCACTTTCCGTTTTGCTCCTATCGAAGCCAATACTTTAAGTACCGATATAACAATACACAAAGATGACAAAGCCTATTGGAAGAATTTGTTAAACAGCCCATACGCTGATGTACAAAGTTTGGCCATGCGTATGCTGGCTGACGCCGATACCCAAAAGGAATTATCTCCGTTGCTCCTGAAGAAGTACCGGGAAAGTGGCTTCAATACGGTTCGTATGGAAGCTATCAAGTTGTTGAGCCGTTATCAGGACGACAACTTCATCGAAGCATTACGCGAAGGTTTGAACGATACTTATGAAATGGTAGCTCGCCAAAGTGCCATTTATGCTGGATTTGTAGGTGACGATTCCTTATTGCCCGCTATTGTGGAAGCATTGGTCGAACATAATGAACGCTTACGCGTACAAATGAGTGCCAACAAGGCTTTAAGCCTTTATCCGAAAGAGAAAGTAGAAAAGACAATAGAAGACTTTTATGCAAAAGTTGACCGTTTGAATGAAAACGAAGAGAAAAAACGATTACTAAGAAGCCTGGAAAGAATGTTTGTACAAGAGGCAAAAGTCCATCAGACCTTGATGGATGTAGCTGCACCGGAAGCAAAACGTATCAGTGCAATCCGCAATGTGCGTAACTATACATTCCATTTCCACGTGGATGATTATTTGAATGTAATTCGTGATGCCGGTAATCCACAGGAAGTACGTGTAGTAATGGCCGAAGCATTAGGTTGGTTTACTAATTCTGTACAACGGCCACACATTCTTGAAGAAATAAAGAAGATGCAACAAACAGCCAATCTTCCGGAAGATTTAAAAGCAGAGCTTGAACAGACAATCAAAAGATTAAGTTTATAAATATGAATAAATACATCCTTTTGGCAATTACCGCTTTGTGCTTACAGGATATGCAGGCGCAAACAGTTGTACATCCTAGTATAAAAACAAAGACTACTTTTGCAATTGTAGTCGATCAGAAAAGTTATGATGAAGCGAAAAGTGAAATTGATGCTTATCGTACCAGTATAGAAAAAGAAGGTTTAGGTACTTACTTGCTAATTGATGATTGGAAAAGGCCCGAACCTATTCGTGAGCAACTTGTCAAATTGCATGAGAATGAGAAAACGCCTTTGGAGGGTTGCGTATTTATAGGTGACATCCCTATTCCAATGATTCGTGATGCACATCATCTATCTTCGGCTTTCAAAAGGTCTCCCAAAGCCAATTGGCAGAAATCAAGCGTTCCTTCCGACCGTTATTATGATGACTTCGGATTAAAATTTGATTATATTAAACAAGACAGTTTGATACCTGACTATCATTATATGACATTGCGTGCTGATTCTAAACAGTATATTTCACCGGATATTTATTCGGCCCGTATCCGTCCATTACATTTAGAAGGTGAGAACCGTTATCAGATGCTACGCGATTACTTAAAAAAGGCAGTTGCAGAAAAAGCAAAGCAAAATGCATTTGACCAACTGACTATGGCCCGTGGCCATGGTTACAATTCTGAAGATCCTTTGGCATGGAGCGGTGAGCAAATAGCCTTACGTGAGCAATTGCCGCAAATATTCAAATCGGGTAATACAGTGAAGTTCTATGATTTTAACATGCGCTATCCGATGAAACCATTATACTTGAACGAGATTCAGCGCGAAGGATTAGATGTCATGCTATTCCATCACCACGGTGGCCCCACCATGCAGTATATCAATGGCTATGAAAATGGTTCCGGTATTAATTTGAGTATTGAGAATGCCAAAATATTCTTGCGAAGCAAAGTGCCTTCATACGCCAAGAAACATGGGCGTGAAGCTGCTATCAAAGAATATGCCAAGCAGTATGGGGTGCCTGAAAGTTGGTGCGCGGAAGCTTTCGATGAGGAGAAAATAAAATCGGATTCCATTGTAAACCGTAATATGGATATCTATACTGAAGATATTCGTCTTTTGACTCCTAATGCGCGTTTTATACTGTTCGATGCTTGTTTCAACGGTTCTTTCCATTTGGATGACAACATTGTAGGCTCTTATATATTCAATAAGGGTAAGACCATTGCTACTATGGGATGTACGGTTAACACCATTCAAGATAAATGGCCGGATGAATTTCTCGGCTTGTTAGCTGCCGGTATGCGCATCGGGCAGTTCACTCGTTTTACCTGCTTCTTGGAAAATCATCTGATCGGTGACCCGACTTTTCACTTCACCAATAATGCCGGGCTGGATATGGACATCAACCAAGCTTTAGTTGCGCAGGAAGGAAATGTTACATTCTGGAAAAAACAGCTGAATTCCCCTATGGCTGACATGCAGGCAATGGCGCTCCGTCAATTGTCAATGGCAAATTATAGTGGTCTCGTTGAGTTGCTGAAGAAAAGTTACCACGAATCGAACTTTTTCGTTGTGCGGTTGGAAGCATTACGCCTATTAGCTTTGAACTATCCGACAGAGGTTGCCGATGTATTGCAGACAGCCATGAACGACAGTTATGAACTGATCCGTCGTTATGCGGTGGAATACGTTGAAAAGAATTGCAATCCGGAATTGTTGCCGGCATGGATAGAAAGCTATTTATTACGCGGACATGAAAACCGCCATCGTTTCAGAATTTTTAGTGCTATCAACACGTTCGACCATGATATGGCTTTGAATGAATTGAAGAAACAGGCTGCCGATTGGTCTTTCTACGATTCTTCCTATGTGAATGAATTGTTAGAATACCTTCCTCGCCAAAAGAAAGGACTTGAAAGAGATTTTGCACTTATTGACAGTCCGGAAAGTACTACCAAACAGATACAAAGCGAAATAAGTAGGTTCCGAAATAAACCTATTGCTAAAGCTATTGAGCCATTACTGAACATTATAAAAAATGAAAGCCAAGAAGAAGAACTTCGCATATTGGCTGCTGAAACATTAGGCTGGTATAATTTATACTATAATAAAGCAGATATAATCAAAGAACTTAACACATTTAGAACTTCCAATCAAAAGCTAATGAACGAAGTTACCAAAACAATTAATAGGCTGAAAAGTCAAAATAGGTAGAATCATCCAAACGATGAGATAGACCGGATCCAAAGGGCGGTTCTGCCATTCCTGAGCAGCCTGGTTGACTTTGTTCGTGATGATGGAAATAGCTGATGTGGACAGTTCTATCTCATAGATTTCACGCATCTCCTCTTCTATGTCTGACACGCTCATTCCTTTGGCATATAGGGAGATAACAAGTTTTTCTTTAATATTATCGACACTATACAGGGACATTCAGTAAATGTCTATAGTATAACTCCTCAACCAGTTCCAGACACCAATCATTAAAACAAGTAACTTTGTATTTTCTGATTGGTGTCTATTTTTGATACATATCGCTGTGTTTACTTTTCCCTATGAGAATCTCTCTTACTTAGAAAACCGGCTGACCTTGTTTCTCAGAATCAAAAATAAACGATGTATCCTTGAGAATTCGTTTTCCGTTGGCATACTTTTCATCTCCTTCACTTTAATTTTAGTAATCCTCATTTTAGTCTATTTTCAATGCCAAACTCCTTTTTTATATTTAGAATAGTTGAAACAGATTTATTTGTCAGCTTAGCAACATTCCGGATAGAATATCCCTTCCTCAATAGAGAAATAGCCTCTTTGTATTCTTCTCTTTTCTGTTCCAAGCTTTTTTTGCTTCCCGGCCTCCGTCCCAATCTGCCTCCTTTCTCAATATACAACTCCCGCCCGCTATTGAGGCGTTCAATGATTCCCTGGCGTTCCATAGCTGCCAGTTCTCCTAATAAAGTAGTTACCAGAGAAGACAAAGGATTTACTGTCTTGTCAGGTCGTAATGTTTCCAAGTTCAAATTTTGGATGTACACACATATCTTATGTGTATGCAGTATATCAAGTGCCTTTAAGATTTCCAAGGTGGAACGTCCCAAGCGTGAAATCTCGGATAGGAGTAGTATATCAACCTGGTTCTGCGAATCTATGCAGTATTCCAAACAACGGCTTAATACCGGACGGTCTACATTGGCCTTTCGTCCGCTTACCTTTTCTTCAAAGACCGCAACCACCTTGTCTCCCCGTCCGGTTGCAAATCTTTCCAAATCAACAACCTGCCGCTCGGTCGATTGCCTGGCAGATTGCGAGCTTACACGTGAATAAATAACCACATTCATGTCTTTTGTTTTTGTTCTTCCTTATCTATTGTTGTGAGCTACTCACGCCTAAAGGCATGAGAGCTCACAATATTCTCCGGCAGGAAATACCTAGCTGCTTCCGGATGTTCGGGTGTCCTTTTCAGGAAAAGGACGAGATGCACCTGCTGCTCCCTTTTGACGAATGGGAGGCTTTGTGCTTTTTCTGATAAAGAGTGAGCCAATCGTTGTGCATCTTCTCCGTTCGTCCACTTACATTCTCCGATAAGAATATGTTTCTTGTCGAAGGATTCTGCTACGATATCTAGTTCTATCATCGTTCCCTCTTTGTTGTCATTGGGGAATATCTTCCCCCACCACCTGGAAGCCATGTTGTAGATGATACCGTCTATTTCGTTACCGCTTACATATTGTCGGCACAAGTGTTCCCAACAGTCACCTACATATAGGCTGAATTGTGTCTCTATCAGGCGCATGACAGTGTCGATACGTCCCAGTTCGAGGATAGAATGGTACGGTGCGACAAATCGGTAGTAAAACTGCAACATATTGTCATTGATGCGATAAATGCCTTTCTTGCTTTTTTTCTCACTCTCGCCGAAAGGTATCTCACGCCTGACGTATCCTAACTCACGTAATTTGCTTAGTGGTTCGGAAATTTGATTCGCATCCTTCCCTGCTCTTGATGCAATTTCGGTAATGCGGTTGACGCCGTTCCCAATGATGGATAAGATGGTAGAGGTCTGTACTGTATCTCGCAGGTCATCACGAAGAAGTCTTTGGGGCTCTTCAGCCAATATCCCTTTGGTATCTAAAATCAATTTTCGGATGGCGGTGCTCATGTCCGAATAATCGGCTCTCAGTTCCCAGTATCTGGGTATCCCTCCCCAAATGGAGTATTCTTCCACTGCGGAGATTCTATCCACTTCCAACGCTTGGCTGATGTAGGATACGGGGATTGGCTCTAATTTGACAATCTCATCGGCCAAGCCATACAAGGGTTCTCTTTTATCCAGTACATATCCTTGCATGAGTTGTTGGGAAGAACCGCAAATAATCAAGTCATATTTGAGTGTTTTCCCATTAAGTAGCTTTTGGATGACAGATGGCAAGGAAGTACAGCTCTTGACCATGTACGGGAATTCGTCCAGACAAACGGTTATACGCCGGGTGAGCTTGTCATTCAACTCCAATAGCAGCGTTTCCCAGTCAGGATAAATCATTTTATCAAACCGGGGGATGCAGTAAGCAATGGTCTTGGCGAACAAGGCACGCTGATTGGTCTCATTAGTCTGGTCACTCAGAAAATAGACATCATCGTCTTTCATTATCTCCTTGATGAGCGTGGATTTACCGATGCGTCTTCTACCGTATATAACAAGAAATTGGGGCGTTTCTCTTAAAAACGCATTTTGTAGTCTTTCCAAAGAGTCTTGTCTGTCTATGAACTGGTTGAATTTCATTTATATGAGTTTTATATTATAAGTGAGAAAGATTATCTTTCACAAAGATAATCATGTTCGTTCAAATATAAAAGAGGAAACACTCGATTTCTTTAAGAATTAAACGAGAATTCCCGTATCATATCAAGGTTATAAATATCAATAACACGTTTAACCTTTCGAGAACCTTCTAAACGAACTATTTCCATTTTGGAAACAGTTGCTTCCTTCTAATTCTCCATTTCGAATAATATTGCGTATATGCTTAGAAATAGCCGGAACTTCAGTCCCAAATAATTCTGCTATTTGTGCTTATGTCAGCCAAACCGTTTCATCTTCCAAGCGTACTTCCAACTTAACGACTTCGTCCGGCTGATATAATATGATTTCTCCCTGATTCTCCATATCAATGTCTTTATTACGCAAATATAATAAATTTATTCAAAGAATTATTTCAATACAAAAAACATAGTGTATTGAAAACGAGTTTTAGATTTATTTCAATACACTATGTCAATTGATACAAACTATATGTTATTATGCATGACTTTAAAAGGAAACAATATTAAATCATCAGCAATGCTATTACTATTTCAACGTTAAAATAGCCAATGATTGGAATTTATATGTGTCCATTTCAATGCGCGCATCCACATTATCTATAGTAACACGAACAAGATCAGCCTTCTTATACATACTATCGAATTTCCAATAAGAGACCAACTCATGCATATCATCATCTCCAAAAATAAAAGAAGAAACAAAATTATGAGTAATCACTTCGGGCTTTTTGTGAAGATGCCAGTCTGCCATTCCTACATGAATACCTAAAGCATTATGACCATTCACTTTTTCTAACCATATAGTTCCCGAAAACAAGAAATGATCTGTAGAGTTGGGAGGGACAAAATTGCAAAAATAAGTATCTTTTTTCAAAACTGGAAGACCTGTGTCACTTAAAGTGGTTTCTATTCCCTCCAACAAATCATTGCCTGATTCATCAACAAAAGCTATATAATAATCATAGTTATAAGGAGGATAGAAATCATCCACATTTTTGTCACAACTACCAAGTAACAAAGATAGTAAACAAAAAATGAATATTTTTTTCATAGCATGTTATTTATTAGGTACAACATATAAATTTTCTCTATCATGTTTAAAATCTCCATTTCCTGAATTTACATCACTGAAATTATACCATGCATTACCATTATTTATTCCCCATCCCCAATTCATATAGAACAAAAGATAACCAGAACCGGAAGACCTTTGTGGAGCCCAATATGCAGGAAGCCCACAACTTGAATAACTCGGATTAGTAGAGCGATTTACAAGGTATTCCACAAAATAATTTACACATGTGCTCCACCTTTCAGCTCCTTCACACACCCAAGCATGTCCGTCCCAACTGAATCCCATAAACTCCTTCTGATTTCCTCGCATATATACAGGCCGACGATTAATGAATATTTCGTCTTCTACCTCCCAAGATTTATGGGCCTTTCTAACAGCTGTATACCCTCTTATTTCAAAACCGACTTTAGCTTTCGCAATATTAGACTTGGACTCTTTGCCATATTCCATATCCACAGCACTACCTATATCTGCAATCAATGTTTGAGTAGCTACAGTTGCTGTCATATTGGGCATATCACTCCAATTAAAAGCAGAAGGCCATTCATGATACTTCATAATTTATGCCATGGCAATGGCTACACAGCCCGCAGCACAATTAGGAGGACACAATCCATTAAAAGGAGATCCTTGATGCCATACAGTATTAATTAACGGTCCAACTTTTTCATGAGGATCTTGTTTATACCCCACAATTGTAAATTCAAGCGGAGAACCGTAAAGTTCAGCTTTTGCTACATAACTTTCATATTCCGACTGGGAAAGAAAAGAACGAGCACTAGTCAATGGTCCAAAAGAATAACCAGGGCATAGTCCATACAATTCATTCATGCGTTGACGAAATAATGTTCCATCTTGATAAGAATCATTCATAGTCTTTAGAGACTGCTTTTCCATTTCCGGTACATCATAAACGGCCCACATCTTACGAAATTCATCTTGTACCTCCTCCTCTTGGAAAGCACTTTCTACAATATTTTGTTCTGTTTCGTTTGCCCAAATGGAAAATCCTGTCTTCATAGCTTCCTCTACATTCATTGAACCGGTTTCAGAATATGCAAGAATCGGATAGTAATTCTTAGTAGCGCTTACTATTACAAATCCGCCACCTTCATAGTTAATTACATACATAGAAGGCACACCATTTTCATTGTAAATAGTTCTTATTTCTCTAGCAGTCTTATCAGAAGTTGCTCCAGGAACAACAGAACTGTTTCTTGTGTGCACGCAATTCCCATTTCCATTGTTATTTAGAAACAAGGAACCTACTTTAGAGGCTTGACTAACTGACACAAAGTGTTCATCATTAATAATGTTAGCACAAGTAGCATCTGCTTCCATAGGGGAAATATCAAAGTTATCTTCATTACAAGAACAAAAAGCTACAGCAATCCACACAAACAATAAATACTTTTTCATAGGCATTAAATTTAATAAAGATTATATAGTGATATCCTTCATACACAATTAGGGCATGAATTCGTAATAAACACCACCTTGTCATCAAAGCAATTTCACCGATTGTTTATAAAAATAGCAATTTAAAATATATTATCATACAACAATATAGTCAAAAAATAGAACAATACAGTCAAAATGATTCTTTAATACCTTAATTCACACCATTGGAGATAAAAATATGTCATTGGAGCGGGCAAAGCTCATTCAAAAGCTTCTCACAGTCAATTCCAATCTGTCGATAATTCTGCTCCACCTCCCTATCTGTTGTTAACTTCACTATCGGTAATGGTTTTTCATCCAGTGAAAACTTTTCAAACCGTGTTTTTATTCGGCTTACATTAGACTCTCCTGCAGAAAGTATAAATTCTCCTTTCTGCAATTCGGCAAATTTATTGCTATCATAAATTTCCTCCTTCTGTTTGCTTCTAGTAACACTACTATTGTATCGTCCGGAACTGGACCCCGCAGAAATGCTCTTCTTTTCCTTCTCCTCCTTTCCGAAAAACAAGGGATAATACTTCAATGCTTCCACATCTTTTGTTTTTCCCAGGAATAAATTGGCAAAATTGGCCATAATGGAAACCCGGTCTTCTTTACCATATAATTTATCGAATTTCGTACCGGATTGGGTCAATACAAGGAATGAAACGCCATATTCTCTCAAAACCGATGGTAAAGATTGAAAGTCATTAACTTTAACAGTAGTCATCTCATCGAGAATAAATGCGAATTTCACACGATTACCAAACTCAATCCGACGCGCAGCGAGGGGAACTAACATCGCAACAATAGGAGATATCATGCTCTCAATTGCAAAATTGTTTGAAACGGCAAACAGTTTTGGTTCTTCCGGGTCTATCAAGTCATAGATAAAGTCATTACCCGAAAGGACATAACATACATTTTTATTAGTAGCCAGATTACTGATATAGTTATTGATGGAAAAAATCACAGAACTCTGGGTACGTTCACTTCCTTTGGAACCAAGAAATGCACCAGCCTTCATTTTAGACATCATATCCCCTTCAAGAAAACGCATCAGTTGCTCCGGAGTGGCCATTAAGATAAAATTAAGAATATGTGGCAAGGTACAATATTTCCCATAATCACCCTGAAATTTATAGAACCTCACAGCCACACCGCAAAGTAATCCAAGTGCAGCCTGAAACCATTCATCAGCATTACCCTTCTCAGGTTTCATCGCCTGAAAAAAGTCTGTCATCGCCTGAAAGAGCATTGTTTCATTACGGATCACATTCTTATCAAGAATATTAAAACGATATGTACGTGACATATCCGTGAAACTTATATAATAGAACTTATAAGGATATTTATATTTATGAACAAGATTCCAGGCTGTTTTCGTGTAATCATAGTCTTTATAGTCATAAATGAATCCCGCCCATCCATAACGTATGTACTGCTCAAGAATGGGCTTGCCTATAGAAGCTGTCTTACCGGAACCGGCGCCACCTAAGACCATGAAATTATCACGTGGATAATAGAATTCAAGCTGTCCACTATCACTACCAAGAATAAAAGTATCCTCATCCTTTCTCGGTTTGGATTTCTCAACAACAGATTCTTTAAGAATATACTTGATAACAAAAAAAATTGAAAATATGCAATACAAATAAAGAGATGGATGGATATTGAAAAAGTGTAAGAAAGCAAATGAAACTAACAAAGTAAAAAATATACTTACTAAAGTATAAAATAGAAGATTCTTCCTGTCTCTTATACACATCTGACGCTGCCGACG
>ENA-UBCA01000461-UBCA01000461.1-human-gut-metagenome-genome-assembly--contig:-NODE-461-length-26659-cov-5.827507_pt1 | contig 26659 bp, 17 predicted proteins | sample MGYA00244228_ERZ654716 | MGnify/ENA primary metagenome ERZ654716 (study PRJEB26926, sample SAMN06164557) | human gut metagenome | biome: ENVO:00009003; feature: ENVO:2100002; material: ENVO:00002003... | reverse complement strand
TAATTATATTCCTTTGCAGTAGGGATGAAGTAGTGCGGAAATCTTGTTTTTTTCTGCATGGTACTCTTGTAGTACCCCTTTTTTTGACTTACATCAATTTACCGTCTAAGTTTGCAGCAGAATTTTAAATCAGTACCAAACGATGAAAAAAAATCTGTTTACCCTATGTATGATGTTGCTGCTCTCCATGCTTTCTTTTGCGCAGGGCAGTCTGACCATCTCGGGTGTTGTTACCGAGAAAAAGACAGGGGAGCCTATCATTGGCGCCAGTATCCTGCTGAAAGGTCAATCGTCCGGAACCATTACGGACTTTAACGGCAACTATTCTATTCCGAATGTTCCTTCGGGCGCCACTCTTGTTTTCAGTTATATCGGCATGAAAACGCAGGAGGTCAAGGTGACTGCCTCCTCGAAGCTGGATATCTCTCTTGAAGAAGATAACCAATTGATAGACGAAGTTGTCGTGATCGGTTATGGTATACAACGTAAGTCCGACCTGACCGGTTCGGTAGGTGCGGTGAAGAGCAAAGACCTCACGAAAGTTGCCACTCCCAACGTGGCGAATGCCCTTCAGGGACGTGTCTCCGGTGTGTATATCTCGGCTAACGGTGCTCCCGGAAGCTCGCCCGAAGTACGTATCCGTGGTATCGGCACAACGAATAACAGCAATCCCCTTTATGTGGTGGACGGCATGTTTATGGACGACATCTCTTTCCTGAGCACACACGACATCGAGTCGATGGAGGTGCTGAAAGATGCATCGGCGACCGCCATGTACGGTTCGCGCGGTGCCAACGGTGTGATTATCGTCACTACCAAGCAGGGAACGGAAGGAAAAGCGGTGGTGAACTTCACCGCCAGCGAAGGATTCCAGTTCAACAACAGCAGCTTCGAGATGGCCAATGCCACCGAATACGCGACACTGCTGAACGAAGCACTGGTCAACACAGGCGGAAAACCCAAGTTTGACGACCCTGCTTCACTGGGCAAAGGAACCAACTGGTTCGACGAAATCTTCCATGTGGCTTCCGTACGCGACTATCAGCTCAGCGTCAGCGGCGGATCGGAGAAGGTGCGCTACAACCTCAGCGCTGGATATTACCAGCAGGACGGCATCATCACCGGAAACACCTACAACCGCTTTACCCTGCGTGCCAACAATAGCTACAAGATCAGCAAACGGCTGACCCTCGGGCACAATCTGTCGGCCTCTTTCAGCCATAAGAAGAACGAAAACAGCGCGGTGGTGAAAGCTGCCTATACCATCAGTCCCGTGAAGCGTCCCTACAATGAAGACGGGAGTTTTATGGATTCCGAAAGCGCCTCTTCTGCCAATCCCGTCGCCACACTCCATTATACAAACAATGATGACTGGAAAGAACGTATCGTGGGCAGCGCCTTCCTGAACTGGAATATCCTGAACGGGCTTGACTTTAAAACCAGCCTCGGCATCGACTATATCAACGGACGCCGCCGCAACTTCGTGCCGAAATACTACGTTTCGGAAACACAGAAGAACGAAACCAACAGCCTCTCCAAAACCTGGGACCGCGACTTCACCTGGTTGTGGGAGAACCTGCTGACTTATGACTGGAAGATCAATGATAAGAACCGGCTCAACCTCTTGGGAGGTATCACGGCGCAGAAGCGTGTTTACGAGTTGCTGGAAGGCACCGGACGCGACTTCTTCTCCGATAACGAAAACTACTGGTATCTCGACCAGGCTTCGGCCGGCTCCAAGTCGGTGGCCAACAACGGATACCACGAAACAATGATGTCTTATCTCTTCCGTGCCAACTATGCGTTAATGGACCGCTATCTGCTGACTGTCTCGGTCCGTGCCGACGGTTCATCCAAGTTCGGTCCTGACAACCGTTGGGGCTACTTCCCCTCAGTAGCTGCCGGATGGAGAGTCTCCGAAGAAGCGTTCCTGAAAGACCGCGTGCAGTGGCTGAGCAACCTGAAGCTCAGAGGAAGCTGGGGACAGATCGGTAATGATAAAATAGGTAACGACAAATACCGGGCGCTCGCCAATATCTCTCCGTCCTATGATGCCGTGTTTGGCGGCGTGTTCTATCCCGGCGGAACCATCACGTCACTCTCCAACCGGAGCGTCCATTGGGAACGTTCGGAGCAGATGGACCTCGGCTTCGACCTCGGACTGCTGAACAACCGCTTTTCACTTGAACTGGACTATTATCGCAGAGACACGAAAGACATGCTGGTGACGGTGGATGTACCGGCTTCCGTAGGCCTCACCCCGGTAGAAACAAACGTAGGGGCGGTGCGCAACAGCGGTGTGGACTTTACCGTGAAATGGGAAGATTCGCTGAAAGACTTCCGGTATGGTATCCGTCTGACAGGAACGACCATCAAAAACGAAGTCATCAGTCTGGGCGGCAAACGCATCGCCAGCGGTGACATCGGCGCCGGAAAATCCGTACAGATGACCGAAGAGGGAAAGCCGATTAAATATTTCTATGGCTACAACGTGATCGGCATCTTCCAGAACGAAGCGCAGATCAAGGAGTACAACGAGCATGCCGCCGCTGCCACCGGAAATTCCGGACAACAGTATCAGAACAACGTAGGTCCCGGCGACCTGATATACGAAGACGTAGACGGTGACGGATATATCACCGCCAACGACCGCAAGTATCTGGGCAGTCCCACTCCCAAGTTCATCGGCGGTCTGGGCATCAGTGCTTCCTGGAAAGGATTCGACCTCTCTATCGACTTCCAAGGCAACTTCGGAAACAAGATATTCAATGCCAAGCAGGTGGAACGTTTCTCCGGTTCGGACAACTGGGACCGCTCCTTCCTCGACCGCTGGACACCCGAAAATCCGAATACCATGACACCGCGAATGACTCTGGAAGGCAATAACTATCAGGTGTCGAGCCGCTACGTAGAGAGCGGTTCGTACGTGAAACTGCAAACGGTGGAACTGGGATATACTTTCCCGAAATCATGGATGCAGAAGGTATCCGTGCAGAATCTGAGAGTCTACTTCTCCGGCAACAACCTGGCCTATTTCACCGGCTATAACGGCTTCACACCCGAAGTGCTGGGCGGCATCGACCGTCAGATCTATCCGGTGACAGCTACCTGCCGCTTCGGCCTGAACGTAACTTTCTAATATTAAATGATATAGACATGAATACGATTTACCACAGAGTAACACAGGGTCTCACAGAGTTTAATCTCATAGAATGTTTAAAAGGAAATCATCTCTGTGAGACTCTGTGTTACTCTGTGGTGAACCCAAAACCATTACAATGAAAAAGATATATTCAATATTACTGGCTTCGGCACTGACCCTTTCTTCCTGTGCCGATTTCCTCGATGTAGATTCGCAGGGAAAGCTGACCGAAGATGTCTTCTTCGGCGAAGAAGAAGGCGCGTTGATGAGTATTAACGCCATCTATACCCAACTCCGGGCGTGGGACATCATCGGATTCTCATGGTTTGCCATCACCGAGCTACCCGGTGATAACTCCGATACAGGCAGCGAACTGGCGGACGGCAGTGTGGCACGTCTGAACCAGTTCAACGACTTTACTTACGACGCCTCTACCTCCGAGATCAACGGCTGGTGGGAAGGCAATTATAAAGCTATCGCTTCATGCAATGTGGCTCTGGACAATCTGGGTGCGGTGAAGAACGAAGAACTCCGGGTGAAGTGCATCGCCCAGGCCCGTTTTTTCCGGGGATTCTTCTACTTCAATCTCGTACGCGCCTTCGGCGGGGTGCCTCTGGTGACCAAAGTGTTGCAGCCCGGCGAATACAATCAGCCCCGTGCAACCGAGGAGGCTGTCTATCAACAGATCATTGAAGACCTGACCTATGCAGCCGAGCATCTGCCTACCCGTCAGGAGTGGGGTGCGAAAGAGTCGGGACGCGCCACCAAGGGAACAGCCGAAGGATTGCTGGCCAAGGTATATCTCTTCCGCCAGGACTATGCCAACGTGAAGAAATACACCGGTCAGGTGATTGCCCGCGGCGAGTATAGCCTGCACCGGGATTATCGCGACCTGTTCAATCCGAACTCTTACTATTCGGACGAAGTGATGCTTGCCGACCAATACCTCTGGGGCGAATCGACCGAACGCAACCTCGAGTCGGAATATGTGAAATGGCAGGGCATTCGCGGTGAGATGGGCTGGGGGATGTTCTCTCCTTCCGAAGCTCTCGACCAAGCCTATGAAGCGGGAGATCCCCGACGCACGGCAACCATTTTCTACGATGGAGAGACATTGGAGGGAAAGGGCGAGATTCATTTCAAGAAAGAAGTGCCGCCCCGTGCCAACAAAAAGACCATCTGGCCTACCGGTTACTGGAACGAGAACTCGTTTGCCAAACAGAATTGTCACCTGATCTTCCTGCGTTATGCCGATGTACTGCTGATGTATGCCGAGGCCTGCAATGAACTGGGCGAAAGCCGGGAAGCACTCGACAAGCTGGAAATGGTGCGCGCCCGTGCCCGCAGAACGGTGCATCCGGCGGATATGACAGTGGGATTGCCCGAGATTACGGAAACCGGTAAAGAGAAGCTCCGCGAGATCATCTGGAACGAACGCCGCATCGAACTGGCTTTGGAGGGACACCGCTTCTTCGACCTGATCCGTGCGGACAAGGTGGTGCCGGGCTATGCGGAGAAGATGATGAAGGCACACGGGAAGACAAACTTCTCGATAGCAAAACATGCAACGTTCTTCATCCCGCAGAAGCAGGTGGATATCTCGCAGGGAGTCCTCAAAAACTGATATGAAACATGTATAACCAGTTCATTAAAATAGAATCATTCCAATAATATCAATTCCATGATTACACACAGCGTCTTTCCGATTGCCCTTTGCGGCAACGGAAGCCGCTATCCCCACTGCACGATGGAATCTCCGTGTCTCTGCCGTGCAGCGACCTGAGGGCGTGTCATTATTCACCAAATATGAGTCTCGACACGCCCTCTCGGGGGATAAAATCTTGAATTAACAACAACAATGAAACAGACCCTTTTATTTCTTCTTATGATCTGTGCTTGTACGTTGCAAGCCACCGCTACAGGCAAACAGCCGAGACTGACCGATGATGAGTTGATGACTCTTGTCCAGAAACAAACTTTCCGTTACTTTTGGGATTTTGCCCATCCCGAGTCCGGTCTGGCCCGTGAGCGCAGCAATGACCGCCTCGAGATAGCTACCATCGGTGGTTCGGGCTTTGGGGTAATGGCAATTATAGTCGGTGTGGAACGTGGGTTCATCACCCGTGAGCAAGGCGCTGAGCGGCTGCTCAAAATAGTGGAGTTCCTCAATAAAGCCGATAGCTATCATGGCATCTGGGCACATTGGATGGACGGGGCTACCGGAAAGACCATTCCTTTCAGCAGGAAAGACGATGGAGCCGATTTGGTAGAATCTGCCTTTATGTTCGAAGGACTGCTGGCGGCACACCAGTACTTCACTCACGATAATCCGACAGAGAATCGGATACGAGGACTGATCAATACCCTGTGGCATCAGGCAGAGTGGGACTGGTTCACCCGTGGAGGTGAAGATGTGCTTTATTGGCATTGGTCACCCAATAACGGATGGGCGATGAACCATCAGCTGAAAGGGCAGAACGAGTGCCATATCACTTATATTCTGGCGGCTTCTTCGCCTACTTATCCGATTCGTGAATCGGTGTATCATAAGGGGTGGGCCAACTCCATTACATTCAAGAACGGAAAAGAATATTACGGCATCCGCTTGCCCCTGGGCACCGACTTTGGCGGCCCTCTCTTCTTTACACATTATTCCTATCTCGGACTCGATCCGCGCGGACTCAAAGACAGTTATGCCGACTACGGTGAGCAGATGAAAGCACATACCCTGATCAACCGTGCTTATTGCATCGATAATCCGAAGAAGTATAAAGGATACGGCCGCAAATGCTGGGGACTGACAGCGAGCGACAATCATCAGGGTTACTCGGCACATTGCCCGCAGAACGACTTGGGAGTGATTACTCCGACCGCAGCCATCTCTTCCATTCCTTATACTCCGGAACATTCTCTGGAGGCTATGCGTTATTTCTACGAAGAATTGGGCGACCGTCTGTGGGGAGAATATGGCTTTAAGGATGCCTTCAACCTGACAGAAAACTGGTTTGCTTCCTCTTATCTCGCCATCGATCAGGGACCGATTATTGTGATGATTGAAAACTATCGCTCAGGCTTGATATGGAAACTCTTCATGAGTCATCCCGATGTACAGAGAGGATTGAAGAGACTGGGGTTCGGCTCAGAAGAATAAGATATACCATAGATTACAACCATGAAACAACTATTCCTTCTTTTACTCGCTTTGGGGTCTCCCACCCTTGCCCTTGCGCAAGACATGCGGCAAGATACTTATTGCAACCCGCTGAACATAGATTATACCTATATGATCTATAACTCCGACAAGGACATTTCCTACCGCTCGGGTGCCGATCCGGCAGTGGTCAGGTTCCGTGGAGAGTATTATATGTTCGTCACCCGTTCCAATGGATACTGGCACTCTAAAGATCTGCTGGACTGGGATTTTATTGCCCCCAAAGACTGGTATCCGCAGGGGAGCAACGCTCCGGCCGCTCATAACTATAAAGACTCAGTGCTTTATGTCACCGGTGATCCTTCGGGTTCTATGAGTATTCTCTATTCCGAGAATCCGAAGAGCGGCGAATGGAAAGCTACACCCGCCATCCTTCATAACCTGCAGGACCCCGATCTTTTTATCGACGACGATGGCAAAGCCTATATGTTCTGGGGTTCGTCCAATGTTTATCCCATCCGGGGTATGGAACTGGATAAGAATCACCGGTTCCTTCCGAAAGGAGAAGTGAAGGAGCTTTTCAATCTCGACATGCCGCGCCACGGCTGGGAACGTTTCGGTGAGAATCATAGCGATACCGTTTTAGGAGGATATATCGAAGGCCCGTGGCTGACCAAGCACAACGGGAAGTATTATATGCAGTATGGTGCTCCCGGTACCGAATTCAATATCTATGCCGACGGTGTTTATGTAGCCGATCATCCGATGGGGCCTTACACCTATCAGAAGCACAATCCCGTGTCATACAAACCGGGGGGATATATGAACGGAGCCGGACACGGCAGTACGGTTCAGGGGCCCGGCGGAGAGTATTGGCATTTTGCTTCGATGGCTCTTTCCATCAACGTCAACTGGGAACGCCGGCTCTGCATGTTTCCTGCCGGATTCGATAAAGACGGTATTATGTACGTGGACACCCGCTTCGGCGATTATCCCCGCTATGCTCCGGCCGTACCCGGCAAGAAGGGGCAGTTCCGTGGATGGATGCTCCTTTCTTATCGCAAACCGGTGACGGCATCTACTGCGAAAGGTGAGTTCGGACCGGATGCATTGACGGATGAAAGAACCAAGTCTTTCTGGCTGGCGGAAGCAAATGATGAACGTCAGTGGGTACTGATCGACCTGGAGAAACCTGCCCGTGTCTGTGCCGTACAAGTGAATTATCACGACTATCGGAGTAATCTATACGGTCGGATTCCCGGATTGCGTCACCGCTATGTGATTGAGGGCTCTTCCGACGGGGAGACCTGGAATATACTGGTCGATCGCCGGAGCAGCTATAAGGATACGCCGAATGACTATGTAGAACTTGAAGTCCCGACTACCGCACGCTATATCCGCTATAAGAATATAGACGTACCTACTCCGAATCTGGCTATTTCTGAACTGCGTGTATTCGGACTCGGGTTCGGCAAGGCTCCCCGGTCACCTCAAAAGCTGGCTCTGGATCGGCACACCGACCGTTGTGATGTTACCGTTCGCTGGGAGCCGGTGAAAGGAGCTCAGGGATACAACGTCCTGTGGGGGATCGCCCCTGATAAGTTATACAGTTCGTGGATGGTGTACGGTGGCAATGAGTTGGAGATGAAATCGCTGACTATCGATCAGGATTATTATTTTGCTGTGGAAGCCTTTAACGAAAATGGTGTATCTTTACCTTCCGAAACTAAATATGTAGAATAATACCGAATAGCCATGAAACAGTTTGTCCTTTTCTTTATCAGTCTCTTTCTTTTGGGTGTGGGTGCCCGTTCGCAAGAGATGTATCAAAAGAAAGTTTTTATCTCTTCCCGGGGTGATTCTCTCAATTACCGTCTACTTCGTCCCGAGGTGGAAAAGACGGGACTGCAATATCCTTTGGTACTCTTTCTGCACGGTGCCGGTGAGCGGGGGAGTGATAACGAGAAGCAGTTGACACATGGTGGTCAGATGTTTCTCAATCCGGTGAACCGGGAGAAGTATCCGGCATTTGTCCTTGTACCTCAATGTCCCGAAAAAGACTATTGGGCGTATACCTCTCGTCCCTCTTCCTTTATTCCTTCGGAGATGCCGGCAGGACAAGAGATCACTCCTGTACTGCGTGCAGTAAAAGAGTTGTTGGATACCTATCTTGATTTGCCTCAGGTGGATCGTAACCGTATCTATGTGGTCGGTCTTTCTATGGGAGGCATGGCGACGTACGATCTTGCTGTCCGTTTTCCCGATACGTTTGCTGCTGCCGTTCCTATCTGCGGGACCGTGAATCCGGTGCGTCTGGCCGATGCAGCAAATGTTCGTTTCCGTATTTTTCACGGTGATGCCGACAATGTAGTGCCTGTAGAAGGCTCGCGTGAGGCTTATAGAGCGTTGAAGAACTTGGGAGCGGAAGTGGAATATATTGAGTTTCCCGGTTGTAATCATGGAAGCTGGAATCCGGCTTTCAACTATCCCGGATTCATGGAGTGGATCTTTGCTCAGCGTAAGAGATAAAGAACTTTATAGTTAAGTATACTATTTAAAGAGGAAGTCAAAATTCGTATTCACCACAGATTACACGGATTTGCACAGATAAATATTATTGATTGTCAGTAGATTAAAAATCGTTTTGTGTAAATCTGTGCGATCTGTGGTGAACTATGATACACTCTCTTTGAGGTAACGGTTATCCATCGTCCGCAAGAACTATTTGTCTTCCTTTTCTTTGGGAGAGGACAGGGAAGAAGTCTTCTCTTCATAGTCCCCGTTTGCTTTAATCAGTTCTATCAGCTTTTCTACGGCTTCTTCTTCCGGAATATTCTTTTCAATGCATTCCTTCTGTTTATAAAGACTGATTTTGCCACGTCCGGCTCCTACATAACCGTAGTCGGCGTCTGCCATTTCGCCCGGTCCGTTGACAATGCATCCCATGATGCCTATCTTGAGCCCCTTCAAGTGCGAGGTGGCTTCTTTGACGCGGGCAATCGTACTTTGCAGGTTGAACAGTGTTCGTCCGCATCCCGGGCAAGAAATATATTCAGTCTTGCTGGTACGGATACGTCCTGCCTGCAGAATTCCGAAAGCAGTGGCATCAATCACTGAATGGCTCAGTTTGCCTTGGTTGAAGAGATAAATTCCGTCACACAATCCGTCAAAGATCAAGGCTCCCATATCCGCGCCGGCTTTGACCTGCAAGTCTTCGGCTGTATCTTCGGCATAGTGTTGGAAGAAGATAACCGGATTCTGTAATCCCTCCACCGTCAGTTGATGTGCCAGGGCACGATGTTCGCCTACGCGGTTCGGGTGGTTGCTTTGTGAGACCACGACTGCTTCGGGGTGTTGCTTCAGGCATGCGACAACTTCCCGGGTAAGCGCCATGTAAGGGGTAAAGAGGAATTTCAGTTCGGCTACGCATGTTTCCATTAACTCCAATTGTGCATAATTGAAGGCAGGCCATGTGTCAGGTTCTCCTTTCCATACGTCGGCATCGAGGATGTATTGAACTCCGGGTTCTGTCTGTTCGGGCAAAGCACGTCCGGCATAAATGTAATCCGGTGTAAATTGCGGATGGGTCTCCATACGTCCGTCCATGCGGTCGGCAAGTACCACGGGCAGATGGTCTCCGCCGATATTGCGTACCGGCCGTGTTTTACGGCGTACCGGAGAAAGGTAGTTGAAATCCGGAGCTTCCATGCCGGGAATGTACGGATGGTTCCGGCGACTTGTAATATAGTCCACCAGCTTGCGTGCCACGGGAATCTCGGCTTCCGGTTCTTCACTCAGCGAGACACGGATCGTATCGCCCAGCCCGTCAGCCAACAATGCGCCGATGCCCAAAGCCGATTTGATACGTCCGTCTTCTCCGTCTCCGGCTTCCGTAACACCCAAGTGGAGAGGAAATGACATGCCTTCCTGTTCCATCACTGATACCAACAGGCGTACGGTCTTTACCATTACCACCGTGTTGGATGCTTTGATTGAGATGACGACATCCGTAAACTTCTCGTCTACGCAGATGCGCAGGAATTCCATGCACGACTCTACCATACCTTCCGGCGTGTCACCGTAGCGTGACATGATGCGATCGGACAGTGAGCCGTGGTTCACCCCGATACGGACGGCTGTATGATTCTCTTTACAGATATTCAGGAAGGGGACGAAGCGGTCACGTATCTTTTGCAGTTCGGCGGCATATTCCTCGTCGGTATATTCCAGTTGTTTGAAAGTGCGTCCGGGATCTACGTAGTTGCCGGGATTGATGCGCACTTTCTCGGCATATTGTGCCGCTACATCGGCTACTTTCGGGCTGAAGTGTACATCGGCCACAAGCGGAACCATATAGCCGGTACTGCGCAGGCCGATATTGATGTTCATCAGGTTTTCGGCCTCTTTTACCCCCTGTGTAGTGAGACGGACATATTCTCCGCCGGCATCTACAATGCGCTTTGCCTGGGCCACACAAGCCTCGGTGTCTTGTGTGGGGGTATTTGTCATCGACTGGATACGGATAGGATTGGGGCCGCCCAACGGAACGGCCCCAATATTCACTTCCGAAGTTTCCCGTCGGGAGTAGTTGAATAAATCCATCTTTTTAGTTTGTTTTAAACTCGTACTTAATTTCTTTCAGTTCTTCGTTAGCCTTTACGATTTTCTTTTTCAGTCCTTCTTTATAGGCTATGAATTTTGTTTCGAGTTCTTTATCTTCCAATGAAAGCATTTGTACGGCAAGGATGGCGGCGTTCAGTGCGCCATTGATACCCACAGTCGCTACAGGAATCCCCGGAGGCATCTGTACGATCGCCAGAAGGGCGTCCATTCCGTCAAGAGACGATTTGATGGGTACACCGATGACCGGCAGCGGGGTCGATGCGGCAATCACGCCCGGCAGATGGGCAGCCATACCGGCAGCAGCGATAATTACTTTAATGCCGCGTGAGCGGGCATTCTTGGCAAACTCTTCCACAGCTTCGGGAGTGCGGTGAGCCGAGAGGGCGTTCATTTCGAACGGTACATGGAGATCGTTGAGCAACTGTGCGGCCTTTTCCATGACAGGAAGGTCGGAAGTGCTACCCATGATAATGCTTACGATTGGAGTCATATTTATTCTACTTTTGAGATTGATTGATAACGAGATGGAATGAATCAACTTCACCACAGATTACACAGATTCTCATAGATTAATGATTTACTTTATCGATAATAAGATTAAAAGTTCTGTGAGAATCTGTGTAATCTGTGGTGAGACCATTCAAGACTAAGCAAGTGGTAATGAATGAATCGGGAAAGCCTTTATGCATTTACCACTGCTTTGTATCCTTCGGCATCCAGCAAGTTGTCAAGGTCTGCTGCATTGGCAGGTTTCATTTTGATGAGCCAGCCTTCGCCATACGGATCTTTATTCACTAATTCCGGATTCTCTTCCAGTGCCGGGTTTTGTTCTACCACTTCACCGGCTACGGGCAGGAAGAGGTCAGAGATTGTTTTAACTACTTCGATCGTACCGAACACTTCTCCCGCTTCCAGTGTTTCGCCTTCAGTAGGAATATCGACAAATACGATGTCGCCCAGTTGCTCCTGAGCGTAGTCGGTGATACCTACATAAGCTACATCGCCTTCGAGGCGGATCCATTCGTGTTCGTTAGTGTACTTTACATTCTGTGGGAAGTTCATAATGATTAGTTTTTAGGATTGATACTATGTTTAAAATAAAAATATACGGAACAAAACATTGCTGAGCGGATGGAGCACCAGCAGTGAGCAGACGAAACCGACGGTAAAGCCGGCAAGTACTTCGCCGAGGGTGTGATGTTGCAGGATGATGCGTGCCGAACCCAATATCCCCGCCACGAGGATGAAGAGGCATAGCCACCACACCGGATTATAACTGAACAGCGCGCTGAACGAAACCAGTCCGCCCACGATGCCGCCCATACCTGCCATGTGTTCGCTCAGTTTCCACTTCAGATTGACAATGATGCAGATGACCAGCACCACCAGTGAAGCCAGTATAATGCCCGTCATGTACCAGGGAATGTTCAGCTTGTGCATCATCATCAGGCAGAATACGTACGAGATGATGGTAAGCAGGATCGGTACATAGCGTTTCTTACGGTCGCTCAGGTCCTGGCGGGCAAAGCCATTCACTTTGCGGAACAGGAAGATGGTCATGGTGGGCATCAGGATGGTGAAGCAGTAGACAATTCCCAATACGATGAGCTTGTACTGCAACGGCATGATGCGTAGGTAAGAGAACAGGAACAATACCAGAAAAGCCAGGAAGGGGATAGAGAATGGAGTCAGTATTCCCGAAATGATTCTGGCCGTACGGATCAGTGTCCTGTCAGCTATGATATGTTGCTCTATCTTCTCTTCTTCAGCCATTTTGTTTGTTTCTTTTATTATGTTTTTTTATTTTCTCAGTCTCGCCACCGGAATGTTGAGTTGCTGGCGGTACTTGGCCACCGTGCGGCGTGCGATGGGATATCCTTTCTCTTTCAGTATTTCGGCCAGTTCGTCATCGGTCAGCGGTTTCTTTTTGTCCTCGCTGTCGATGCATTCTTTCAGTATCTTCCGTATCTCGCGTACCGACATCTCTTCACCGTCTTCGGTGGTGTATCCGTCGCTGAAGAAGAACTTCAGGGGATAAATGCCGTAATTCGTTTGCACGTATTTGCTGTTGCTGACGCGTGAGATGGTCGAGATGTCCAGCCCGGTGCGTTCCGCCACGTCCTTCAGAATCATCGGGCGGAGCAATGACTCGTCGCCTTCGAGGAAGAAGGGGCGTTGCAGGTCGATGATGGCCTGCATGGTGGTCATCAATGTATTCTGGCGTTGCTTCACGGCGTCGATGAAGCCTTGTGCGGCGTCCATCTTCTGCTTGAGGAACATCATGGCCTCTTTCGATTCTTTCGATTGGTTGGCCTTGTTCTTCGTATGTTCCTCTACCATCTCCGTGAAGTCGCGGCTCATGCGCAGCTCCGGCAGATTGCGGTTGTTGAGGCTGATGTTGATGGTTCCGTCATCGTAGGTGTCTACTATGAAATCGGGGACGATCTGTTGCAGGTTCCGTCCGATGGCTTCACCCAGCGATGCGCCCGGACGGGGGTTGAGCTTGGTGATCTCTTCAAGTGCCTTATAGAAGTGTTCTTCGTCCAGTCCCAGCTTTTTGATGATCTTTTCCCAATGCTTGCGGGTGAACTCTTCGTAACATTCACTGATGATTTCTTCTTCCGTCTCCAGCAGAGGGTCTGTGCAGTGGGACTGTTTTTTGCGGCGGATCTGTATCAGCAGGCATTCCTGCAGGCTGCGTGCGCCCAGTCCGGGAGGGTCGAAATCTTGTACGATTCTCAGGGCTTCCTCCAGTTCCTCTTCCGTAGCGTTGATACCGGCGTAGATGGCCAGTTCGTCACCGATGCTTTCGAGGGATTTACGGAGCAGGCCGTCGTCGTCCAGCGAACCGATCAGGTATTCCGCCAGTTCGCGCTGATGTTCGGTCAGGTTGCGTTCGCCGAGCTGTTCTCTCAGGATCTCGTAGAATGACGTTGCGTCCGAAAACGGAATCTCTTCTGCCTGCTCGCCTTTGGAGCGGTTGTTTTCCTGAAGTTTATAGTCGGGGATGTCGTCTTCGGTCAGATAGTCGCTCAGCGAGTCATAGTCCGTATCGCCTTCCGTCTCTCCTTCGGAGGTTTCGGCAGGAGTGGTCTCGTCGGAGGTGCTTTCTTCTTTGCCTTCTTCAAGGGCGGGATTCTCCAGCAGTTCGGCATGTACACGGTCTTCCAGTTCCACAGCCGGTAGCTCCAGTAGTTTCACTACCAGAATCTGCTGCGGTGAGAGCGTTTGTATCTGCTGCTGCGCCTGCGATTGTATCTGACGGGAACCTTGTGCCATACGTTTAATGCTTTACAGTTTTTGTTTCTCGCTACAAAAGTAATGAATTGTTCGATATAGCGAAATGATTTATCCGATAAAAGGAGTTAAAGGAAAAACCGGAGGGAGCGGGGAAGACATGGAGGGGGTGTTCCGGAAAGATATTCCCGGCCTCTTCCATGGCGGGATGGTTATTGCTCTACTGTGAATCTTATTTGCTTTATCTCCTTTGTCAATTCATCCTTTGTTCCTATCTTTGCCATCATAACTTTAATATATACCATTATGTTCAGCAAAGAGACATATATGCAGCGCAGAGCCCTGCTGAAAAAAACATTAGGCTCCGGAGTACTGTTGTTTCTGGGAAACGACGAGTGTGGATTGAACTACGAGGACAATACGTTCCGCTATCGTCAGGATTCTACCTTTCTCTACTACTTCGGCCTTTCGTTTGCCGGGCTTTCGGCTATAATCGACATTGATGAAGATAAGGAAATTATATTCGGTGATGAACTGACCATCGATCATATCGTATGGATGGGGACTCAGCCCACACTGAAGGAAAAGAGTGAGCGGGTGGGAGTGGACATCACCATGCCTTCGGCCGACATTGTGAGCTATCTGCACAAGGCGGTACAGAAGGGACAGGCCATCCATTACCTGCCGCCCTACCGTGCAGAGCATAAACTGAAGTTGATGGACTGGCTGGGAGTGCCTCCCGCGCGTCAGGAGGGTTCGGTGCCGTTTATCCGTGCGGTGATCGCGCAGCGTAACTACAAGTCGGCCGAGGAGATTGTCGAAATCGAGAAGGCCTGCGACATTACGGCGGATATGCACATTACGGCCATGAAGATCCTGCGTCCCGGGATGCGCGAGTGGGAAGTATCGGCAGCCATGGAAGCCGTGGCGCATGCCGCAGGGGGTGACCTTTCGTTTGCTACCATCGCTACGGTGAACGGACAGACGCTCCACAACCATTATCATGGCAATATCGTCAAGCCGGGCGATCTGTTCCTGATCGATGCCGGCGCAGAAACGGAGATGGGTTATGCAGGCGATATGTCGTCTACCGTTCCTGCCGATAAAAAGTTTACCCGGCGCCAGCGCGAGGTTTACGAGATACAGAACGCCATGCACCTGGAGTCGGTGAAAGCACTTCGTCCGGGTATTCCTTATATGGATGTATACGACTTGTCGGCACGTGTGATGGTCGAAGGTTTGAAAGGACTCGGGCTGATGAAGGGAAATGCCGAAGACGCCGTGCGCGAGGGTGCACATGCTTTGTTCTATCCTCACGGGCTGGGACACATGATGGGGCTCGACGTGCATGACATGGAGAATCTGGGTGAACTCTGGGTGGGCTATAACGGACAGCCCAAGAGCACGCAGTTCGGCCGTAAGTCGCAGCGTCTGGCCATTCCGTTGGAGCCGGGTTTTGTACATACCGTGGAGCCGGGCATCTACTTTATTCCCGAACTGATAGATCTCTGGAAGGGCCAGAAGAAGTTCACCGACTTTATCAATTACGATAAAGTGGAGACTTACAAAGACTTCGGAGGCATCCGCAATGAGGAGGATTATCTGATAACCGAGACAGGCGCCCGCCGTTTAGGAAAGAAGATTCCGCTGACACCGGACGAGGTGGAAGCGTTAAGATAGTTTTTTTTTTTCATTAGTTGAAGTATTACTAAGATGTGAATCCAGGTAATACATATTAAGTTTTTATTATGTCCGGATAGCGATCCGTTCGATTTATTTTAAATTTTGTTAATATGGGGATTGCCTGGATGTGAATCCGGGCAATCTTTTTTTTTATCGATTTTTTTAAATAAAATCAGGAAAGGATTGTTTTTCTGATTTTAATAAGATACTTTTGTTGAAAATCTGAATCGTTTACTGTCTTAGGCGGAATTTAGTCATTGAAACGGATATTTGCCGTTTACGAAATAAGAATGTTACTGATTCTGATAAGACATTATACGGAGATAACTTAACTTTTTTTTTTTTCATAGCATTATGATGTCACTTAGATGTGAATCGGGGTGGCAGATCTCTTTTATAATAAGATAATATTAATGAATTTTTCTAATTGACAAAGATTGTTTGGATGTGAATCCGGGCAATCTTTTTTTTGTTGTTTCTTGAAAAAAAGAGAAGAAAGAGTTGTTTTTAAAATTTTAAGGGCATACCTTTGGGAGAATTAAATAATTTTCTAATACTAACCTTTACTAATCCTATAAAAACATGAGTGAATTGTATTATAACTTGGCGTTGCGAAACAGTGATGTAGGAAATAAAGAATCTGAAAAACTGTATTATTGTGTTTTAAAAAACAGAGGAATGGTGGACCAGGAAACATTTGTCAATTATCTGAGCCAGATTTCCGGGGTTCAAGAGGCCTTGTGCTTAGCAATGATTTCAAAATTAGGCGCAGCCGTTATCAATTATCTGCAAGACGGGCGAAGTGTGGATATTCCGCATTTGGGTACTTTTAACCTAACGGCGAGCAGTACCGGCGTAAAAACGCTTGATGAGGCGAAAGCATCACAGATAAAGGCCATCAATTTGCGCTTTTCTACTAAAGAAGAGACTGACTTAGTGTTGAGCCGTTGTGCATTAACCCGAAGTGTCTCATTGACAAACTTAAACGATGTAATTAAAGAAAAGGATCCGGGAGGTGATATCGTAGATGATCCCACTGCATAAATAGTATCAAATATTTATTTATAATTTTAGATAAGCCGCTGGAAACAGCGGCTTTTTTATTACAAATAGGATTTCTCGGTAATCTGACTGGGAAATATCAATATGCCGTTCTCAGGGCTACAGAAAAGTGTCATCGAGATGACAAAAAATCATCGTCTCGATCTCGATTTTTAAAGATTGAAATAACAATTTCTTGCTTCTGGTAAAATAAGTATATATTATCCTCTCCTATAAATAGGTATTAAAAGGATACAGGTGTAAACAGGCTCTTCTTCTTTCTCATACTTTATTTTTAAATACTTCTTTCGATTACTTTTGTTTTTACCCATCGATATATTACTTTTGTCCGTTACAGACAGAAAAACGATAAAACCATTCACAAATATTCAATTCATAAACTATGCGTAAATTAAAAAATGTCCTCCGGGCATCTTCATGCTGTGCTTTTTCAATCTTAATGTGTCTCCCGGCCGCCGGGCAGAATGCATGGAGCGAAGCTGACTGCGTGACCCTGCTGGACAGTACCTCGGTAACCGTGCAGCCAAACGGCTCCGGAAGTTTTGCCGTGTACAAATCGTTTAAAGTACAGACTCCCAAAGGGGCAGTGAATAACCATGTGATCAAGTATGATTATGATCCGCTGACGGCCTTTGCCCGTTTCAAGCAAGTCACCGTGCAGCGTGCCAACGGCGAAACCATGCAGGTGGACGTGACCAAGACCTGCGATTATGCCGCTCCGGCAAGGGCTATTTATTGGGGAGCCCGTCAGATCATGCTCGAACTCGGACGCCTGGAGCCGGGAGATGTCGTTTCCTACGAAATCAGTAAGAAAGGCTTTACTTATGCTCTGCTGGCAGGAGCTGAAGATGATGACGCACGTTTCATTCCGCCCATGCGCGGGCAGTTCTACGACATTGTTCCTTTTTGGGTGAATGAACCCACCCGCCGCAAAGTATACATTGTCAGTATGCCGATGGAAAAAGAGCTTCAGTTCCAGTTCTATAACGGTGCCTGTACCTCGTCAATGCGTTATGAGGACGGGCGAAAGGTATATACGTTTGCCGTGGACGAAGTGCTTCCTTTCCGGAAAGAGCCCAATATGGTGGATCTTTTTGACGAAGCCCCGAAGCTGATGATGTCGTCTACCCCGAAATGGGAGGATAAGTCGCTCTGGTTTCACGACTTGAACGAGGCATACGGCAGTTTTGCCGCACTGCCCGAGGCTCAGAAGAAAGTGTACGAACTGATAAAGGGAAAAAAGACCGAAATGGAGAAAATCGCCGTATTGACCCATTGGGTAGCCGATAATATCCGTTATGCGGGCATCACCATGGGCGAAGGCGAGGGCTTTACGCTCCATAATACGAAGATGAACTACACCGACCGCTGCGGAGTATGCAAGGACATTGCCGGCACGCTGATCTCTTTCCTGCGTATGGCGGGATTTGAGGCCTATCCGGCCATGACGATGGCGGGAAGCCGCATCGAAAGCATCCCTGCCGATCACTTTAACCACTGTGTGGCAGTGGTGAAGCTGGCGAATGGGACGTATATGCCCCTCGATCCTACCTGGGTTCCTTTCTGCCGCGAGTTGTGGAGCAGTGCCGAGCAGCAGCAGAACTATCTGCCCGGCATTCCGGGAGGTTCCGACCTGTGCCTGACTCCGGTTTCGGCTCCCGAGAATCATTATGTCCGCATCACTGCCGATAACAAAATCGATGCAAAGGGCACGCTGAAAGGCTCGTTTACCATCACCGCCGAAGGTCAGTCGGACAGCAGCATCCGCCGCATCTTTACGCAGGGCTGGCAGACCGAATGGCAAAGCACGATGGAAAGCCAGTTGCTCAACGTATCTCCCAAAGCCCGTATGCTCGGAGTGGACTACGGAAAGGCGCCGAAGGATTATCAGGCAGGCCCCATTCGCATCACGTTCCGTTACGAGATACCGGACTATGCGCTGGTCGGTGACCGGGAATTATTGTTGAAACCGATGGTGATGAACAACCTCTATGCGAGCGTTCTCTCGTTCCTGCGCATTGATACCGGCTTGGAAACCCGCCAATACGGCTTCCGTGATGCTTGCTCTCGTCTGGTCGAATTGGACGAAACGATTGCCCTGCCTCGGGGATATCGTCTGGCGGGAGAGCCGCGCAGCGAACAAAAGGCCGCTCCGGCAGCCGACTTCGAAGGTTCGTTGCAGCAGGTTGGCAACAAACTGGTGCTGAAACAGAAACTCGCCTTGAAGAAGCGCATTTATCGGGCAGCCGACTGGGAAGGATTCCGTGCTGCGGTGAATGCCTACAAAAGCTTTGCGGATTATTTGATTGTTAAACTCTAAAAAGATGATCGTCACACATGACTAAAATATATACCCTTCTGCTCCTCTGCCTGTTTGCGCTGACTCTTCCGGTCACCGCCCGGGAAGCGGAATTTAAGAAAATCAAAGAAAGCTGGACCCTGCAGGCTGATGGTACGCAGGTTTATCGTCAGTCGAAAGTCCTGACGCTGTACACTCACACGGCCATGAACCGCACGTATGGGGAGTCGTTCATTACGTACGATCCCCGTTATCAGACTTTGCAGATTCACGAGTCGTATACCCGCCAGAAAGACGGAAATATCGTCAAGACTCCCGCCAATGCTCTGGTCGAAGTGCTCCCCTCGGCAGCGGCCAATGCGCCGGCATTCAATGCTTTGCGCGAGATGGTAGTCGTACACACCGGGCTGGAACTCGGAGCTACCATCTATCTGGACTATTCCATTACAACCAAACCGGGATATTTGCCAGGGATTCAGATCTGCCGGTTGCTGGAGCACTCTTCGCCGGTGAAGGAGTACGAGATCAACATCACCGTTCCCCGGGGGCAACATCTGGAATATGCCCTTAACAACCACAAGGCGAAAGCTTCCGTAACCGAATCCGAAGGGATGAAGCAAGTCAGCTGGACCCTGAAGAATCTGCCCGCCCTCAGCCGTGAGCCGCAGGTGTCGGTGATCGGCGGTGATTTGCCTCTGCTGACTGCCACGACTGAGGAGAAACCCCTGTCGTTTCTGACGTCACAATGGCAACCGGAAGGAGATGCCGGGATTCGTGCGCTGGCCGGAAAACTGACTGCCGGAGCGAAGGACGATAAAGAAAAAGTAACCGCGATACGTGACTATGTGATTGATAATCTTTACTATTCGTCCCTCCCGTTGGCGGAAAGCGGTTATCGCATCCGTCCCGCCGCAGAGGTGATCCGTTCGGCATACGGCACGGAGGCCGAGAAGGCGAATCTGATGGCCGCATTGCTGAAAGCGGCCGGACTGAAAGCCGGGATAGGGGCGGTCTGCGCTCCGTCCGAGAATACGGCATCACTGGGAGTAGGCAGCATCCGCGAACTGTTTGTGTGGACCGACGCCGGAGGCAGCCAACAGGCTCTGTCACTGAAAGGCAAAACTCCCTCAGCCGTTTCCTGGCAGAAAGATTATGCCTATGTAGCTTCATTGACGCAGCCGTTTGAACTGAATCTTCCACCGGTTACCCTGAGAAAAGACTATGCATTGCAGCCCGACGCGGCAAATGCCAAAGATGGCTATCTGGTCTTCACCCTCCCCGTAGAGCGTGGCAGCCTGGCCGGTTCCCAGTACGTCCGGTTCAATAGCAAGCGCACTTCGAACCTTTTGTTGCCCGGACTGGCGGATGAATCTTTCACCTATACCGTAGATACTCCTGCAGGTATGGAGCCTGTCACTCGGCCGATGGAGAAGAAGATGGACAATGCCGTAGGTACATTAACCATTTCCATCCGTCCCGAAGGAGCGAAAACACAAGTGATCCGGAGCCTGAAGTTGAAGAAACAGATGATTCGCCCGGCGGATTATGCCGCTTTCCGTCAACTGATGACAGAGTACGGGGCGGTGGACGGGCTGACGCTGGTGTACAGAAAACCTCTTCCCTGATCCCTCTTTTCGACAGGAAGAGACAGTATATGTGCTATTATTCAGATTTAATAACTCAAAATATAACAATGAAGATGTAGCGGGAGCTGCCCGCAAAGGACATAGGCCGGTATCCGGCGGAACGGTCTCCAAACGATAAGCGGTGATTCGTGGAATGAGGATGTGTCGGAACTCGCATTCACCACAGATTACACGAATGTATACAGATGGATACTGTTATCTATCAATAGATTAAGTTCGTCCTGTGAAGTTCTGTATCACTCTGTGGTGAGTTATGGTATACCCCCGTTCTGCAGGTCACGCTCCGTAGAGCTCCTCTCCTGTGCCTCTCTGCCTATGCAGCTCTGTGGTGAAACAGGCTTCCGCGACATCTTTTAGGGAGGAACCCTTATGAGAAAACTATTATTGCTCTTATTTTCAGCACTTTTTGTGCTGTCAGCCCAGGCTGAAGATGTGCTGCGCCTGATGACCTACAACGTCCGTAACGCCAATGGCATGGACGGTATATGCAATTATCAGCGTGTAGCCAATGTGATCAACAACGCCCGTCCGGACATCGTTGCCATCCAGGAACTGGACAGCATGACTGCCCGGAGCAACCGGACCGATGTTCTCAAGGAACTGGCGGAACGCACTCAATTGCATCCCTGCTTTGCGCCTGCCATCGATTATGACGGAGGAAAGTATGGCATCGGTATACTTTCGAAAGAGACTCCGCTCCGTGTGCAAACCTTCGCCCTTCCGGGACGTGAAGAGGCACGCACGCTGCTTGTCGCCGAGTTCCCGGAGTATGTCTTTGCGTGTACGCACCTTTCTCTGACCGAAGAGGATCGGATGAAGTCTCTCGAAATCCTGAAGTCCGTTGCAGCCGATACCCGGAAACCTTTCTTCCTTGCCGGTGACTTCAACTCGGATGCCGACTCCGGCTTTATCAAAGATTTGAAGAGTACATTCCAGATACTTTCCAACCCGAAGCAGCCCACTTATCCGGCTTCCGAACCGAAGGAGACGCTCGACTACCTGATTGCTCTGAAACAGGAAACACCTACTTTTGTTGTCAACTCGGCCCGGGTGATCGATGAGCCTCTGGCGTCCGATCATCGTCCTTTGTTGGTAGAAGTACGGATGGCGGTACCCGAGAATCGGATTTGCCGTACCAAACCCTATCTTCAGAATCCCGTAGGAGGTGGAATCACAGTGATGTGGCAGACCAACGTGCCGGCCTATTGCTGGGTGGAGTACGGCACGGACCCTTCCAACCTGAAGCGCGCACGTACCCTTCTGGATGGTCAAGTTGTTTGTGGCAATACTCTTCACAAGATTCGCCTCGATAGTTTGCAGTCCGGACAGAAATATTATTATCGTACCTGTTCGCAGGAGATCCTGCTTTACCAGGCCTATAAAAAGGTGTTTGGCAATACAGCCCGTACAGAACTCAGGGAGTTCACGTTGCCCGCAGCCGGTGATGACAGTTTTACGGCTGTGGTGTTCAACGACCTGCATAAACAATCGAAGACGTTTCAGGCATTGTGCGAACAGATAAAGGGGATTGACTATGATTTTGTAGTGTTCAACGGCGATTGTGTAGACGACCCCGCCAATCACGATCAGGCAACGGCCTTTATCAGCGAACTGACCGAAGGCGTGGAGGGTGACCGCGTACCTGTCTTCTTTATGCGCGGCAATCACGAGATCCGGAATGCCTATTCGGTAGGCCTGCACAGCCTGTTCGATTATGTAGGCGATAAGACTTACGGCTCCTTCAACTGGGGAGATACCCGTATCGTAATGCTCGATTGCGGTGAAGATAAGCCGGATGATCATTGGGTATACTACGGACTCAACGACTTTACGAAGCTGCGTAATGACCAGGTAGGATTTTTGAAGCGTGAGCTCGCTTCCAAAGAATTTAAGAAAGCCGCTAAGCGGATTCTGATTCATCATATTCCGCTTTACGGAAACGACTACGAGAATCTGTGTTCCGGGCTTTGGGGTAAACTTCTGGAGAAAGCACCTTTCAATATCAGCCTTAACGCGCACACACATGAATATGCCTATCATCCCAAAGGCAGCCTTGGCAATAACTTCCCGGTGATTATCGGTGGCGGTTATAGCATGAAAAGTGCAACGGTAATGGTGATTGAGAAGAAGAAAGACATACTTAAGGTGAAAGTACTCAATACCAAAGGAGAAGTGTTGTTGGAGCTTACCGTCTGATAACGTCTCCCCCCGAAAAAAATAGCGGGAGAGGATGTGTTTAAATCCTGATGTAGAAAGGGAGAGCTTCTCATTTGAAATTTGCCTGCCCTTATGAACAATGAAAAGAGCCATGTCAAACTCTATTTTTGAGTAATGATATGGCTCTTTTATGTTTATGGATTACAGTCTGTAACTTTTTAGAGTGCTCACTTTAGTTGCGGCACATTCACTTCTTTTATTTAATTATGCATGTAATTCGAGTACAAACCTGCTCCCCTTGGTATAACTGGTATCCAGTGTCAGGCTGCCGTTCATTTTGGTTGCTATCAGGGCGCAGATGGGTAGTCCTAAACCGTCTCCTTCTGTCAGGTCTTTGATTTCAGTGAAGGGCTTGAACAGGTTCTCTTGTTTCTCAACGGGAATACCCGTACCGGTATCCGATATAATGAATTGATGCGTATGTGCGCCTCTCTTTTTGAAATCAAGGAATATCTTTCCGCTTTCGGTATATTCCGCAGCGTTCTTCAGCAAGTGAATCAAGATCCGTTCCAGTTGTTCAGGATTGGTCTTGATCTGGAGTTTGGCAGCATTGACTACGGTCGAAACTTCGGGTTGTACAAACTCTTTCACCTTATCCATGGTAGCTTCACAGAAAGTATTTACGTTGATCTCTTTCATTTCATAAGGTTCGGTCAGCGAGTTTTCCAATGTGGAAAGTTCCTGTATATCATTGCTGAACTTCTTCAGGGCTGCTACTTGTCCTTGCATCTGCTGTGCCTGTTGAGGTGCTTTGTCCGACAGCTCGGCGGCAGAAGAGGCGAGTGTATCCAGCGTAGGTTCCATCTGTGCTGAAATATTCTGGATAAACTGTGTCTTCAGTTCATTGTGTTCATTGGCTATCTGTACGCTCTTTTTCAGTTTCCGGTTACCGGCAATGAAACGAAGCAGTACGATGGCCACAAATATCAGACCGGCAATCAGGATTACTACCAGTGTGCACAGCCCGACGATCATATACTGTTTGCCCGAAAGTGTGTCTTCTTTCTCCTGAATGATCTGCTGGCTTTCGTCATACTTGCGTTTCAGTACGTTCAGTTCGTCTTGTGCCGTCATTGCTTTTACCGAATCGGTCCAGACGATGAAGTTCTCGTAAGTGCGGGCCACCAGTGAGGCATTGTTAGATTTACGTCCGATGGCAATCAGTTTTTTATAGCATTCGTTGACCTTATCGTAATTCTTTTGGGCTTTATATTGGTTGATTAATTTCTGAAAGCACGCGTCTCCCTGAGTGTTTTGCCCGAATGTGTAGTAATAACTTGCCTGTGTGTATAGTAGGTTCTCGCTTAATGAATCGTTCTTGGCCAGGCCTGCGGTTTCTGCCAGCTTATCCAATTGAATTTTAGCCTGCGCCGCATTCTTAAGTCCGATGTACATCTGCAGTCTCTCTTTGGTGATTTGGAAACGTAGCGGGTAAAATTGTTTCTGCTGTTTTTGTTCACCGGCCCAGACTAGCTGATCCATTCCTCTACAGAGGTCGAATGCCTCTTTGTAATAATTTTCACGATGGTACAGAGCTGCTCCCTGAATTCCGCATTCCACGGCTTTCGGATAATTTTCCTGCGTTGCGAAAGCGCCATAGGCTTGGATGAAAAGATAACGCGCCTTAGTGTATTCTTTTTGTTCCAGACTACTCTGCGCTTGTTTCATCAGTTCATTTGCTCTGTTTTGTGTGCCTTGTGCATCGACGATTGTGCTAAAACAAACGAGGATGGTCAGGATTAAAGTCGATATTTTCATGCGATTTGGTTTTAAACAGTGACAAAGTTAAAAAATCTTTGTAGAAACCTCTCATTTCCCCCTCTTATTTTTCATTTCTTCTTTGATTCTTCTTCAAAGAGGAATGGCGGGCATTACCGGTTAGTTGAAAGGTGGATAAAATTTGATAATTCAGGCATAGATTCTACAAATAAGGCTCTCTCCGGAGCCGGTATTTGTAAAGTCTATGTCTGATAATGATTTGGAATATGGCTCTATCTAATATTTAAAACTGCTTCCTCCCAGGAATTCTCTCAGAAGTGAGGTCGGAGGAATCTCCTTATCCTGTACAGGAGTGAAATATTTGATAAACTTCAGCAACCGGTATGCTTCAGCATATTCCGGACAGTTACGTGGCACGCTGGTAAGAATGGGCTCGGCATGACAGCGGAGTACGGCAAATTCAAATAAAAGGGCTGAGTTGAACATCACATCGGCATTCTCCTGATAAGGGAAAATCCATTTATCTTCTCCGGCGCGTACGCTGGGCCAGCGTGAGATAGTCTCTTGGGCAGAATAGCCGCGATAGTTGAAGTCCCGGATAATACGGCGCAAAAGTCGGTTGTCCGTCGTTGGGATCCAGTTATGATCGTCCAGCGAGATGGTTGTCAAGGCAGAGACGTATATTTTGAACTTATTTGCTGCCGGGATTTGCGGAGTCAGTTCCGGGTTAAGGGCGTGTATTCCCTCAAGAATCAATACCGTATGTTCGTCGATCCGCAATTTATCACCTTTATATTCTTTTTTTCCCAACATAAAGTTATAGCGGGGCAGTTCTACTTCCTCGCCACGCAACAAAGCCTGCAGTTGTGTATTGAATAACTCCAGGTCGAGGGCATAAAGGGATTCATAGTCATAATTGCCGTTTTCATCCAATGGAGTGTCTTCACGGTCTACAAAATAATTGTCCAGTGAGATGGGATAGGGTTTCAGGCCGTTGGTCATTAACTGGATGGAGAGTCGCTTACTAAAAGTCGTTTTCCCGGATGATGACGGTCCGGAAATCAATACAAGTTTTACACGAGTCCCGTTTTCTCCGCGGTGGAAAATGCTATCGGCTATTTGTGCTATTTTCTTCTCTTGCAGAGCTTCTGCCACATTGATCAGGTCCGTGGCATGTCCCTCTTCACAAGCAATATTGAAATCTCCCACATTGTTCAATCCCATGATGTAGTTCCATCGCAGGTGCTCTTTGAAAACATCGAGCATTTTCTCCTGTTTTACCACATCTTCCAGTACAGATGGGTTTTCTTTGTTAGGAATACGCAGCAACAGTCCGTCGTAGTATTTAACGAGGTCGAATAAGTGGATAAATCCTGTACTTGGGAGCAGATTACCGTAATAATAGTCGGCAGTACCTCCCAAAGTATAATAATAGGTATAGATAGAACCGGAAGATTCGAGTAATTTTACCTTGTCATTCATGCCCCGTTCACTGAATACACGTACGGCTTCAGTTGTATGACACTCAATGCGGTGATAGGTAATGTCTTCCGCTATAATTTCCTGCATACGTTTCTTTATTTGTGACACGTCTTCAAGTGTGACGGGGCGCCCGATCCGCAAATTGCAGAAGTATCCTTTGGATACCGGATGCTCCACAAAAAGTTTGCCATTCGGAAAGAGTTCGCTGACAGCTTTGTAGAGCACAAAGCAGAGAGAACGCACATACGTACGCATTCCCGAAGAATCTCTTACATCCAGAAACTCTACATCTTTATTGTTATATACACGAAAATTGAGTCCTTCAGAGCGATTATTTACTTTAGCACTGACTACCTGATAAGGAAAATTAAGATTAAAACCGTAATAAATATCCAAAA
>ENA-UBCA01000248-UBCA01000248.1-human-gut-metagenome-genome-assembly--contig:-NODE-248-length-38646-cov-15.700215_pt1 | contig 38646 bp, 50 predicted proteins | sample MGYA00244228_ERZ654716 | MGnify/ENA primary metagenome ERZ654716 (study PRJEB26926, sample SAMN06164557) | human gut metagenome | biome: ENVO:00009003; feature: ENVO:2100002; material: ENVO:00002003... | reverse complement strand
AAGATAAAGATACTGGTAAACCTATTAATGAACCAATTGATGAATATAATCATCTTATGGACGCATTACGTTACGCTACTGAAAAATGTAATGGAAGAACATTTAGTTTCTAAGGAGGTAGAATTATGTTCAAGTTACCCGATTTTATGAGGATTGATCCAACAGATTTAAACGCTGAAAGTATTCGTCGTTTAAGCACTTTCGGAAAACCTCAAGAAGATTTTATTATGGGTGCAGTACAGCAATTTCAAAATTCTAATATTTTTAAAGAACGTGAAGTTGCTAGAAGGTATTTTGAGAATGAAACAGATATTGATAAAAAGGAAAGGTATTATTTTAATCGTCATAAACAAAAAGTTCTTGATGATACTGTAACTAATACTAAATTAAGACACGCTTTTTATCGTAAACTTGTAAATCAAAAGGTAAATTATCTGTTAAGTAAACCATTTACTATCAAATGCAGAAATAAAGAATTTGAACAATTATTAAAAACATATTTTGATAAAAAATTCTTACGTCAGTTACAAAATACGGTTAGAAAGACCGTTGTTACTGGGATAAGTTGGTTACAGGTTTATTATGATGTAAATGGCTCTTTAATGTTTAAACGCATTCCAGATGATGAAGTTATTCCATTTTGGGCAGATGCTGATCATACTGTTTTAGATGCAGTTATCCGTTATTATATTATTTCAGAGTATAAACCAAATGGCGATGAAATCCAGCATCAAAAAGTAGAATACTATACTCCTGAAGGAGTGTGGTATTACGAAGTTAAAGAAACTGGTTTAGTAGTTGATCCGGATAAAACGCAACCAACTGATGGTCATTTTAAAGTTAAGCAGAAAAAATTAAATAATGATGGTCTTGTTTTAACAGATGATAAAGGTGATCCCATTTATGTTACTGAACCTCAAAGCTGGGGACGTGTACCATTTATTCCTATTAAATATAATAGTGAAGAATTGCCTTTATTACGATATGTCAAAACTCTAATCGATGATTATGATTTTATTACAAGCGATATTAGTGATCAAATTCATGATGTTCCTAATAGTATTCGTATTGTAAAGGGTTATGATGGTACTGATAAAGACGAATTTATTTTAAACCTTAAACAAACGAAAATGGCATATGTAACAGAAGATGGTGACGTTACTAACCTAGATATCCCATTTAAATTGGAAGGTGCAGAATTGCACTTAAATCGTCTGCGTAAAGATATTTATGAAGATGGTTCTGGCGTAGATACTCAACAAGATGAAATGCGCGATATTAGTGGCGAGGCGTTGAAGTTTAAATATATTGATTTGTCTTTGGATTGTAATGATATTGGTGTACAAGTTACGGAAGCTTTGGAAATATTAGCTTGGTTTATTAAAGAGCATGAAAAAACTTTCAATACTAAAGATTATGATCAAGAAAATTTCGATATTATCTTTAACACTGATATGATTACCAACGAAGCTCAAACAATTCTTAATTGCAAAAACAGTGAAGGTATTATTAGTAAATCTACTATTGTTTCTAATCATCCTTGGGTTTTGGATTCTGAAGAAGAACTCAAACTTATGGAACAAGATGAAGAAGCAGAACAGCAAAAAGAAATTGAATTACAAACTAAATTAGCACAAGCCACTTATACCGGAGGAGAGGGCAATGAATGATTTTGAGTATTGGCAAGAGCGTTCTGAACAAAATATAATTTTAACAGAACAGCTTGCTAACAGTTACAATGAGCAATTAGCTCGTGAATACAATAAAGTTATAAAATCCTTACAGCAACAGCTTTATGAGTTTTATGCTCTATATGCTAGCGAAAATGGATTGACTTTACAAGAGGCTCAAAAGAAACTAAGTTCAAAGGAATTAAAAGAATTAAGGGCTACTATTGATGAATATATTGAAGAAGCTAAAAAGTTTGACAGTAAGAATGCTAATAAATATTTAAAAAATTTAGAAGAATTGCAAGCAAAAGCAAAGGTATCCAGATTAGAATTATTAATGGCAGAATACCGTCATGCAATTGAAATGTTATTATTGCAACAGGAGGTCGACCAGCCGAATATTTATTTAGAAGGCTATGAATCTTCCTTCTACCATACTTTATATGACATACAAACTTACTCCGGAATAGGGGCAACCTTCACTCGTCCTACAAGAGATATGGTAGTGGCTGCTCTTGCCCAAAAGTATTTAGGACAAAATTTTAGTGACCGTTTATGGCAAAATAAAGAAATGCTTATTTACACATTAAAAAAAGAAATAAAGCAAGCCTTTGCCGCTGGTACACCTGCAAAGAATGTAGCAGAAACAGTTGCTAAAAAAATGAATACCCGATTGGGAGTTGCACAAACTCTTGTTCGTACAGAAATGGCGAATGTTGCAAATCAGGGAAATTTGCTTGCATATAAAGAAGCTGGCGTTAAAGAATATAAATTATTAGCAACATTGGATTTTAAAACATCAGAAATTTGTAGAGAATTAGATGGAAATGTATATTTAGTATCTCAAGCAGAAAGAGGAGTAAATTATCCACCATTTCATCCTAATTGTCGCACAACTACTGTTCCAGTTGTTGACGGAGAATCCTATCATACTAGAATTGCTAAAAAAGATGGTTCTTATGAAGTAGTTAAGGATATTACCTATAAACAGTGGTATAAAAAATATGTAAAAGATTAAGAACTATTATAGTGACAATTAAGAATTATCCTGTTATACTTTACTCATAAGGTTTTCCTTATGAGTATTTTTTATGAAAAGGAGAGAAAGTAATGACAAAAGAACAATTGATTGCTCTCGGCTTGACAGAAGAACAAGCTAATAAAGCAATCGAATTACATACCACTGCATTACAGGGGTATGTGGCTAAAGGCACTTATGACGTGCTAAAGGCAGAGGCTGATAATCTAAAAGCTACTAACGATTCTATGAAAGCCGAAGTTGACAAACTTAAAAAGTTCGAAGGCACTAATGCTGAATTAGCTGCTAAAATCGAAAAACTTCAAGGTGATGTGACTACAAAAGAAGAAACTTATAAATCTGAATTGGAGAAACTTCGCAAAATCAATGCTGTGGAACTGGCATTGTTGCAAGGTGAAAATAAACCTTATGATTTAGATTTAGTTAAGGGTCTTGTAGATTTAAGTTTGATTAAACTTGATGGCGATAAAGTTGTTAGCGGTTTAAAAGAACAAATCGATACTCTGCGTACCGATAAAGCATTCTTATTTAATCCTGGGGAACAAAAAAGAGAACCTTTTGGAAATCCTCCGAATGATGGTTTTAAACCTCCCAAAACAGATAATGTAGCTGATTTCGGTAAATCTTTAGCAAAGACTAAGCTCACTATGATGGGCATAAATCCTGAAGGAGGTAATTAAAAATGATGAAATTCACCACTAAAGAATATGATTCTGCTAAACATATTCTTGCGATTCCTGATCATTATGTTGCTATCGCACGCACTGCTGCAAAAGCTACTGCTGTTGGCGGTATGGTAGTATCTAAAAATGGTCGATTTATTATCGAAGCTGGTACTGTCTATCCTGCAAATGATGAAACTGCAATCGGTCTTGTAATGCAAGATTACGATGTAACCGATAGTGATGCTTCTATGGCAATCATTATTCATGGTTTCGTTCGTGCAGATCGTTTGCCCGTAGCTCTGTCTGAAACAGCAAAACCTGTTTTGCCACAAATTACAGTAATCGCTGCAATTAAAGATAGCGAGAAAGGAGATTAATCATGGCATCTTATAGCATTTTTGATATTTTTGATTCTAAAGCAATTGCAGCCTATTGGACTGACGTCAATACTGCAATGAAAGATCCGATGATCGGTTCTACATTCTTTCCGGATACTCGTACTGCAAGTTTAGAGTTATCTTGGATTAAAGGTCGTAACAATCTTCCGATTGCTTTGCAACCTTCTGCTTTTGATACTAAAGCAAGTTTGAGAGATCGTATCGGTGTAACCGAGATCTCAACCGAAATGCCGTTCTTCCGTGAAGCGATGCGTATCGGAGAAAAAGAACGTCAGGATATTCAAAACTTGTTAGCTAAGGGTATTCCTTTTGCACAACCTACCATTGCTAGAGTATATGACGACATCGCTAATCTTGTTGATGGTGCTCGTGTTCAGGCAGAACGTATGCGTATGAGTTTGTTAGTAAATGGTAAAATTTCGGTAACTGCCACTAAAGGTACTGGTCGTGACATTACTTATCAGTATAACTACGATCCTAATAGAGATTGGGCAAGCGATCACTCTGTTATTTTGGCAGGTAATGGTACTTGGACTGTAGCTAATAAAGCAACTTCTGATCCTATCGGGGATTTGTTAGAGGCTAAAGAAGCTATGGCTGATCAGTATGGCGTTACTTTAACTCGTGCTTTGATGACTACCAAAACACTTCGTAATATGTTAGCTTCCGAATCTATTAAGAAAGCTATGAATCCTTTGGGTGCCACTAGCATGATCTTGTTGGATACTGAAGCAAAACGGTATTTAGAACAACAGACTGGATTAACTATTATCACTTATGATAAAATGTTCAAAGACGAAGAAGGCGTAGATCAGAAATTCTATCCTGATAATTATGTAACCTTACTTCCCAGCTATGCTGTCGGAAATACTTGGTTTGGTACTACTCCGGAAGAATATGATCTTATGAGTGGTAATACTAATGCTTCTGTTTCTGTTGTTGGTAGTGGTATTGCAATTACTACTATTAAAGAACCGCATCCTGTAAACGTGTTTACAGTTGTTGATGCGATCGCGCTTCCTTCTTTTGAACGCATGGATGATATCTATGTAATGAAAGTTGCATAATTTTTAGGAGGTCAGTATGGCTAAGGTTAAAGTTCAATTTCCTATCACAGTGAAATATCAGCGTGTAATATATCCTCCATACACCAATATCCTTGCGGATACTGAAGATCTTCCGGACATGAAAAAAGCTGGAGCAGTTATTTTTGAAGAAGAATCTGTTGAAGAAAAGATTTCTGAAGAAGTAGTTGCTCCAAAAACAAGTAAATCTAAATCCCAACGAAAGAATAAATCTGGACGTTTGGTAGAATGATTACTGTTGATAAAGGTTTAATTGCGGACATCGTAAAGACTCAGCTCGGAGTGGATACACCCTCCGAGCCTTTACTGAATTTAACTATTGACGAAGTAGAGCAAGAAATTAAAAACTTCTGCAATATAAAAGAAGTTCCCCGAGAACTCACCTATACTTTCGCTAATATAGTAGTGGATTTATTTAGGTATCGTCAAGAGTTTATAAATGCCACTAAAAAACCTGTTGAGGGTGAAGAAGATGATGACGATATTACTATAAATGAGGGTAATATGAACTCAATTCGTGTTGGTGATACCACAATTACTTTCGGTTCCGGAAGTGATACTATGGTTTATAATAAGAATATGAGGAGTCATCAGGCAAATTTAGACGATGTCATATTAAACTATAAAGCTCAACTTAAAAAGTTTCGGAGGATGGTGTGGTAAATGGCGATTAGAATTGGTGGAACAAGGAAAATATTTAAAAAATATATGTATAAAGATAGGTTCGAAGTTTATCGTTTAACTCAAAAAGAGAATGATGATTTCACTGTGAATAATCAAGTATTAGAACCTTTATATACAAATGAACCTTGCAAAGTCAGTTTAAATTATCAAGATTTACCTGAGGAAGATTCTTTGTTAGTTAATCCAACAAATCAACATATTGGTATTTTTTGTGATCCAAAACTCGATATTCGTAAAGGCGATAAAATTATAGCTTATATTATGGACGATCGAGGTAATGTATTAGATACCTTTATTGATTTTGCTGGTAGACCTGAAAAACATACTTCCCATCAACAATTTGCTCTTGTGAATAGAGGATATGCTTAATGTCTAGAGTTAATTTTGATTTTAAAAACTTTGATAGGTTTACAAAAAACTTTGAAAAAATTCAAAAAGAATTTGATCCATTTTGTCGAAGATTTCTGTTAGATCAGGCAATGATTGCTCTAGCGGATACTAAGGCAATGACACCAGTTAAAACAGGTGATTTAAGAAATAGGTGGGAGTTATCTCAAGTTTTTAAAACCACCAAAGGATATTATATTCAAATATTTAATACTTTAGAATATGCCTCTTATGTAGAAGATGGGCATAGACAACAAGTAGGTAGATTCGTTCCTGGGATTTTCGTTGGTGGGAAGTTTGTTTATCAAAAAGGTGCTAAATCCGGAATGGTTTTAAAAAAGCCGTGGGTAAACGGATTTCATATGTGTCGAATAGCTGTTGATCGTGTTCAAGATAATATGCAACAGAAATTTGATCAAGCTTTTAAAAGTTTTTGCGGAAGGAATCAATTATGATTATACCAATAAAGGGAGATTTTATTATTAGCGCCATGGCAACAAAAATGGCACAGTGTCTGAGAAATGATACAGTTGATCCTCCTGTTATTCCTACGATGTATAAAAATAAAATTATGGAAGGGGCTAAAGAACCTTTCTTTTTACTTTCTATTATTGATATGACTCAAGAAAACGGAATGACAACTTCTGCATGGAGAGTATATCGTATGAAAGTTGAATACCATTTAGAGGAAACAGATTACGATCGACATTCAGAGTATAGAGATATGGGTGAAAGACTTCTTGGTATTTTAAGAACGATTGATCTTCCAGATAAATATGAGGGTGATAAAATTATCACTCGATTAGTGAAAGCTAATAAAATGAGTTTTCAAATTGTTGAAAATGTTTTACAGTTTTTTGTTAATTACAAGATCAAAGTAAAATTAATTTTACCTGATCCAGTTAAAATGCAAGAACTGGAAATCAATCGATTGGAGGTCGATGAATAATGGCAGGCGGAGTCTTTGAAGCTATGAATAAAGTTCGTCCTGGAGCTTATATTGTCTTTCAGAGTGCTTCTCAACCCTTGAATATGGTTGGTGATCGTGGTATCGCCACTTTACCTATTCAAATGAATTGGGGTGCTAATGATACTCTGATTGAACTTACTCCGGAACAATTATTAGATGGCTCATGCGAAAGCATTATCGGTTGCAATATCACGGAAGAAGAATCTTTGATTTATCAACAGGTATTGACCGATTGTGTTAAAGTATTACTTTTTAGAATGGATACTGGCGGCGTTAAAGCAACATTGATCCTTAATACTTTAACTGCAACAGCTAAGTATGCAGGGACGGCTGGTAATAAAATTGCCGTTTCTATTGTTGAAAATGGGTCTAATTTCGACGTTATAACCTCTTTTAATGGTGCAGTTGTAGATACTCAAACAGGGACATTAGTTGGCGATATCGTGGATAATGATTTCGTTGATTTTAGTGGAACCTCTACCGCTGCTCTTGTTGCAAATGCAGGTGGAGAATTAGAAGATGGTAAAAATGGTACAGTTGTAAATAGTACCTATAGCAAATATTTTGATTTGTTGAAAACTGCAAAATGGAATACACTAGGTATTCCGCTTGAAACTTCTACAGAAATTCAAGCGCAATTGAAAACATTTATCAAATATATGCGTGATACTGTAGGTACAAAAGTTCAGGCAGTTGCTAACAACATTGATGCGGATACAGAGGGTATTATATCTACACTTAATCAGGGCTATAAATCAGACCAGTATAATATTACAATTCCAATGTTTGTTGCAAGGGTTACAGGCATGACTGCTGGCTGTGCAATTAATAAGTCTTTGACTTATTATGCTTTTGAAGATGCGAATGAAATTATTGGTCAATTATCCCACGAAGAAATTGTATTGGCTTTGCAAAGTGGTAAGTTTGTATTGTCCGCTCGTCAAGATGGTGTTGTTGTTGTCGAACAAGATATCAACACGCTGCATACCTTTACTTCACAAAAAGATTATTCTTTTAGTAAAAATAGGGTTATTCGTACAATTGACCAAATAAATAATGATATTCGTTTATTGTTTGAAAAGAGTTATCTAGGTAAACAGGATAACAACGATGATGGTCGTACAGTATTTAAAGCAGATATTATTGATTACTGCTATAAGTTACAAAAAATGAACGCCATTCAGAATTTTGATGGTTCTATTGATATTACCATTGCTCAAGGTGCAAATCTTGATGAAGTAATTGTTAAGTTGAATATTCAACCTGTTGATTCTATGGAAAAACTCTACATGACAGTTACGCTTCGTCGTTATTAATAGGAGGGATTTGTAATGTCACAAGAACATGATTATTTACGAGCTGGTGATGCCGTTTCCGGTCAAGAAGGTTGGGCAACAATGACTGTTGACGGCGTTGTACAAGAACTCTTTATGATTAAAGATTGTACAATGACGATGACCAAACGTAAAAAGGAATTTAGAGCTCTTGGTTTTAGGGGTTCTCAACATAAGTCCGCAGGTTGGTCTGGTAAAGGTGAATTTACCATGTATCATGTTAGTTCTGTATTCCGCAAGCTTATGCGTGAATATGCGAAAACTGGTAAAGATATTTATTTCACTCTTACCATTAAAAATAATGATCCAACAACCTCTATTGGACAGCAGGTAGCCGCATTTTATTACGTGAACATCGATGAAGGTGTTCTTGCAAAATTAGACGTTGAAGCTGAAGTATTAGAAGAAACTATGACTGTTACTTTCTCTGACTTCGAATATTTAGAATACTTCAAGAGTCCTCAAAATTAAAGGAGAATATAAATGGAACTTTTAGATTTACTTAAATCGCGTGATATTCGCGCTACTAAAGAAATTGAATTAAAAGGTGAACTGGCTGGTTGTAAAATTACTATTCGTCCTGTAACTACAGAAGAATGGCAATCTGCAAGAGCTCGTTCTATTAAAATCAGTAAAACTGGTGAACCTTCCGTTGATCAGGTTGCAATGGGTATTTCTTTGATGGTCGATGGCTGTGTAGTACCGAACTTTAGATCTACTGAAGTATTAGGTACTTTTACAGTTCCAGAAGAGTTTGTTAAGTATAATTTCAAGCCGGGCGAAATCGAAAGAATTGCTAATGAAATTATGCAATATTCTGGTTATGGCGAGGATGTAAACCAAACTGTAAAAAAGTAAAAAAGCTTTTTTATGATAAAGATTCTGATACGGTAGCAGCTTACTGGTGTTTCCGGAAATTAGGTTGGAAACCTTCAGAATTTTTAGATTTACCGATTGATGAAAAAGCCTGTGTATTTGCTTTTTTAGAAATAGCAGCTAAACAGGCAAAAGAAGCTCAATCACAAATAAAATAATGATTTAAAGATAAGCGAGGTAAAATCATGGAAGTCAGGAACTCAATTCATTTAGATGATGGAATGTCACCTGTTCTCAGTAAGATTTTAGCCTCGCTTCGTCTTACTTTAACGGCTTTAAATAGTACGCCGGGCGAAGCGGGTTTATTTAGGGCAGCACAACAAGATATTTCAAGAGCTAATCAACTTTTGAATGGATTTAATAGCGAATTAAAACAATCACAAGATTTAATTCGTAATCTTGGATACCGAGATGATAATCCAATAGGTAACGTTTTTTCACGAGCAATGAATCCTTTGACTGAGTTAGTTGCTGGAGTTTATTTATTAAAATCTGCAATTGATGAAGTTGGAAGACTAACAACTCTTGGCGATAATTTAATGTTAAATCAGGCAAGATTAAATATTGTCAACGATGGATTAAGAACACAAGAAGAATTATCAAAAGCTATTTATGAATCGGCACAAAGATCCAGAGCAGATTATTTAGCTACAAGTCGTGTTATTGGTCGTATGGGTATTCTTGCTGGACAAGCCTTTAATAACAATGATGAATTAATCGCTTTTACAGAATTAGTTAATAAAGCTTTCCTTGTTGGTGGTAGCACCCAACAAGAACAAAGAGCCGCTATGTACCAGTTAACTCAAGCGATGGCATCAGGCAGACTTCAAGGTGATGAAATGCGTACCATTCGTGAATCTGCTCCCTTACTGAAAAAGGCAATTCAAAATTATATGGGTTTAGATAATGCAGCTTTTAAAGAGGCTCAAAAGAATGGTGAAATTACAGCGGAAGTTATTAAAAATGCTGTATTTGCATCTTCAGATAAAATCCAAAATAAATTTAATGAAATTCCTATAACTTTTAGTCAAGCAATGACGATGGCAGGAAACTCCTTATTGACTAATATGGAAGACATATTTACGGGTATTAGTACAAATGGAGTTAGTATGATACAGACTCTAGTTAGTAATTTTGATATTCTTGCAGGTATACTAGGTTATATCGCTGGCGTATCACTTGTTATCTTAATTAGAAACCTAGTAGCCGCACTACCAGCTGCGGCGGCGTTGGCATTAAGTTTCATCGCTATGAATTGGCAGGTCTTATTATTAGTTGCGGCTGTTATGGCACTGTTTAAATTATTTTTAGCTTTTCCTGAAGCATTTGGTGTTTTAATTGGTGGTGTTAAAGCACTAGGAACAGCTTTTATGAACATGGTAAAATTAGTAGCTGATTATTTCTTAATGTTATTTAATGAAATAATTTTAAGAGGTATGAATTTTGTTCTTGATAAATTAGGTAAAGAAAAAATTCAAAATGTAGAATATTTTGGAATGGAAAGTGTTGGATTAAGTTATCTTGAAGGATACTCTAGCGGTAAAAAATGGGCAGAGGATACAGGGGTTAAATTAGATAACTTTATGACTGGAATGAAGAATACTTTCAATCCAAATACATCTGTTTTAGGCGGAACTGTTCCTAAACCAATAACAGATCTTGATACTGTTGGCGAAGTTAAAAACATTAAAGGTGGTAAAATTAATCTTGATGACAATAGTATTCAATGGTTGAGAGATGCTGGGGCAATAGAATTTGTAAATCGTTTTACAACAATGAGACCCATCTTGAGAGTTAATTTTGGGGATGTACATCAAACGGCGGATGTTAATGAAATTGCCGATGCTATTGCAGATATGGTTGAAAATGCCGTTACAACATCTTTAGAGGGGGAGTGAGTATAAATGGCTGCGCAGTCTGGTAATCCCAGTGAATTGAAGACACTTCTTGAGAGTCTTTCTCCAAATTCGGATTCTATGAGCCAAGCTAGAGGTGATGTAAAGATATTTGTAGTGTATAAAGGGGATACAATACAGATTCCAGTGAATCCAGAAAAGTTGAATATAAGAACTCCCGGAAATAATAAAACTTTTCCGATAGTTTCTTTAGGTGAAATCAATGTTCTAAAAAATCCTAAATTGACCACTATAGGATTTAGTTGTTTTTTTCCAATTCCGGAAAGACAGAATTATCCATATGTATTGACAGGTAATTCAGAACCAACATTTTACACAGCACTGATTAAACAGATTTTAAATAAACAAAATAAAACTCAATTTTTACCTCCAACTTTTTATACGACATTTTTTGAAAAAATTCGTAATGGAAAAGAACCTGTAAGACTAATAATTACAGGATTACCTGTCGGGTTTAATAAATTAGTGTCTGTAGAAAAATTTGATTATGGTTACGATGAAGGTGACTATGATGTTATTTATGATATCGAATTTAAGGTTTATCAGATTTATGCAGTTAATAACGCTACCGTTGATGAAGATGGAACAATTACCGTTGATACTGGTGAGTTAAGAACAGATGAATCCGAAAGTTTAACAATGGGAGATGAAGTAAGTGTCACAGGTACTATTTACAAAGATCCCGCTATGCAATTTGTTGATAGGTATGTAAAAAATAAAACTGGCTGTTTTGTTAATTTATTAGATTTTGATAATAATGGGGCTATTCATCTAACAGATAGTGAAGATAGATGGATTGGTTGGGTATCAGAAACAGCCGTAAATAAAGTAACAGGTATTTTATGATGAAAGTATTATTAGCAGTTGAAACTCCAGATAATAAAATATTTGAAATATCTGAAGTAGTTTATGATATATCATGGACTACTACATTGCTTGAACAGCCGGGAAAATTAAAATTTTCTGTTCCAAGTAATGTTGAATTAGTATTAGATTTTGCAACAACTGTTAATTTAATGGTTGATGAAGTACCAGTATTTTATGGCTATGTAGTTAATATGAATTGTACTGAAGATACCATTACTTATGAAGCAGTAGATCAAATGTTTTATTTAAAAAATAAAGAATCCTATGTATTTTCTGGAAAAACAGCCACTCAAATATTTAAAGCGATCTGCGATGATTGGAAATTTACCTATAAAATTGTAGATGAATGTAATTGGCAGGTATCTACAAGAGTTCATGATGGAAAATCTTTATACTCGATAATTGCTTATGGTTATGATGAAGCTTTGGTAAATACTCAAAACTGGTTTATTATTCGAGATAATTATGGAACATTGGAACAAATCAGTTTATTATCTCTTAAAACAAATTATTATATTTCTGATGACTTAAATGTTACTAATTTTAATTACCGAAAAAGTATTGACAGAGATTCGTATAATCGGGTAAAATTAGTACAAGATAACACCAAAGAAGGTGTTAGAAAAGTATATGTTGCTCAAGATGATGAGAATCAACGAAAATGGGGTATTTTACAATATTACGAAAAAGTTGATAAAACAGCAACAGAAAATCAAATCAAACAAAGAGGCGATGCTCTTTTAAAGGTTAAAAATAGGGAATTAAAATCTTTAAGAGTTGAATGTGTTGGTTTACCCTATTCTTTTAGAGCTGGAAATTGGTTAACCGTTAAATTAGACCCTCTAACTAAAGCTGGTTTCGTTAATATGCAGGAATATATTGTTGTTGATTGTACCCATCAATGGAAAAATAATGAGCATACTATTAGTTTAAACCTTAACGAATACAGTTTAAATGTAGGTGGTTAATGTGGCAGAAAGCACAGCAGGATTCAGATTAGTTAGTATTACAAGAAAAATGATTAAACAAAAAGCACAGAGTACTGATGTGGCTGATTGTGTGTATGGTACAGTTCTTTCTGTAGCTCCATTAAGTGTGCAATTAGACACAAGAACAACTTTACAGGAAGCTCAATTAGTTGTCGGTGCTCTATGCAAAGAAACCATTATTAAGATTCCGTTTCCGGAAAAAGGTCAAATTAAACACAAACATCAGGCAATTCACAATGGTATGCACAATACGACGATGGAATTGCCTGAAATTCAATTGTGGCGAGGTTTAAATACTGGAGATCGTGTTATTTTGCAAAGATTTAATAATGGTCAAAAGTATTTAATCTTGCAAAGAGTGGAGGGAATACCTTGATACCGTCAAATCGTAACCTTATTGTTACTCAAATTGGACAAAATGAAGTTACAAGAACTTATAAAGTTGATTCTTATAATAAAAGAATCATTGGAACAACTGATGGACAGCCTGCAATTGAACAAGCAATTTTAAAAAATTTTGATACAGAAAGATTTGCTTATGTTATTTATTCTAAAAATTATGGTATTGAATTAGAAAAATACATTGGTAAAGATTATGATTTTATTCGTTCAGATTTGCAAAGGGCGATAGAGGAATGTTTATTAGTTGATGCAAGAATTTATTCTATCAATAATTTACAATTTACTCAAGAAGGTCTGGATTATATGTCAATTACAATGGATATAGAAACAGAACAAGGTGTTTTGACTACAACTTTAGAGGTGAAAAAATGAATGCACTTTCAACCTATTTAGAAAAATATTCATATGATTATATTTTATCTGAAGCACTAAAACAAGTTCCGGACACTGTGGATAAACGTGAAGGTGCTATTATTCGAGATGCTTTGGCTCCTTGTTGTTACGAAGCCGCAAAACACATATTATATTTAGCTGATATTATCGAACAAACATATATCGAAACTGCAAATGGATTATGGCTTGATGGTCGTGTTTTAGAGGGTGGAATTACTCGAGATCCTGCTACATATTCTAAAAATTTAGGTGTTTTTAAAGATCAGTTAGGTAATCCTGTTCAAATTTCTATCGGGCAAACTTTTTCGACTGTTGGAGATACTATCTTAAATTATACCGCAGTACAGGTATACGCAAATGAAGATGGGGATGTAGTACCCGGAAGTTATGTATTGCAATGTAATACTATAGGGTCTGTTGGTAATAGTTATATAGGTAGAATCGTTCCTAATGATTATATTGAAAAGTTAGCAAGTGCTGAAATTACTACTTTACTTTATCCAGGAGAAGAAGAAGAATCAGATGATTCTCTAAGAGAAAGATTTTTAGCTAATTTAATGAAAACAGCGTTTGGCGGTAATATTGCACAATATCGGCAATGGGCTAAAGAAATTCCGGGCATTGGTGGCGTTCAAGTTTATCCTGTATGGGCAGGCGGAGGAACTGTAAAGTTAAGTATTATTGATACAGATTACAATTCTTGTTCTTCAGAATTTTGTCAAACTATTTTAGAAAAATTCGATCCGGAAAATTCTGGCGGGGAAACTGGTTTAGGGTTAGGTATTGCTCCCATTGGGCATAAAGTAACAGTAAGCACTCCATTACCTAGAACAATTAATGTGTCTGGAAAAATCACTTTATTGCCCGGATATAAATTAGAAACTTTGATGCCTGATATTAAAGCCGCTTTAGAAAATTATCTTTTGTCTTTAAGAGAAGCTTGGGAAAATAGTGACGATGAAAATAATTATTCTGTAACTGTTTATTTAGGTAGAATTAATTTTGCTATTCTAAATGTTAAAGGTGTATCTAGTGCCTATGAATTAAAACTTAATGATACTGATACTGATGTTGTTTTAACAGAAACAAGTTCTTTACAGGAAGTTCCTGTTTTAGGGTCGGTGAATTTCATTGAACAATAAAATTTATAATCGAACTGGGTTATATAGGACAAGAATTGGTCGTTATTTTCCAAAATATTATGAAGGTATTTTAGAAACAGATGAATTAATTAAAGTTGAAAATGATATTTGGAATAACTTATATTTGTTATTAAATAAAGCAAAAAATAATCAATTTATTGCATACGCAGATGAAGATGGTATTTATGCTTATGAACAATTATTCCAAATAGTTGCAGATCCGGAAACAGAAACATTAGAGGAAAGAAGATTTAGATTATTAAATAGGATACAAACATTATCCTATTATACAATGATCTATCTTCGTCAAAAATTAGACTCTTTATTTGGAAAAAATAATTATGGAATAGAAATGGATTATCCGAATTATACCTTATACATTAAAAGTAATGTTTCTAATTCTTTTATTTATAAGGAAAGTATTGCTACTATAAATAAAATAAAACCTGCAAATATTGTATTTATCAATGTTCCATTTATTCCAACTACAATTGAAGTTGGCGAAGAAATTTATCAACAAAAACGGTGGTGGAATTATATTTTAGGTGGTAAATGGAAAGTAGGTCAAAAACCTATTATAAGTGTTCAAGAATTAGCAAAATTAAAATCTGAGGAGGTGCAATCCTTGACTCCATTAATGCTTAATAAATTAAAAACGTTTACAGGGGAAGAAATACATGCAGTTCTTATAAATGATACTTATAAGATAACAAGTTTCGTTCAAAAAATTATTACTGGTGGGTATTTAAGGATTCAATATAATATTGAAAATTGGGAAGAAATAAAATTAATCACTAATATTAAATTTTTAGATGGAAAAGATTTAATTCTTTCTAATGACCCTGTTTATATTCCTATTGCTTCAGATACTATGATTGAACATCGAATTAATATTCGGGAGGTTGGAACAAATGGCTAATAATATTGTTATGAAAATTACTGATTATATCGCTCATTTATGGCATGACACAGATAACGACATTGTAATGGCTGAAAATGTTAATGGTTGGGAAAATACATTGCAACAGCATGCAGAATTTTTAAAAAGATTTTCTTGGCAACCGAATACAGCATACCCTAAAAATTCTGTATTACTTTATCCTTTTGGATTGCATACTAAACTAGTATCTAAAAATGCTGGTACAAGTGGGAGTAATGAACCAACATGGTCGGACGCAAGTGGACAAGAAGGTTCCAGAACGATAACAGATAATGATATTATTTGGGAAGAACAACCAATTCAAATATCTGCAGATACTACACCAATAGGAACGATTAAACAGCAATTATGGAATAATGCTCCTTACGGATACGTAAAAATGACACAAAGTCATATATTAAGTAGATCAAAATATTCAGAATTATGGAATATTGTTAAAACTCGTATGCCTTTAACGACTGAGGTTGAATGGCAAAAAATGTTAACATTAAATAAAACTTCTGTTCCATTTTTTTCTAGTGGTGATGGAAGCACAACTTTTAGAACACCTATATTATTGGATGATATAACAGTTTCTGATAGTATTAGTTTTGCTAAAGAAGAAAAAACTAATATTGTTGGAAATTCTTCTTCTTTTGCTTTTAATTCTTTTGTTGCTGTTGGTTCTAGTGGAACAGCCGATACAGATTTAATTATTATGGCAATAAGTTATGATAATACAGCTATTAACGGATATGTAAGTGGTGTAAATGTAATGCACATCGCAGGACGTTCTAAATATGGTCAAGGTGCTACAAGTATTTCTTTTCCTGTTCCTAAAGGGGCTAGTTGGAGTGTTTCAGGCGGAAGAACTATTTATGCTTTAAAAACAAAATCAATTAATAATACAGGAACTTCGACAGTTATTAAATCTGCTAAAGTTGGTATGCCTTATTATTTAAGAACCTTAAATTTATAAGGAGAAATAATAATGATAAAATTTAGAATATTTAAACAAAGATTGAGTTATTATGGGGATTCTGAAGTTGTTGCAGATAGTAAGGGTTATTTAACATTTACACTTGAAACCTCTGAAGATTGGGCTAATTATGTAGGTAAGACGGTACAATTTACCAAGAACGGAAAAACTTACAATGTAACCAATATTTCAGATGGCGTAGAATATCCTGTACCGTGGGAAGTTTTAGTTGGTGCAGGAATAATGCAGGTAAATGCTTTTGCCGTATCTATGGATAACAAAAGAGCAACAACTAATGAAATCGATATAGAAATTATTGATAGTGGGTTTAATGAGGATAGTCTACTTCCTGAAGATCCTACTCCGGATATATTTGAACAATATGTTCAACAAGTTCAGGAAAATGCAGATAAAGCTGTTAAAGCGGCTGATGAAGCTAAAAAGGCACAAGAAGCCTCCCAAAATATTAAAAATCAAATTGATATAATTTATCAAAATGTTAAAGATGTTAAATCAGATATAGAAGATTTACTTCATCAAGTTCAGGAATCAACAAATACAGCTTATCAATATGCAGAAGCAGCTAAAACTTCTGCAGAGGCGGCTAGTAAGTCAGAAACAGAAGCTGGACGTTATGCTGGTGAATCTAAAATATATTCACAAAATGCTAAACAATCTGAAACAAATGCTAAACAATCTGAAACAAATGCTAAATTGTCAGAGAAAAACTCTAAATTAAATGCAGATAAAACACAAGCTAATACAGAAATAGTATTAAGCACCAAAGAAAGTATTGATACTATTTATGCCGATATTCAAGATCGACAAAAGGTTATTGAAGATTTAAATACTAATGTTAACAATAAAGCAGAACAAATAAATATTCAATATAGTCAAATTGAAGAATGGTATAATGGATTTTTACAAGCCGCATCTTATTTGATTTTTACAGATGAAGTTAGCGAAGATTTATGGGCTTTAGAAGAAGATGATTATGTATTAACTTTAGAAACTTCAGGAAGGGCTATTTTAAATATTCAAATGTTGGATACGAATGGATTATACACAAGAAGTCCTTTTGTTGATATGGAATTTCCAAATGATTTAAGTGTTAAACTTCGTTCTATTGCTCCTTTTACTGGTAGATTATGCTTATACGAATTAATGAAAGGAAGCGAAACTAATGCTCAATAAAATTAGTCAAGTTATTTCTGGATTATCCCTAATCAAATTTATTAATTCTGTTATAGATGGCATAAACGCTCATTTATCTGATTATAATAATCCTCATAAAGTAACAGCGGCTCAATTAGGTTTATCTAATGTGTATAAATATAAGGGTAGTGTTGAAACTTATGAGGATTTACCAACATCAGCTGAAAGTGGTGATGTTTATAATGTTGTTAAAGGTGATAAAGAACAAGGTATTGCAGATGGAGCAAATTTTGCTTGGGACGGTACTAAATGGGATAATTTAGGCGGATTATTAACTGGTACAGGTGCAATTAGGGTTGAATTTGTGGCTGCAAGTTGGCAAATTAATTCTTCCACTAATTTATATGAACTTCCATTAAATCTTTTTGAACAAGTGGAAAGTGTTGGTGTTTTAAGTGTTGAGGCTGTTGAAAATAATGAAAGACATAGCGTTTTAATCGACACTATTGGGAATAAAGTAGTTGCTTTGAATGCTTTTGATGGTGCTATTTATTATACAACTTTTCGGGAGGTAACACAATGAAAAAAATTTCTCGCCAGCAAGATGTAACAGTAGCTAATGTTTTAAGATGTTTAAATGAATTAAATGATGAAAATATGGTTTATGTCGGAACAGAACCTCCGGAAGAAGTTAAAAAAGGATTAATATGGGTAAATCCAGAAGAAATAACAGAAGAGCCTGAAAAAATTTATGTTGGTCATATGGTTGGGGATATCTATCCTGTTAGTTATACTGAATTAGAATCAGGTCAATTAGTATTAAAAGGTCAGTTAGTTAGTCGTGAAATTTATGGTATATTATGGGCATGGTTGCAAAAACACCCTAGTTTACTAATAACAGAACAAGAATGGAATGAATATTTTAATAATACGAATGGATTATGTTGCCCTTATTTCAGCTATGGGACAAATAATACTAATTTTAGACTCCCGAATTATTCTGGAGTATTTATTAGAGCCGATTCTGATATAACTAAAATTAATCAATTCAGTGAAGATACACAAAGAAATATTCTTGGACAATTTGCAACTTTTCGTACAAGTTGGGATGATGGTACTGGAGAATTACTTTTTGATGCAAATGGGGCTTTTGGAAAAATAGAAACTGGTAATAATATGGACAGTATTCATCAAGATTCCTCAGACAGACAACAACAAATTGTAAATTTCGATGCATCACGTTCAGTAGGCGCAGAACATACTGGTGAAGAAGTAAAACCTAAATCAATAAATCAAATATGGGTTATTCAAGCTGTAGGAGTAATAACAAACGCCTCTAATTTGGATATTAGTCAATTAGAAGAAGCAATTCAACAATTAACTAATTATAGTAATTATGAAGTTGCCTGCATTAAAAATAATCCAAATTATTATAATCGTGATGAATTATTTACTACAAATAAAACAACAGTAACAATTCCGAAAGATTTAAAAATCAATATTAATGGAAATTGTTATATCAGTACAATTAATAAATCTTTACAATTATCCACAGTAGATACTCCAGCTAATTTAGCAGGTAAAGATGTTTATATTTATGCTTGTGAACCAACTTCAGGAACAGAGCCTATTTTCGTATTATCTTTAAATAGTACAGTCCCAACAGGTTACACAGCTAATAATAGCCGTAAAATAGGCGGTTTTCATTGTTTGTGTAAAGATGTTGGAGTTATAAAAGGGCATACGTTATCTGGATATGTTACTGGAGATATTTTACCCGCCTCGATTTGGGATTTACTACACAGACCTAAAGGAGATTCAGAAGGACTTGCTTATGATGAAGCTTCTGAATGTTGGTTAAGTATTTATCAATTAAGTTGGGACGGCACTAAATTAGTCAGTGTTTATAATGGAGTTATTGCTGATGGTACTTCAACTAAAAAATGGCATGGTGAAGCTTTTATTGAACAATTAATGAATCAAAAAATGCGATTACCATGGCGACATGAATTTCAGATGGCAGCAAAAGGAAGTAATGAAGTAACAGGAATTAAGAATGCAGCAGATCCTAATACTACAGGTGGTCATGTAGATAGTAACAATAGAAGAATGATTAGTAATATTGGATTAGAAGATTGTTGTGGCTGTTCTTGGCAATGGGCTATGGATTTAGGCTTTGCAGGCGGGTCTGATTGGACAGATTCTGTTTATGATTATAACGTTGATTCTCAAAGATATGGTCAATCCTATGGTACTTTATATCGTTTGCTCTTGGGCGGTGGCTGGTCTAACGGTTCGAGGTGCGGTTCTCGTTCTGTCGCTTGTAATGCTGGCTCGTCTCGTGTCCATTCCGATTACTCTGCGCGCGGTGCGTCGGAGCCGAGGGTTGTCACGAATTTAAACTAATGACCGAGGGAACTATTTTACGAGGAAAACGGTGGCTAGTATTTCATACTAGCCAAAGCTAACTTTTTAGTGTATAATATTAATAACGAATTAGATATGTTTATGAAACACGATAATAAGATTAAATGTTATATTCGTTATTGTGATGATTTTCTTTTATTTTCTAATGATAAACAATTCTTAAAAGATATGTCTGTTAAAATAGAAGAATTTGTAACAACTAAATTAAAACTAAAATTAAGCAAATGTAATATACTATCTACGTCGCAGGGTGTGGATTTTTTAGGTTATAGGCATTTTTCAGCTGGCTATATTTTAGTTCGAAAGTCTACTGCAAAAAGAATGAAGAAAAATATTAAGGCTTTAAAATATAAATTAGCCATAAAGAAAGTATCTAAAGAATCTGCTTTATCTACAGTGGCAAGTGTTGAGGGTTGGTTAAAATGGGCTAATGCTTATAATCTTAAAAAGTCTTTACAATTAGAAGACTTAAAGAAGTCCATAGGAGGTTCTGTTGGTGAATAGATTTAGTGACTTTTCTACCGAACAATTAATAGGCGAAAAGATTAAAATATCGAAAGTGTTGAATAAAGAAATTAAAGTTTTAGCTTTTCAAGTTAAGAAAAGTAAAATTGAAAAAGATGGTTTTTATATTCAAATGCAAATAGAAGTAGATGATGAAAGAAAAGTCTTATTTACTAATTCAAATGTATTAAAAGACCAACTTGAAAAGTATAAAGATAACCTTCCATTTATCACTACTATTATCCAACCAAAGAAATATTTTTCATTTAGTTAGGAGGATTATTATGTATGGCTATCCAAAAGCACTAAAAACAAAAGAAGATTATGAATATGTTCGTAATTATTTTCCAAAAGAACTTTGGAAAAAAGATTTTCAAGCTTTATTAGATACTCAATATGATTGGTTTTTTATTGATAAACTACTAAAAAATGAAGAAATTGTTTTAAAGAAAAATCAAAGAATTGAGTATAATGAAGAATTAGATGAAAGATACTTATACGAATATAAGTATAATCCTAATTGTAAATTAGCTACTATTGGTTATTCAGAAGAAGAAGTACAATCAATTTTACAGGAGGATTAATCATGGCAGATGTAAAAATTTATGACGGCGAAAAATTTGTAAACTTTAACACATCAAATAGTATTGAATTACCTGTAGGATTTGAATATTATGTACCTTATTCGGAATTAGATAGTGGTCAATTAATTCGTGATGGACAAATTGTAAGTCGTAGTGTTTATAAAGATTTATGGGATTTTGTTCAAAAGCATCCGTCTTTATTATTGACCGAGGAACAGTGGCAAGCTGAATTATCTGCTAATGAAGGAATAGTAAATAATTATTATTCTTCGGGTGATGGTTCTACTACTTTTAGATTACCTAAAGCTGGAGTTATTGAATTACCTGTTATTAAAGCTGAAGGACTTAATAAATTTAGTACGGATACCCAACGTAATATAAGTAGTATTACTCAGGTAGATACTATAGGCAAAACTCAAGTCAGTAATGGCGCATTATTAGCTAAGGTTACTGATATATCTAGTTCTGTAAATAATAATGGTAATTGGAGTAATACCATAACAATAGATTTCGACGCCTCTCGTTCCGTCGGAACTGAGCATACAGGCAGTGAAGTTAAACCTAAAACAATAACTAAACTAGCTGTAGTTCAAGCTTTTGGTAGAATTATAAATACAGGTACTTTAGATATTAATGATTTGGTAAACGATGTAAATAATTTAATTCAGTCTAATCATATTAAAACTTATACAGATTTAAGTCAAATTGGAATAACTAAAGGTACTGAAACATTAAAGGCTATTGGAAAAGCTTTGCCGGATAATTCTCAAATAACTTATCGAGTTTGGGAGAAAGATAATCATAATCACGTCCTTTATCCTAGTACAAGTGGAATATTCACAATGGAAAAAGCAATAACATTTTGCAGATGTTTTTTTAATAGTATAACGCCTAATAAACAATGGCAAATAGCTTTTGATTATCGTGATGAATTTTATCATGATCCAACTTGGGAATTATTAGCAAAAAAAATAATAAATTGAGTATGCCTTCTAATAACAAGATAATTATTAATTTAAAAAATCAGGGAGATTCCTGGACAGCCCCCTGTGATGGTTATATATGGGGAATGAAAATTGGGGGTGGTGATGTTGTAAACAGTTGGTTAAATGTTTGGGACTCTACTGATGCAGATACAAGTAATTATGGCACTTTGATTTATTGTGATTATGGTCAACCATATATTAATTTATGCGGTAATTTAGCTGTACGAAAAGGGCAAACTGTTTATTTTAACTGGAATAATAATTGTAGAGTATATTTTTATCCAGCTTTAAATAATAATATGCCTGTTTATGGTGAGGATGTAAGAATTTATATTCAAGTTGTTAATTCTCAAGGTATAGTTAGAGGGGCTACTGTTAACATATCAATAGGTTCTGAATATACAGAAACAGGAAAGACTCTCACTGATGGTAGATATTTACTATCATATGCTGGTTATAGTGTATTAAAAACAGCAGAATCACTTAATGTTGAAGTAACCTGTGAGGATGGGACTACTGGTCAAACACAAGCTCCTGTTGGATATTTTGAAGATAAAATAAATGAATTGCAAGTATTAGTATCTTAATAAAGCTTGACAATATTTATTAAATTTTGTATAATGGAGGTATAGTAAAGATGAAAGATAAAATATTAGCTTGGATGAAAAAGTTATATGGTAAAATACCAAACACTATAGGCAACAAGTATATTAAACTAATGGTTTGGTATATGATATGCGTATATCTCGGCTTTACTATTTTATTTATTTATGGTTGGTTTTATAACCTGTTTAAACAAAATATAGCAGATTTACCAATTATTATTTCATTCTTTACTGTATTTGTTGGAGCATCAACAGTTGCCGCAATTAGTTTTCTTTTGCAGTTATTTGTTGATAAAAACAACAATAGTATCCCCGATATTTTAGAAAGAAAGGAGGAAAAAGACAATGGTAACTATAAATGAAATCATTGCACTTGCCGAAAGGGCTAAAAATGGTGGTATTAATCGAATTTATTGTCATCATACTGGTGGATTATACAAAATGAATAGTGTTGAAAAAGAACATTATCATATTTGTATTGAAAGTGATGGAACTATTCGTATTAATGGTGAACTTACAGACTACAAAGAGCATACATGGCATCGAAACAGTAATGCTATTGGAATCGCTTTATGTTGTGCTTATGGGGCGACTGTTTATAAAAATCCTGAAAGAATTAATTGGAACGGTTATCCACCAACACCAATTCAAGTCGAACGGTTAGCCGAGGTAATTTGTTTTATAGCAACTGTTCTAGAAATTCCAATAGACTCAGAGCATGTTATGACTCATGCAGAAATCGCTGATATTGATGGTTATGGTCTTTATGGTAATGATCCGGATTTAAGATGGGATTTACTTCTTTTAGACGATCCCGGAACAGGTAGAAAAGATCAGCCCGGCGGCGATGTAATTCGTGGATTGGCAATTTGGAAGCAAAATAATTGAGGAGGTACTAAAAATGGAATCTATCAAATCATTGTGGAATAAGATTAAGGCTGTCTTTAATCGTTATCCGAAATTAATTTGCTTTGCTATTGGTTTTGCTTGTGGGGTTTATCACTCTTGGATGAAGTTATAAATGAAAAAAAAACTGATTTTATCATTTGTTTTGTGTGGCTTATTATTGGGTTTTGTATCGGTTGCTTCTGCATCGGAATATTATTTAGTTCCAGTGGAAAAATACGAGAAACAGGAACAATTAGTAGCGGAAGCAATATCCCTCAATCAACAATCGATAAACAAGATTCAAATATTAAAGTCACAGAACAAGGAATTAGACAGCAAATTGAAGAAATCCAATCAGTTAATAATAACATTGGAAAATCAGCAGAAGATGTTGAAGGACTCTTACAGCAGCAAAATCGCATACTTAGAGAATTGCAATCAAGCTTTAGAGAAGGAGTCCAAAGAGTACAAAAAGAAGATTAAGAAGCAAAAGCTTGAAAATACTCTTTTGTATAGCGGGCTGGCTATCCTAATAGTTAAAGCAATAACTTAGGAGGATCTGATGAATAATCCTGAAGAACATACAAAACTTGATCAATATTTAGAGCGCCTAATGAAAAAACAGGACGAGATTGATGAAAAAGCAAAAAATGCTCAAATTTATAGAGATTATAATGTAAAGCTTTTAAGTCTTTTAAAAATCATGGTCGTTGGATTTTTATGCTGTATTTTTTTATGCGCTTGTGCAATAGGAATCTCTTCGGTACTTATTGCTAAAGAATACTTTACTTATAAACAAGGTATTGTAAGAACTGTTACGGAAGATTCTGATACTATTTCCGGCTCTGGAAGCAGTGTTATTATGAACAGAAGTAACGGAGCAACAATAAATGGAAAATAGAGTAAATTATGAAAAATTAAACGCAGAAGTTCAAAATCTGACTCGTAGAATGGATCAGATGGAGAAAAGAGCATCCATGTATGAAGAACAATTCCGTGAAACCTCGAAAACTGTGCAATCAATAGATTTTAACGTCAATAATTTATTAAAATTATTCGACAAACTTGAATCAAGAATGTCTAACGATCAGGAGATATTACATAAAAGAATAGGTTCTTTAAAACAGGATTTTGAAGATTATCAAATGAAAGATTTAAAGAATTACTATAACTATAAAAGAGTTATAGTAAACACTGTTCTAACTCTAATTATCGGAGGACTTTTTGGTGGAGTTGTTACAGCCTGGAGAGTCTTCAAGATTAATGGTTGAATCAGATTTTAATAAAAAACTTAAAACATTGTCACAAATTGCACTAAAGGTGATCATAAAAGGAACTGGCTTAAAAACGAAAAGTGAATTGCTTTTATGGAAATTTTACATAGAAGATAAAACTTATTCCGAAATAGCCGATGACTTAGGAATTGAAATATCTTCAGTTGGCAAAGCCTTATGGAATGCCAAAAAGGAATTAAAAGAAATCATTAATAATGAAAGACATTTAATTCCACAAGAAATCCAACCATATATTGAGCTCTTGTTGCAAAAACAATAGCAAGGGAATAAATAGACAAGCTCTTTACATATTTTAGGAAATATGTAGAGGGCTTGTTTTTGTTATAATAATTACAGGTAATAACCCCTGCGGGGTGTTAAAAAAGTTTAATATCGTCCAAATATGGTGGCGGTATGGGGAGGACAAATGTATGTATCCAACTAATTACATGAATCCAATGAATAATCAGCCAATGAGTCCAGATTATGGTTATAATCGTATGCAACAAGTACAGCAAATGCAACAAGCAATAAATCCTACTGTTCCGAATATGTTTGGTCAGATGAATCAAATGAATAATATGAATCAACAACAGCAAACACCATATATTTCAGCGATTCCTGTTACTTGTTTAGATGAAGCGAAAGCCGCAAGAATTTCTTTAGATGGCACTTTAAGTGTTTTTATTAATATTCAAGATGGTGAAATTTATACTAAACAATTAAATATGAATGGTTTGGCAGAATTAAAAACTTATAAATTAGTTAACCCACAAGAAAACAAGGTTGAATATATTACTTCAGATACCTTTAATGGTTTAGACCAACGTGTTCAAAATATTGAACAATTATTAGCAAGTATAGGAGGAAATAATCATGAATCCAATGCAAATGTTACAAGTATTCAACCAAATATGAGCGATGCAAAATCCTCAACAAGGAATGGAGCAAATGTTCGGAAATAATCCAGTATTTCAACAAGCTAGAAAGATGGCTGAAGGAAAAAGCCCTATATACACCACCTGTAGTAGTTCCGACGGAGGGTTAATATTATGTTAGATACCTTATTAAAACATCTCAAAGAGCAAAAAGATGTCGGCTTAACTAATGAAATTTTAATGGAAACCTTTAAGGAGTCCATTAAACCATTAAAATACTCTGATAGGGAAATCTATGAAGAAGTCGTTGACAAGTTGTATAAAGAGTGTTATGGAGAACATTTCAGTGATTGGTTAGCGGAAAAGGCTGTTGAAAACTTTAAGAATGTAGACGGCACGGAAGGAGCACACTGGACGATTGAACAAATTGATGATGTAATTCGTCAATATAACATTAAATGTGTTGGTTTCAACCGTTGGGATTTATACTATGTAATGAATATGCTTTATAGCGATTATTACAATGTATTAGGCTCGGATACCGCTATCTATGTAAAGTTGAGTAAGGCATGGTTTGAAGACCCGGATGTAAGCGAGGGCAAAGCCTACCGTTACTATATGCAAGTAGCAAAAGCCTAATTAAAGAAAGAGTACATTCTTCGGAGTGTACTCTTTTTTATTGACAATTTTAGTTCATTGGAGTATAATTGTCACATAAGGAGGAATAACAGTGGTCAAAATTAATATTAAAAAATCCAGAAAATTTACTGAATTTGAATATAGTTTATTTATTACATTTGATTTTGATATTAAGATTGTAAGTCAATTAAGAAAGTTGACTTATAGATATTTTCATACAGAATCAAACTGCTGGGAAGTTCCTTCTATGCACTATGAAGCCGTATTAAAAATATTAAATGGCACTCAATTTGTCATTACTAATAAAGAATTATTAGAAAAGAATATGCCTGATTATGAATTTAAAACAACTCCATATAATTACCAATTAGAAGGTATTAAATTTGGATTGTCTAAAAATAGATTTCATCTAGGCGATGAACAAGGTTTAGGTAAAACTAAACAATGTATTGATTTAGCCTGTATTCAAAAGCAGAAAAAAGGTGTTCAGCATTGTTTAATTATTTGTGGTGTAGCCACTTTACGCTGGAATTGGCGTGATGAAATTGAAACACATAGTAATGAAGATCATTGTATATTAGGATTGCGTAAACGTAAACGTAAAAATACTATGTATGATGGCGGCACTACTGCAAAGATTGAAGATTTGCAAAGTATTCCGGAAGCGTTCTTTTGGATAATCAATGTAGAAGCTTTACGTGATGAAACCATAATCAAAATATTAAAAAAATATCATGAAAATGGTATTATTGGAATTATTATTACTGACGAAGTTCATAAAATAAAAAATCCTTTATCTGCACAAGGCAAAGGATATTTGAAAGTTGTAAATATTAAGGATACTGAAGATATTCGTATAACCATTAGTGGTACACCCTTAATTAATCAACCAATGGATTTATATATGATTTTTAAATCTTTGGGCTATGAAAATAATAGTTACACAGCTTTTAAAAATCATTATTGTATCATGGGCGGTTACATGAATAGGGAGATTATTGGATATCAAAATCTTCAAGAATTAAAGAATCGTTTAAAAAATATTCAGATAAGAAGATTAAAAAAAGATGTTCTTGAACTCCCTGAAAAGTTACCTCAAACAATTTACGTTGAATTAGCTAAAGAACAAATGGATCTTTATCAGGAAGTAAGAATAGCTTTACAAGATAAAGTTGATTTAATAAAATTAAATCCAAATCCGCTTGCACAATTTACAAGATTAAGACAGGTCACAGGCACTCCCCAGTTAATTAGTTCTACCGTTAGCAAATCTACTAAATTGGATAGGTTAGTAGAACTTGTGGACGAAATTGCCGATAGGGGAGAACAATGCCTTATCTTTAGTAATTGGGCAGAGGTATGTAAGATAATAGTTGATAGGCTAAAGAGTGTTAATGCTCTAGGTTATATTAGTGGCTGTAAGGATTTAAAAGCCATAGAAACAGAATTTAAAGCTAATCCTAATCATGTTGCATTAGTTGGTACTATCAAATTAATGGGTACAGGCTTAACTTTTAATAATAGCAATAATGTAATATTCTTTGATAGTCCATGGACTGATGCGGATAAACAACAAGCAATTGATCGTTGTCATCGTATAGGACAAACAAGTGATTTAAATATTTATACTCTTGTTTGTGCTAATACTATAGATGAAAAAGTTGAGAAAATTATTCAAAGAAAACATATTTTGTCAGATGGTATTGTAGATGGCGGAAATGTAATGAAACTTGAACAATTAATCAACTTACTCTTATCGTAAAGGAGGGATAATGTGTCAAGAACTCGTAGACATAGAAAACGTCAAGGCTTTAAAAAACGAAATGTTAATTGTTCTTTGTGTCTTTTTGAAGAAAGTTGCAATCTAAAAGGTGCTAAAATTTGTCATGGGTTTGTATTAAAGGATACTAAACCAATCGTTACTAATGCTGATACTAAAATAACGAATGTAGACAAAGAAAATCAAGTAGAACAATTACCAATGTACGATCCTGAATATACAGCACCAGTATCAATGTCTGAATGTCTTGCTATGTTTTTATTTATTATTTTATTGTTTATTGGTTGTGCTTACTTAATTTTAAGATAGGAGATGCCTTGAATGAATGAAATTATTGCTAATTTTATCAACGTACACAAACAAGAATCTGTATTAGCTAAAAAATTAAAATCGCTTAAAGAGCAAGTAAAAAACATCTTAAAAGAAGCAAATCAAGATTCTTATATTATTGATGGAGTAGGTAGTGTTTCTATTAGTGAAAGTAAATCATTGCAATTTGATGAACAAAGATTAATGGCATATTTAGAAGAACACTATCCTCAATGTATTATTCAAGAACCTAAAATTGATTATACTTTATTAGATAAATTAGCGTATGAAAATCAAGAAATTATTAAAGAATTAGTTCCTTTTCAATATGAAAAAGTAACAGAAAGGATTAATGTTAAATATGTCAAAGATTAAAGAATTTACAGTTAGTAGTAAACGTAGTGTTCAAATACATGGTGAATTTTTTACTTTTGAATGTTCTGAATTAATTAGTTTAGATGAAAAAGATGATATTGAAAAAGCAAGATTTGAAGCTTGGGAAAGAGTTAATAATGAAGTAGATAATCAAGTTATTGATGCGTCTAAAATGTAAATAAAAAATATTTTTTACGAATAGTTGACAATTAAAAAGGGATATGTTATTATACTTATAGAGCGGTAATGTACTCGGCGGTCTTACTGCCTCATAAGTACATATCGCTCTAGACCCCTATTTATTTAAGTCAAAAAAGGCTCCTTACGACCGCCGAGAAAGTAAGGGGTCTTTTTTGTTGAAAAGTGAAAGTGAGGTTTTTACAATGTTAAAAAAAATGTTAATTAGTGGACTAATGATATTAGCCATTAGCAGCTCTGTAAGTGCCTGCGAGGTGGAGAATAAGGGGGTAACTGCGAAAGGTAACATCATTACTGATTTCAAGCCTTGTATGCAAGAAAGTTGCCCTATGTACCGTAAATATAGAGAGTTAGAAATATTAATAGAAATTGAATTAGGGGAAAATATGTCTGATGAAGAAGTTCAAGTAAGAACAGCTCGTCAAGATTTCGTAAAAGCTAATACTAGAGTAATTAAACCTAAAAAAATCGTATATGGCAAAGTTTCGATGGACGTAAATAAACATTTAAGGAGAAAATGATGACTAATAATATTTCATTTATTGTTCACTCTTGGATGCTAACTTCATTAGAGCTAAAAGGAAATGAATTAATTGCTTATGCAATAATTTATAAATATTCAGATATTAAAGGTCAAAAATTTGTTGTTAGTATTAGAAAACTAGCAGAAATTATGAATGTTAGTAAAAATACAGCTCAAGCTGTGCTTGATTCACTAATTAAAAAAGGTTTTATTCATAGTGTTGATACTGATTTTATTGTTACTGCCTATAGAGTTGATTTAGATTTAATTGAGAATTTTAGTGTCCCAAAAACTGGGACTGTCCCAAAAACTGGGACTGTCCCAAAAACTGGGACACCCCAAAAAAGCCAGGAAAAACAAGGCTCTACAGGCATTTCTAATCAAGAGAGTGTCCCAAAAACTGGGACTTTAGAAAACAAGAAAATAAATAATATTAATAATATTAATAATATAAATAAATTAGCTAATAAGAATACTAGAAAACAAGGGGGTTTATTAAGGGGGGGCAGTACGTCAACATCAAAGTATTCAACCATGTTGAGTCAACTGCTTGCATTTTGCAGAACAAATTTTTACACTCGAACAGAGCAACAGGATTATGTTTTTAAAGCTTTAAAGCAATATTTAGACTATCGCATTAAATTTAAGCTCGAGCCTGAACAATGGCAAGCAATTTTAGATTCTATAAAAAATTTTGACGCTGAGAACATTGCAAGGCGGGTACAGACAGCTCTTGCGGGGGGTTATAAAATTTTAGTGCCGTCTTGGGAAGTTAATAAGCCGCAAAGAAGAGTTGATAATATTACTCCTCAAAAAGATGACGATAATGATCATCACGATGTTGAAGGAGTGTATTTCTAAATGGCTTATGAATACAAATTTGATCGTGAAAGTTGCTGGTTTAAAAAAGTTTGTACGGCATATAAGTCAAATACCTGTGAAAAGTTCTGTGTTAGATATATGGAATTTGACTTTTTAATTTATGCTAGCCGCTTACCTAAAAAGTTACAGTATCCAGCAAAGCTAACTCCAGAAGATAAAGATTTAGCTTGTTTTACAATGCTTGATGATTTAAGAAGTGATATTTTAACTTTTGTTGAAGAAGGTGAAAATTTAATTATAGCTGGGGCTAATACTGGCAACGGTAAAACTACATGGGCAGTTAAGTTACTACTGCGGTATTTTCAAGAAATATGGGCTTGTAATGGTTTTAGACCTAGAGGATTGTTTATATCGACATCGAGTTTATTCTTTGCAATTAAGCAGTCTTTTAGCAAAGAAAATGATGTTAAAGAAATTTTAGACCTTATTCCGAAAGTGGATTTGATTGTGTGGGACGATGTTGCAGTTAAAAGTTTAACAGCCTTTGAACAGGATTTACTTTATGATTTTATCAATACAAGAATGAATAACGGATTATCAAATATTTTTACGACAAACATTTTGCCTGAAAATTTAGAAGTTGAAATTGGCAAAAGAATTGCAAGCCGAATTATGAGTGGTAATCAAGCATTTATCTTGGGAAGGGATCGTCGTCATGGTTGATCTTCAGATACTTAACAAGTGTATTAGCAGCGGAAATTTTGATTTAGTGGTCAATAATAATCTTACAGAGGATTATTTTGCTGCTTATCCAGACGAATATAATTTTATAAAATATCAAGTTAATCGATTTGGAAAAGTTCCGGATAAAGAAACAATGTTGTTGAACTTTCCAGAATTTACTTTGCTTGATGTGAAAGAAACCGATGAATATTTAGTCGCTACCATTCGAGAAGAATACTTGTATGGGCAAATGGTTCCTGTGATTACAGAGTGCGCAGACCTTGTTAAAAACGATGCGAATGAAGCTTTAAAGTTTTTAACAAGTAAATTAGCAATATTAAATAGTCAGGCTACTGCTGGTGGTGTGGATATTGTTAAAGAGTCACAAGAAAGACTTGAATTGCATAAGCATAAAAAAGAACATGGTACTAATTATATTAAAACAGGTTTTCCACAGCTTGATGATGCCATTTATGGATTAGAGCCAGGAAACGAATTATTGACTATTGCAGGCAGACCTAATCAGGGCAAAACGTGGATATTATTAAAAATGCTAGTAGAGGCGTGGAAGCAGGGAAAAACTGTTACCATGTATAGTGGCGAAATGAATAAATATCAAATAGGGTATCGCTTTGATACTCTATTAGGTAATTTTTCAAATCGTTCATTGATTAATGGCACAGAAACAAATGGCTATGAATCGTTTGTTCTTGATATGCAGAAAGAGAAAGTGCCTTTTTATATTTTTACCCCTAAAAGCTTTGGCGGTAGGGCAACACTATCTTCTATTCAATCAATGATAAACTCTTGTCATGCAGATATTGTTGGTATCGACCAATACAGTTTAATGGACGATGAAAATTATCGTAAAGGCAAAAGTAAAACAGAGCAATTATTTAGTATTACAGAAGGCTTAATGCGTTTATCAGAAAATCATAATATTCCAATAATTGGATTATCCCAGTTAAATCGTGATGGGGAAATATCTAAGGATAATGTAGATGCTGATGCTGATTTATCCAATTTAGCGGATAGTGATAGTATTGGTCAAAATAGTTCAAAGGTATTATTTATACGACAAACTGGAGCGGGGTTAAAATTATCCTTAACGAAGAATAGAAGTGGTACGGTCGGAGTCAACTTTATTTATTTTTGGGATATTGATAATGGTAGATTTATTTATGTTCCTAGTGCAACAGATTCATCTACACCACAGCAAAAACAAGAAGCACAACAAACTCAAAAAAAGAAATTTAAAGATAGAAAAGAGGTTTTTTGATGTTTAGTGTTAATGGTAAAACTTTGCTAGAAGATGATTTACATATTTTATCAATGTTGCAATCAGAAATTTATAATCGAACAGGTATTACCTTTTTAGGTAAATTTATTGTTAGTGATACAGATATTCAATTTTGTTGCCCTTTTCATAGCAATGGACAGGAAAGGCGACCTTCCTGCGGTATTACAAGAGTTGAAAAAGGTACAGGTAAAAATAAAATCCCGGCTGGTACTGTACATTGTTTTACTTGTGGAGCGACTACATCACTAGAGAATATGGTTAGTTATTTATTTGGTTTTAATGATGATGGTATTTATGGGTCAAAATGGTTAATATCTAAATTCTTATCTGTAGAAATTGAAGATAGAAAAGATATAAGATTAGAATTTAATAGAAATAAAGCGGATGCAATTCTTAAAAAATATGTATCAGAAAAAGAGTTAGATCGTTATAGATATATTCATCCTTATATGTATAAGAGAGGTATGACAGACGATTTAATTGAAAAGTTCGATGTAGGTTATGACCCAGCTTTTAAATTAAAGAAAGGTGAAAAGACATTCCCCTGCATTACTTTTCCTGTGAGGGATAAACAGGGCAATACTTTATTTATTGCAAGACGTGCAATAGATTTCAAGCTCTATCACTACCCCGAGGGAGTAGATAAGCCCTTGTATGGGGTATATGAGCTGGACTACAGTAAAAATACATTAGTTGTTTGCGAAAGTATTATTAATGCAATTACGGCTACTAAGTATGGGGATAACGCTATCGCTTTATTGGGTACAGGAGCAAAGAATCAATATGATTTAATTAAAAAGTTACCATTTAGATATATTATAGCTGCTTTTGATGGTGATGAAGCTGGAGAACGTGGTGCTTATAGGTTAATCAAAAACTTACCTAATAAATTAGTTAAGGTTTTAAAAGTCCCACAAGGTAAAGATATTAATGATTTAACAGAGGAAGAGTATAATAATCTTCCCGAATATTTTTTATCTAAAAGGTATTGACATTGAGATATCTAAGCAGTATAATGTATTTGAAGGTGAAGGTTTTCACCAATAAAATTTATAAAAAGGTGGTAGTATTATGAAGGTAATTTGTACTCGAAACAATGCAGAATTTGAATTTGTAAGAATGGAAGGCGAAGATTATGTATTAGCCAATCCGGAAACTGGTAAAGAAAAAATTATTAATGCAAAAGCATATAAACGCTTTTACAAGGAAGTTGAAGAACCTGAAGATCCGGTTGTTGATGAAGAAGTAGAAGAAGAAACTGAATTTGAAGATGTTGAAGACGAGGAAGAGGTTGAGGAAGCTGAGGAGGAAGAAACTCCGAAAGAAGAACCTAAACCTAAAAAAGCTTCTGCAAAAGAAAAGAAAGCAGCTTCTAAGGCTAAAGAACCTAAACCTAAAAAAGTCAAGGAGCCGAAAGCACCTCGTGAAATTTCTCCTTTGAAAGATATTGTAGAAAAGATTGTTCTTGCAGCTGATTGCACAATTTTTGAAACACAAGTAAAAGGTTTCCATACTTTTAAAGTTGCTGAACATATGTGCATGGCAATGACTTTTAGTACAAAAGGTGTTGTGCTTTGGTTGCGTACTAAAGTATTAAAAGATTTAGATTTGGGAATTAATTACAAACCTATGAAGCATATGTTTGATGCTCGTTTGCCAATTACGGAAGTAACAGATGAAAATGTTGATTTGATTCGCAAACTTGTAGCTGCTCATGTAGAGTATCAAAAGGGCATTAATAAACAACGTGCAGAAAAGGTTTTAAAACAAGAAGCTGCTCGTAAAAAACGTGAAGAAAAAGCTGAAGCCAAGAAAAAAGAAGAAATGGCTAAAAAACTGGGAGTTAAATCTAAAAAATCCAAAAAAGAAGAAAAAGTTGAAAAACCAGTAGAGGCTGAAGTAGAAGAATCCGAAGAGGTTGAAGAGGAGGAATAATCAATGGCTCGCGTAAAACTTGAAGATGTCGATAAAGTAGTAACATCATCAACACAGTTTTTTCAAATGAAAAACGATGGGGATATCGAAAAAGTTAATATATTATATGAAACAATTGATGATGTTGAATGTCATTCCCTTCATAAAGTTAAAGTTAATGGACGCGATCGTTGGGTTGAATGCTTGCGGGAAGTTGGGGATGAAGTAGAGGCTTGTCCTTTATGTGCTTCCGGAAGTAAAATAGCATTAAGAGTATTTGTTCCATTGTATGTTAATGGTCAGGTTCAATTTTGGGAACGTGGTAAGAGTTTTGTTGATGATTTGAAAAGTTATTGTAATCGTTATAAACCTTTATGCGGTATGAATTTTGAAATTGAACGTCAGGGTGAAAAAGGCAATACTCAAACAAAATATCAATTCTTTCCATTAGAAAAGAATGGCAAAACTTTGAAGGATTTTCCGGAAGTTCCGGAAGTTCCAGACCAGTTCTTGCTTACTAAAACGGCTGATGAACTGTATGACTTTTTAGATACTGGTATTATGCCAGGAGTTGAAGCAACACAAGAAAAGAAACAGGAAGTTCAGCCAAGACGTCGAGAGGGTAGTCCACGAACAAACCGCCGTCGTGAAGTTCAATTTTAATGGCACTGTTTAATTTTAAACCTCGTTCAACAAAAGCAACTGATGCTGAAATAGCGAGTAAGGCTAAATCTAAATTACCTGTTTTATCTTCTGGCGGTGTAAAATTAAAAGCAGGTAATTTAGCTAGTACCATTACTTCCATAAAAGCAATGACCAATAGGTATTTTGCTGATAAAAAAGATATGTATCTTAATATCATGGAAGAAGATGTTTTAGTAGGATTAATTGATAAATTTATTGAAAATGGAATTGGAGCAATTGATACCGAAACAACAAGCCTTGATCCTATAACAACCACCTTAGCGGGTGTTTGTATATATACTCCTGACCATAAGGCGGGATATATTCCTATCAATCACATTAGTTATTTAACTGGAGTTAAGATTAAAGGTCAACTTACTCCCGAGTTTGTCCGAAGTCAATTACAAAGATTAAAAGATGCTAATGTAAAGATTGATATGTTTAACAGCGATTTCGATTGCCGTGTATTAAAACATACTTTAGGAATTATCTTGCCTTGTTGGTGGGACGGTTATATTGCACAGCGTTTGTTGGACGAAAATAATAAAGACAATGCTTTAAAACCTTTATGGGATAAGTATGTTAATAAAGGCAAAGACAAGTCCTATACATTTAGTGAGTTATTTAAAGGAATACCATTTACAATGATTCCTTTAGATATAGCCTATTTATATGCTGCAAATGATCCGCAGATAACATATGAATTGGCAGAGTTTCAAAGACCATTTTTAACAGAAACATCACAAGTATGTCAGGAGTATGACCTCGTGGATGTAGCTAAATTATTCCACGAATTAGAAATGCCTTTAGTTCCTGTCGTTTCGGAAATGGAAGATACTGGTGTTGCATTTGATTTAGATGTACAACAGAAACTTTCCATCAAGTATAATAAGCTGGTTGAAGAAGCGAATACAGAATTTAAAGAAACTTTAAAAATGTATGAATCTGAAATTGAAGCTTATAGAATTAAAAAAGGTTCTTCTTGTAAATTACCTGAAGAAATAAACGTAGCAAGTCCTGAACAGATTGCAATTTTATTGTACGATGTTTTAGAACTACCTCCTGCCAGTAAAAAAGAGCCGAGAGGTACAGGTGAAAAAATATTATTACAATATGATAATGATTTGGTTAAAGCGATATTAAAATATCGTGGGGCGGCAAAGTTAGTATCTACTTATGTGGATAAATTTCCGAAAATTCTTAATCCGAAAACAGGGCGTGTTCATGCACGGTTTAACCAATTAGGCACAGTAACAGGTCGATTTTCAAGCAATGACCCTAACTTGCAAAACATTCCCAGCCACGCTAAAGATATTCGTAAGATGTTCAAAGCTAGTGACGGCTATGTAATGTTATCTTGTGACTATTCCGCACAGGAGCCTAGACTTACTGTTCATTTGGCACAAGACCAAAAAGGTATTCAAGCTTACATTGATGGAAAAGATTTATATGCCGAAATCGCTTCATTAGCGTTTGGAGTACCTTATGAAGAATGCTTAGAGTTCAGACCTGATGGTACACATAATCCTGAAGGAAAGGACAGACGTGGCAGGGCAAAAGCAATATTATTAGGAATTAACTATGATAAAGGTGTTCCAGCTATTGCAGAGGATTTACGCATATCTAAAAAATTAGCCCAAGAAATTTATGATGCTGTATTAAATGCCTTTCCGAAGTTAAGGGGTTTCCGTGATGATAGTCGAAGTATGGCAAGGGAATTAGGATATGTTACGACTATATGGGGACGTAAAAGACGCTTACCCGATATGAAATTACCTGATTACGAGTTTTACTGGAAAGATGGTGTTGCTCGTGATTATGATCCTCTTGCAGATGATGAAGATGAAAATACGGAAGTACCCGAAGAAACAGTTAATTATTACTGGAGTAAATTAGAGAACTGTAAAAGTTTTAAGCAGGTTAAAGCTATAATTGCAGAAGCTAATAACGAGGGAATTAGAGTAGTTGATAATCGAATAAAAATTGCTGACGCAACTAGAATGTGTGTTAATGCAAGGGTACAGGGCAGTGCGGCGGACTTAACTAAATTTGCAATGCTTAAAATTAGTAGATGTGAAGAGTTAAAACAGCTTGGCTTTCGTTTATTAATTCAAGTACATGATGAAATTATTGGTGAGTGTCCGGAAGAAAATAAAGATCGTGTTGCAGAGTTGATAAATGAATGTATGGTAAATGCAGTTAAATTATCTATTCCTTTCAAATGTGATGTCGAAGTTACGAAATGCTGGTATGAAAACGAATAAGACCATTAATAACCATTACGATTGAATCGTAATGGTTATTTTTATTGACATTACTATAATAGTGTAGTATAATAGTAAATAGAAAAGGGGGTTTAAAATGTTTGATTTATACTTCGCAGGTCAAGTAACAGACCATGTTGACAAATGTTTATTTGACATGGGAGCTAACCATCTATTTTCTTTTTTAAATGAAAGAAAAAATATTGATAGATGGATCAGGTGGGTCGATACCTATGGCAAAAGGGGAAAGTTATTTATTGATAGTGGGGCTTTTACAGCGTGGACTAAAGGTACTTATATCAACGTAGATGACTATATTTATTTCTTAAATGATAGGGTACAGTATATTGACCTTTTTGGGCAGTTGGATTGTATTCCTGGAAACATCAGAAATAAACCAACACAGGCACAAGTAAATGATGCGGCTGTTAAAACTTGGAAAAACTTCATTTATATGAGGGAGAGAGTGCTTAACAAAAAAGGTTTATTATTTACTTTTCATGTAGGTGAGCCTATATGGTGTCTACGTAGAGCCTTAGAGTGGAAGGACGAAAATGGGTTGCCATTGGACTATATTGCCCTCGGTGGTATGGTTGGTAAGCCTAAAGATGTACAAAAGAATTTTTTAGATTTATGTTTTGACATTATTAAAAGTTCTAGTAATCCAAATGTTAAGGTTCATGCTTTTGGAATGACAGTAAGAAAGATATTACAGTCATTTCCAGTATTTTCAGCAGATAGTTCTTCATGGATTCAAAGTGGTCACAATGGAGCTATTTATACTCCTTGGGGTACAGTTATTATTAGTGCTCAGCAAAAGGATAAAATAGTTCATCCTTTAAATGGTAGTGCGGTTGCTTTAGAAGACTTGAAAAATTATATTTCCAGTAAGAAGTTCGACTTTGAACAACTTATGGAAGATTATGTTCAGCGTGATCTATGGAATGTTACATTCTTAATGGATTGGGCAAAAGATTATACCTATCATGGCGGAAAACTTATCAGGAGGCGATTATTTTGAAAGCAGTAGTATTATTAAGTGGTGGTGTAGATAGTGCCACTTGTTTAGCGATGGCAGTAAACAGTTATGGAAATGACG
>ENA-UBCA01000197-UBCA01000197.1-human-gut-metagenome-genome-assembly--contig:-NODE-197-length-43063-cov-18.134905_pt1 | contig 43063 bp, 51 predicted proteins | sample MGYA00244228_ERZ654716 | MGnify/ENA primary metagenome ERZ654716 (study PRJEB26926, sample SAMN06164557) | human gut metagenome | biome: ENVO:00009003; feature: ENVO:2100002; material: ENVO:00002003... | reverse complement strand
GCGACCTCCAACTCCCGAAGCTGGCGCGCTAACCGGACTGCGCTACACCCCGAACATTTGGGGCTCTTATCGTTTTAAGAGCGCACAAAGATAAGTCGAAAATCCGAAAAGTCAAAATAATTTCTGCAAAAAACGCCTTCCCGGTTATATTTCGGCTGCCGCCCCTTCCGTCGCCCCTTCTGTTGCCCCTTCCGTTATCCTTTCTGTTGTCCTTCCCGCCGTCCCTTTCGTTGCCCTTTCCGTGGTTCTTTCCATTGCCTTTTCTTATTGCCTTTCCCCGTTATCCCTTCCGTTGCCCCTTCCGTCGTTCTTTCTATTGCCCTTTCCCGTCGTCCCTTCCGCCGCCGGCAAGCCCCGACCTTTCGAATTGCTGCGGACGGTGGGGTATAGGGGTGTAGGGTAAGTGTTCGGTAAAGTGCGTGTTGCTAATGGTTTTGGCTTAGCTTTGCATTTCGAGATGGTTGTACTCGGCTGTTTTGGCCGCTATCAGCCGTTCCGATTTGCTCCTTGTCCAGGTAGTTGCGTTTGGGCTTGCCTTTCTCGAAATCCCAAAACTTTTCGTGCAGGGAAAGGCCGAGCGAAACGTATTTGCGTTTGCGGTCTTTCGTAACTCGGAGCATTAAAGGGAAATAGCCGTCTTAAGAGGTTTGGATTTGCAGCAAATGACTTCAACATTAGCTTTCATCGTGTAAATCTCGGTTTACACATTGGTTTACACAAACGGGCAAAAAACGTGTTAACCGAGCCAAAAACGGCAAAATAGGGGAGTCTGCCACAAAACGCAAAAAAGCCTCTCAGATGATTCTGAAAGGCTTTTGTTACTTGTCGGGGTAGCGGGATTCGAACCCACGACCCCCTGCTCCCAAAGCTGGCGCGGTCTGATGTAATGAGTTATATTTGTGTTATATACAAGAACCATTATACTACTTTCGCGCAAATTTGCACGGAGATATATTTGCGAAATGTATTACTTTTCCGGGATAATAGCATCGATGGTTGGTACAATAAATAGCAGTTGTTCTACGGCATCTGGTTGAAGTTTCGATTGGTGTATGGGTTTTGCAGCCTCTAATCGAGCGCGCCGTTGTGTCCTTGCATTTGGAAAGGCTGTCGCAATGTTTTCTTTGAATCTATCCATATTTGCAGAGGCTTTCATAATTCCTAATACGGACATTAAATGGCCCATTAGATCCTTGTAACCCACTTCATTGAAAAGTTGGTGATGGTGTTTGTGACCCCCTGGATTAGGATTGTTTTTTCGTAAAAAATCAGCTATATCTGGGTCAAGGGTATCGTAGACAAATTGCATTACATATTTGCCGAAACGATACGGATATTTAGTCATTTTTGTGGGTGGGTTTTTATGTTCCAATCTATATAACTGCATGAAAAATTGGCGCGGAAAAGAAAGAGTCCATTCCCTATATTCATCTTGAAGATACGTTTTAAATTTCTCTTGAAGGGCTTCTGCACTACGGTAATATTGATAACCGGTAGCTTCATCTATGATCGCATCTATACCTGTTTTGGCACAAGCAGATATAAACATTTCACATTGCTCTGCAATTTTTGTTTGTTGAGGATGTAGAGCGCCGACTTGTCGTGCCTTTAAATAGGCATTGCATATGTCAATAATATCAGATGCGAGAATTCCATTTATTTGAGTGCTGCCCGCGTTGAATATCAGTGCATTAGAATCATTTATAGGGCTTGTTTGGGCTGTTTTTGATGATATATCGCCCGCGCTGATAATCAGTGTGTTGTCTTTTTGCTGAAATTTTTCCGGCAAAAATGGTTGTATACTTTTGGCAGATAAGTATTGACCTAACGCGCCACTTTCTCGCCCACCGCTAATCAGTTTGACGACCTCTCGTTGGGAAAGTACGCGGGTTCCATCATTGAGAACATAGCATGGTAGTTCAAATTCTCCAAGTTTAATTATACCAGAATAAGGTGCTTCTAAGGTTCCCATAGTTGCTGATTTTATTATATTTTTTTCTATGTTTAAGTTTTGGTTTTGGCCTATTTCACCTCGCTGACGATAATAATCCTTTCGTATATTTTGCCTTCGAAGACATTCATTACATTAATCGAGAAATGTCTTTAACTGACTTGGCTTCTGCGATAATAGCGGGAACTTCCTTTCCGATTTTTTCATACATTGATTTTGTACTCTTCACTAAATCGCCTAAATATCCGCTATCTCCTGATGTTGTTTCGATGTTTTTAACAGAATCAACAAACATATGGATAATTATTTCTTCTGCCTGATCTTTATTTCCGGCAATTATACACTTCCGAAGTTCCCATTTTGCATCGGCATTAGTCTTGGGCTTAACAACGCTTTTTTTAATTTCTACTACATCATTTGTCATCCCCCACAACTTAAAGAATAGGATGATCTGCAGAATGCCGAAAACAAGCATTATGATTCCAAGTAATAAATAAACAGTTTCCATAATATGAAGGTTTAGGTTGATTTACATAGATGTCTTAGCATATACAGCTCGAACGAGGAATACACGGCTGATCATATTTTTTGGCAATTCTACGGGATCAAATGTTGGATTGTGAGATACACATAAATATTTAGATTTTTTATCCTCTTGGCTCGCACGTAGTTCTTTGATCAACCTGCGACCGTCTTTCAAAACAATCATATAGACTTGTCCCAATTCAAGAAATTCTTCCCAGCGTTCAACTTGATGCAACAGAACGGTTGACCCAGAGCAATATGTCGGAGCCATTGAGTTGCCGATAATTGGCACACATATATCATCTTGTTTCGCATCTTTGAACGGAATGTAATCAATAACGTATTCTGCTACATCTATCTGGTCATTAGCCCCAAAACCTCCGCGAGCATCCATATTATACATCGGAACCAGCCGATAGGATTCCTTATCCGATAATTCAGTCTGAGTATTTTCAATATTTATCATATCTCCCTTTCCCTCTGTGAGCCATTCATAATTAATTTGTGGAAAGTGGTCGACAATCTTCTTTAGTGTAGATGGATGTGGATTTCTGTCTTCATTTAGGATTCGGCCGATAGTGACATTGTTTGTCATACCTATTGCGCGGCTAAAAGAATTTTTATTTAATCCAAGATGACGTATCACCTTTTCTATTCGTTTTCCAGTATCAGTCATTGTTTATTGTACAAACAGTTTGTATATTTGTGTTGGACTTTATTATCTTGAATTATGAAAGCTATTGTAGAAATGCGTCAAACTATCTCTGATGTTGTAGTGAAAAACTTGTCACATACAGATCGTGTTGTTGTTTTGCAAATGAATATTGATTTTTATTTTTTAGGCATTCGCCTATTTAGATTATCTAAAATAACGAACGTAGATTAACCATCAGCGTAATTTTACACCTTTTGTAATCATGTTCTCAGTTTTGAGTGCAGGTAAAGCTACTGGTATTCTGAATTTAATTTTTTGAATGGCAGTGTTTTCCGAATGAATGGATTCGTCTTTTTCTCCTCTAAATATTTTAATATTAAGCCCGGCAATTCCTCCTTCTTTTGTTTGTTCGGAAACAGTTAACGCTATGTCGAAATCTATATAGCTGACTTTTCTTCGAATATTATTATATTCACATGTATCGTCATTATTTATGTCACTTGGCGATATGATAGGAGCATAACGTATTGCATCTATTGTACTATACTCGTCTTGTAATTCGCTAATAGCATTTATAGTTTCTTTTGTTGCGGAGATTATAAATTCCTTTAATTCCATATTGATTTTTAGTGTATTATAAATTTTCTATAAAAAAGTTTGTGTAAAAGTTTGTTTTTATGCAAACAGTTTGTATATTTGCATTGTCAACATACAACGTATGTACAAATATAGGAAAAATATGGATGAATTACGAAAAAACAGATATGCCCATATAGAGGTGGATTTGTACTGGTTGAAAGAATCAGATGAACCGCATGGCGAGACTTCTTCGGAAAGGCGTGTTTTATTGAATGGCAAGGAGGTGTATTGCGATCGTGGAAAAATATTATGGCATACTCCGCTTGACAGTCTTGAAACATGGCTGCTGGGGTTCGCGGGTGATTTACCGCATCATCCCGATAGCCGAGAGTATAGACGATCCGATTGTTGCAATTTTCTCCGCTGTCTCAAGCCCTTTTGGCGAAAGCTCTTTTGCAAGGACGTCGATTTCAAGCCCTAATTTTTGGATGTTGGCTTTCAATAGTTCCTCTTGAACCAGAAAGCCCCCGCGGTTTGCGAAATCATAGGCTTCGATCTGCATTTCGATATCGCCGGCGTAGGGTTTATCCGGTCGAAACAGTTTTATGAAGCCGATTTTTACAAAATGTTTAATAACTGCGGTAACGACCTCACAAGATAGATTTAGCCTTTGAGCTATGTCGACACTTGAGTAATGAAAGACTATTGAATCCCGACTTGTAAGGTCGAATAGAATACGATCCTTGATTTCGGTAGTAATCATAGCACTTAAATTTTAGAGTTGGACGCCTAAAGTTAAGTGTTTTCCCGCGAATCGTCAAGCGGTTATCCGGAGCGATGCCGGCGCGGGAGCAAGAGTTAAAAATACATAACCATGAAAACGAAGATCAAATACAACCTCTCGAAGATCATGCGCAACGCCTGGTATTTAAAGCGTGTGAGCTCGATGGATTTCTCGGCTTGCCTGCGTAAGGCTTGGCGCAACGAGAAGCTGGCGATCATGACGGCGAAGATAGAGAACCGGCCGACGGAACAGCCGAAAGCCACGGAATACCGTCCCGAGCTGCTGACGGTGCCCGCGAATTTCTATGGTGTGCGCGGTCAATATTATGGTGACTGATATGGATAAAGAGGACGCAAAAAGGCTCAGGATGCCTGTCGATGTATTAATAAGCCTGAATAATAGTATAGAATCATGGCGTCTGAGTGCGGCATATTTGTCGGCAATATTGGAATCGGTTAGCCCTCGGTTCAAACGCCCGCTATCACCGCTAGTGCTAGAAGAGCGAGAATTAGCAAGGCAAAAAGCACATATGCAACGACCTCGCAGACTACAAAGAATAATTTACGATCTATGCCAATGGGTACGCGAATTTTGGTCTGACCATGTGCGACGAGAGGTGGGCCTGATATACCTGCTTGATGGAGACGAAGCTCCATGCGACGACAAAGTTCTATGGGCTCATATAATGAGATTGCGCAGGAAAGGACAGATAATATGTTTAAGACCAGCGCGGTATAGAATACCCACGAAATGTCAAACTTGTAAATACCAATGCTTTTCAACGCAATTGTAACGGCAAGGATCGCACTCGACGCGGTTAGAAATGCAGACATAGTTGAAGATCGGGCTTTGTAAGCTTCATTAAGCCAATTGATACGATGCTTTTCGCATTCAGCCCAATAATCATAGCCGAGTTGAGACGGTTGCTGCATGAAAGTAAATTTTAAGTGACGAACAAATTTAACAAAAAATAGCATCCCCGCAATTCATTCTATTGCATAGGGTAAGTTTTAAGTGACACTAAAACTCGCGGGGATGCTCCTTTGCAACAACATAATAAATAGATAGGCACGCATGAAGGCAAAAGAAGTAATGAAGCGACCTGATTATGTAGGTACGCTACGCAGAATCCCGGTAGGGGCTACGCAGGTGTTCAAGATGGTGGGCACGACATACAATTCGATGCTCACGGCGCGCGGGCGCCTGCAAAACAACAAGGAAGGAATGTGGCATTTTGATATTGACACCGTAACCAATGAGATGAAGGTGACGCGGTTGTCATAAAATTCAATAATTACGAAGAATATGGAGGCGATTGTATGGGTAACGCAAACACAGCTCTGCAAAGAACTCGGCATTAGCCGATGGACAGCACAACGCTATGCAAACGCGGGGCTTTTCAAGACCAAGACACGCAAAACTTATACGGGAGGCTACAAAACTCTCTATAATCTGAACCAAGCCCGACGGGCATATACGCAACCATCGTAAAACATCGGCATTATGGAATCCACACTTGAATTGCGGCCTGCGTACCAGTCGCCGGCCCAAAAAGAACGAAGCGAGCGGAACCGCCGCCGTTTCATGCGCCGCCGGGCGATCCTGCGGTGGGTAATGAGAACTTTCAGGCTTTATCGCTAAACCGTAACACTATGGAGGCATATAGGAACATCCCCAGTTCTACGAACCAACCCGAAGCCTTGGGCTATTATAAAAGCCGGTTTATCAACGGTAAGCATTTGCGATCACGTGCGGCGGCCGAAACCTGCATGCGCGATTCGAGCCTCGAATCCTTCTGGCGCGAGGTGATCGCAGCCGTAGAGCGCGATTCGCGCGGCGATGTCGACGGGGCGATTTTCACGAGCGATGACTTCGGTGTATGCCTCGGCCCGTGGGATGTGAAGATTTGTCACCACTACCGCTGGGTAGAAAAGACCGGCGGTGACAGTTATCAAGGGTATTGCGAATCTTACGGGGAACTTGTTGAGAGTTACGAAGTCGTGTCGGCTTATGATGCCGAGTATGAAACCGACCTGCCGGCATTGCGGGTGCTGCTCAATGAATTTTACAATACCCATAAAACGAAATTACACAACATCTGACATAAACCTTTTACAACATCGGGAGTACGAACGGGTACTCGGTGCGCAAGCCGCCCGTGAGGGCCGCCCAAGCCGTCCGCCCCACGATACGGGGCACATGGAGAGGTAGCGCAACAGGTAAGCGCACCTGTCGGAATAGTGTATGCCAGCAGATGCGACCTGCACATGAATAAAGCCACGATTTCCGGCCGGTTGAAAGCGAAGAGCAGTAGCTTTCGTGCGGGTTCGAATCCCGCCCTCCCCACACCGATTGTTTAACCAATAAAATTATGATTATGGAAAATGTGAATGCTGTTACGACGGTGGATTTTCGCAACCTCCCCGATCTTTCGAAAGCGGAAGCCGAACCGGTTGAAATGTCTGGCGAATACTGGACGCCTGAGAAAGAGGGCGAGACGCGGCGCCTGTTCTTCGTAGGCCTGAATATGGAGAACGTCGTCGAAATGGAATCGGGCGAATCCCGCGAACTGCTTGTCGCTCAATTCGCGGAGAATGTCAACGGCCAACTTCGCGCGGTTCGCAACGGATCGCGTCGCCTGGTGGGAATCTTCGAATCGTTCCAGGCTTCGATCAAGCCGGGCGATGCTTTCGAGATCACTTACCTCGGAAAAAAGAAAAACGTCTCGAACAGCTACAAGTCGGACAACTGGAGCGTAAAAAGGCTTATCATCAAGAAATAGCTATGGACTACGGATTTGACATATCCGACCTGACCGGTGCGACTGTTGCGGAGGAGCTTTCCCCGCTCCAGTTCGACCGGGAGGATTACACGCCCTTCGAGGAGTTCCTGCACCGTATCGCCATGCTGCCCGAGAAGCCGAAGAAGGTACATAACTATGCGCTCGGCGTGAACGGCAGGGTGGTGAACGACAGAATGGAAAAGTACCTCGCACACCCGGGGGAAAGTTCGTCGCTTCTCAAAGAGGCTTTGAAATCCCCGCGCCACTACCTGATTGCCCGGAATGAGGAAGTCAAACCCCGCAACACCGACCATTTCGAGTTGGGAACATTCTGCCATCAGGCAATCCTGGAGCCGTCGAAGTTCGAGAAGGTCGTCGTGGCGCCCAAGGTGAACCGAGGAACTATCGAGGGGAACTGTGCGCTTATCAACTTTTACTGCGATCTGCTCTGCATTCCGCAGTACACGATTCTTTCCACGCTAAAACTCCAGGCCCTGAAAGACATTGTGGCGGATTTGGAAGGTCAGGCCGAAAAGACGGGTTATACGATGATCGGCGAGGAGCACTATAACATCATTCGTGTGATAAAGACTTCCTATAAGACCTACGGAGGGGGTATTCTGCCGCATATCATGCCCTATGTTAAAACCGAGACGTCGATGTACGGTACCGACCCGTCCACGGGCTTGAAGGTGAAAATACGTCCCGACGGCCTGCTTCTGGATGAGAACTTCGGCCTGAATGCGATCCTGTCGGTAAAGACGACCTGTGCTACCTCTGTCGAGGCGTTCATGCGCGACTGCGCGAAGTTCCGCTACGAGCTGGCCGAAGGAATGTACCTAAAGGTCGCCAGCGAGGTCGCAGGCCGCAAATTTACAGCAACGCTGATGATTATGGCGCAGACGACGATCCCGTTTCAGGTCGCGGTGTTCTACTGGGATGCCGAAGATTTGCAGGTCGGAAAGTACAAGTACGCACAGGCGATGGATATTGTCAAACAGTGCCGGGACGCGAATTGCTGGCCGGGCTTCGATGCCAAAGCCGAAGGGGGCGCTCACGGGATTATCCAGTGCAAGTTGCCCGATTATATCAAATCGGAGTTGTTGCCGCAATACCTGCCTGAGTTATGAGCGAATACTACGAAGATATGACTGCATTCTGGGATGAAGGGCGCCGTCGCCGGCAAGAGATCGGTCGGCAGCGGATAGAAGGATTTAAAAATCGATTCCCTGCTGCTAAGATCGTTAAAGAGACGCCGTACAGCGTCCGGGTTATTGTCGATCATCATCTGTACGATTTTTTCCCGCAGAAATGCCGCTTGTTTATCATCCGGTCGGGCAGATGGATGAATATAAATCACAAGAGCTATTTGGAGCATTTAACACGAATTTTCGATGAGCAACGCGAAAGAGATGCTGGATAAGGTTTTCAGCCTTTATATCCGGAGACGTGATTGTCGGGACGGAATAGGCCGGTGCATCAGTTGCGGTCGGCCGATCACCTTCACGACATGCGACGCCGGGCACTACATTCCGCGGACACATACGGCTACGCGATGGAACATTTACAACGTGAATGCCCAATGCCGGGAATGCAACCGCATGAAGGACGGCAACGCAAGCAACTACCGCATCGGCCTTATCGAGCGATATGGACTGCCGGTGGTTGATAAACTGGAGCAGGAGCGCCATGCGACGGTTAAACTCTCCGACAACGATTACAGGACTTTAACAAGATTTTTCAAACAACAAACCGCAAAACTATGATTGATCTGAAAGGTTATGCTCCGCAATCGCCGGAGTTCAAATTGCCGAAAAACGCCTCGTTTCCGAAGGTGATCTTCGAAGGGGCCAAGGACATGGAAGAGATTCGCAAACACCTGTCCGGGAAATTCATCGCCGAAAGTATGACCGGCGCAAAGGCGGTGCGGCTGCTCGACGACTATGAGCTGTCGACGATCCGCGCTAACTATTCAGAGTTGATGGAGGACGAACAGCCCAAACTGGAGGATAAGTTGGCCGAAGTCGAGGCATCTTGCAAGGCGATCATCAAGGAGGCCCGCGAGAAATTGCAGGCTGTGACCACGCAAATCCGTGATCTGGTCTATCAGGTCAAGCGCGGAGAGAAGGAGATCGACCTGCCGGGCGAATCGACCGTGCGGATGGCTCTCTGCGGGCACTACCTCTATTACGCCTGGATTGATGGTAAATTCCAACTCTGCCGGGTAGACAAAATTCCGTCATGGGACGAACAGAGCCTTTTCGCCAACCTGGAAACCAACAAGCAGGCTTTCCTCGATGTGCTGGGCATAGACATGAACGAATTGCATGAGCAGGCTTCAGCACCGTCCGGGACGGAGGAGTAACTATGTTCGGGGATTACAATCTCCTCAGTGGCGGGAGGTGTGCCGCCGTGTGCGTCTGCGCGACGGCCACCGCTGCCAGCTCTGCGGCAAGACCTATACGCTGGAGGTACACCATCTGACCTACTACGATGAGGAGGGGCAATCAATAGTGGGGCGTGAGGCCGAACATTTGGACAAACTGATCACCCTCTGCGGCGAATGTCATCAGAAACAACATCGAAAATAACATGGCGAAACAAAAAATAGATACGTTCATCCTGCGCAACGATTTCTTTCCGCAGATTAAGCTGCTCGGCCGCGAACAGCGGGGTGACCTTCTTACGGCCATTTTCGCCTATTCTACGGGCGAAGAGCTGCCGGAGATGGATCAGGTTACCCAGATGTGTTTCGGCTTCATCAAGGCATCCTTGGATGCCAATTCGGAGAAGTATCAGGCTCGTTGCGACAAGAACCGCGAGAACGGTTCCCGTGGCGGCCGTCCTTCCCGCAGAGCGAACGGTTCCGAAAACAACCGAACGGTTTCCGAAGAAAGCGAACGGTTTTCGGAAGAACCGAACGGAAATACGGCGGTTGATGAAAAACCGAACGCAGAAAGTGAAAACCCTATTAAATCTTATTCTTATTCTAATCTTAAATCTGATTCTAAATATAATCTTATTTCTCTATCTGCCGCAGGCGCCAAAGAGAGAGAGAATTTTTTAAAAATTATTTTGTTCGAAAAGAAATTGATTGACCCGCTTCTGGAATTAGACCGATTCATCACTCACTATGAAAAAATCGGATGGGTAGATGGTAATGGAAATGCTATAAAAAACCGTGCCGCAGCGCTCAGGTCGTGGAGACCGGAAGATGGAGCCGCCAAATGCCCCTCTGGCATAGCGGATGTCTGGCGTGAAGTATACGAGGCCGTTTCTGCCGCCGATCCCAATGTTGATTGCAGCCCGATGCTTACTCTGTTCCGCGGGCTCTATGCAGAGGGCGATACAATTCATATTACGGTGGCAAACAAATCTCTCGTGGAGTTCATGAAACAACCCAATCGTCTGCACTTGATACGTCAGGTGCTGGATCACCGTTGCGGGGCGGGTAAAAAACTTCATTATCGAATTCCTAAGTCATGACCCCGCACGAGTTTTTCCGCAAGGTCGAGCGTATGCGCTCCAAGCAAAAGGAGTATTTCCGCACACGTTCATCGGCCGCTCTTACCGACAGTAAGCGGTTGGAGCGGGAGATCGACGATGAGATCAAGCGCGTGAATAAAGTTTTACAGTCACGCCAGTCCCCTCAGTTAACCTTTAACGAATGATAAAATGAAAGTCATAGTAACCTTTTCGGGAGGCAAGGACAGCCTTGCATCGCTTCTATAGCTTTGATGCAAAGCAAAAAGCGTTCAAGGAGATGCAGGCGGCAATGACAGCGGCAATGAACCGTAATCTCAACAATAGGATTTCCCTGCAAACGTCCGAAACTACCGGACAATATCGGGGAAAGAACTGCGATATTCGCCTCGGTGACTGCGTGCAGTTGATCCGCGAAGTCCCCGATGAGAGCGTCGGATTCTCGATATTTTCGCCACCGTTCGCTGAACTCTATACCTACTCCGACAAATTGGAGGATATGGGGAACAGCCGCGATTACAAGGAGTTTTTCACCGCGTTCAACTTCCTCGTCAAGGAACTCTATCGGGTAATGTGGAGCGGTCGCAATGTCGCGGTGCATTGCATGGATTTGCCGATCCAAAAGGGCAAAGAGGGATATATCGGGCTGCGCGATTTTTCCGGCATGATCCTCCAAGCGTTCACCGACGCGGGGTTCATCTATCACTCCCGTATCACCATTTGGAAGAATCCGGTTACGGAAATGCAACGCACCAAAGCGCTCGGCCTGTTGCACAAGCAGGTCAAAAAAGACGCTGCCATGAGCCGTGTCGGAATTCCCGACTATCTGATGGTCTTCCGCAAGGACGGAGCGCACGAACACCCCGTAAAATGCGAAATCGACGTCGATACATGGCAGAAATACGCATCCCCCGTATGGATGGACATCGACTATTCAAATACCCTGAACGGGGCAAATGCGCGGGGCGAGAACGACGAGAAGCATATTTGCCCGCTGCAACTCGATACGATCCGCCGCGCGATTCACCTATGGAGCAACGAAGGCGATACCGTTCTGACGCCGTTCCTCGGTATCGGGTCGGAAGTCTATGAGGCAATCCGCCTGAAACGCTACGGGATCGGCTTTGAACTCAAAGACAGCTATTTCGCCGAGGCGGTAAAGAATTGCAAGGCGATGGAATTTGAATCCGCCCAGCGTTTACTATTTTAATTAAACGACCGCCGATACATCTTCCGCTGCGTAGCGGAGCTAAAACAGAAGAGAATACTACCCTGCTTCGAGACCGAAGCATACAACTACGAGGATGATCCGGACTATTTGAAGCGACGCATACCGTTCTGGGGCTGGATTTCCTGCATTCCGAATCGAAAAGTAAAACACAAAAGGTGACCAACTATGAAAAGCGAAAAAGCAGAGAAATATCTGTCTGAGAACGGATTGGGATACCCGTATACCGGGTACGTAACAGAGCAGGCGGCAGAACGAGCTGCCGAACTTGCCGAGCAGGAAGCCGAGGAACGGATGCGTGAGAGGGCAATAGAGGCGCATAGAAAAGTATGCTTCTTTCGAAATTTCAAAGACAATACTTGTGCAAATACGGCAACTCCATGCGGCGAACATAGCTGCTATTACATGAATTATATTATCCAAAAACTGACTGAATAATGAAAAACAACATCGAAAACGGGATTTACATTCCCGACGAAAACCGCGAACTGCACCCGCTCGACGAGTGGATGAAACGCGAAGACCCGACCACAGTACAGACGGTCGTACTGGTAACCGATTCCGGGATGCTCGAAATCGCCAAAGAAGACCTACCGGGCGTATTCAATTTCGAGGGCGCACAGAAAGCCGCTGCCGAATACCGCGAGGGCTTTCGCTGCGCAACCCGCCACGAGGCGATAGAAATGTACGACGCCCGGTTCCGGGGCCTCGACGAAGCGTTCGAGAAGATCGGCGGCAGGCCCGCTACAAACGTCTACTGGACGAGCGAGGCCGACCCCGATCCGGAGTACAATTCCAACAGCGCGTTCGTCTACTACGGCGGCGCGGGCGGCGTGGGCTACAACAGCAAGTATAACACGTTCGCCGTGCGTCCGGTTTCCGCTTTCAAGAAATAGTTTCACAGTTTAATCATTCCCGCGCCCATTGAAAGGGCGCGGGGTTAACGCCCGAAGATTCATTAACGGGGAGAGCTATGAAAGTGCTAAATTGGAGATATTATACGATAGGGTCAATATTCAGCATAGGGCGAGGGCTTTACATTGTTCGGCGATCCGATGCGGGATTTGATAGATGTGTTGGTTGCGCTCTTAGATACAAGAAAAGTTGTGTCCATATGAATTGCGATAAGGCGTTGCGCGAGGATGAAGAAGATGTAATATTTGAGAGGATATGAAAACAAAACTACTGAAACGGCTGAGGGAAGAAGCCGAAACGGAATCCCTGTGGGCAACAAATGATTTTGAAATATATTGTCGACATTACAAGCGCTGGATTAGGGCATATATTCTTCGCCGCGTCAGGGAATTAAAACAAAAGAGAAAATGACACCGAAAGAGCTTTACGACTGGGCGGTCGAGAACGGGGCCGAGGACTACGACATTACGGTTGATGGTGATGCGATAGATTATCTGTTACCTGAGATTGATGAACGACTTAAAATAATTGAAATCGTACGATGAAACGAAAACTTACACTCACCGACATTGCGGGGTATTTGGCTTATCCCCTGCTTGGGCAACATCCTACGGGCGCAATTTGTTGGATAGACGTTGAATTTATGTCCCGGCTCGGGCTCTCGCTCGCGGGGTATAAACCCGTCCTTCGGCCGATGTCCGACCTATGCAAGGAGATAACGGACAAGGACTACAACGACGGAAAGCCGTTTATTCCTTCCGATCACTTAAAGGAGCTGTTGGATGGCGATTTCGAGGACTGTTTGATACTCGACTGCCGGATTAAATATTCGCCAAGTGAGTTTTGGTATAGCGATATGAGCGCAATTTTAGACATGTTCCACCAGCTTAAATTCGACTACCGCGGCCTGATCGACGCAGGGCTGGCCATAAGCGTTCACGACTTAAAACAGAATCCATATGAAAAATAAAACTGGAATAGAGCTGATTGCGGAAGAGCGTGCTAAAATATTTGCCGCGCCCGGCAAGTTGGAGGGGGCATGCAAGATGGTTGCGCGCGCAGAAATGCTGGTTGAACTTTCCGGACGCCCTTCCAAAAATGTAAAGGCGGTCAACCTCCTTGCCGAGGCCGGTGCCCTTATCGCCGCCGAGATCGACCGAATTAACAACCTCAAACAAGAATAACCATGCAGAAGATGATGTTTAACGACCGCTACGGACTGACATATGCGGTCATTGACGAGATAAAAAACAATACGCGCCGCATAGAAGGCGGCAAACAATTTCAACTGGCCGCGACCGCAGCCGAAGATTTCACTTATGAGGAAGCTACTGGATGGATCGTAATGTGCTGTCAAGGGGTTGAGATTTTTCGCCATAAATGCCGCTACAAGGTCGGCGAGATCGTGGCCGTAGCGCAGAGCTATGAGAATGCAGGGGTTGACCCGGAATACCCCATAGAAGGTGTGCAGCTTGCAAAAGAACACGCCGGTTGGCGCAATAAAATGTTCGTCAGCGCCAAACTGATGCCCTACCGCATTCGCATCACCGGCGTCCGTTGCGAGCGCTTGCAGGGTATTTCGGACGAGGAGTGTATGAAAGAAGGGGTGGTGGATGTGACCTACTTTAAGACCGGGGGGCGTCCATACGAATTATTTGCTTTACCGGGGCATGAGTACGAGGAAACCTTCAATACACCCAGGCAAGCTTTCGCCGCGCTTATCGACAAGGTGTCCGGCCGTGGAACATGGGATCGAAACCCGTGGGTAGCGGTTTACAAATTCGAATTGGTGAAATAGTATGAAATTCACAACCCCATGCTTTGTCCGTGTCGAGGATGCGGAGAAGCGAAGAGAACTTATTGAATTCTTGAACATGATAGACCGGCCGTACAGAAAAGTTGTCCCTCTTAATATATTCCCTTACATAGCAACTTTCTATAGATGGCATGACAACCTTTCGGAAGAATCGCTTATGATTCTTCGGGAAGAAATGAATGATCTTATAGACTGCGGCAATAACATTCAGTTGTTCAAGGCTCTTGCGGCGATGACTGATGATAGGGATGATGTCAACCAATGGTATGTATTCGCAGCTGATTACTATTTCGGAGAAGAGGATGTATACTACCATCGCGGGCATGTTATCAGCGGGATTGATATGATTTACGTCTTTGAAGATTAGCGTAACGCCTTGTATTATTGCCGAAAGGCTACGGCAGATGAAATCATTAAACATTTTAAAAAATCTTAAAGAATTTTACATGATGAAACCTTTTGACTTAGCGGCCGCCAAAGCAGGCGCGGCGGTGTGTACGAGAGACGGGCGGGACGTTGTTCCTGTAGCAGTTGATTCCCTATTGCAAGGGCCGTATGTCTTTTCCGGGATTGTTGGTTTTGGAGACGTTTATCCGGATAAACGAGTTGTCGAAACATGGACTGAAGAGGGATTGCCGACAAGCCTAACTGTTGGCCAATGTGGTCTTTCATTGATGATGCGCGACGACGACTACGCCGAGAAGCTGGCGTGGGGAGAGTACGGGAACCATATCGACGAAGCCACCGAAAAGGTTGATCCAGTTGTCAAGGAAAACTTAACAGCTGACCGGGAGTACTGGCGGCGGGTGTATGCGGGGCAGATGATGGCAGCTGCGTTTCCTGTGCTTGTCTCTACTGACTGGCAGGCGAAAGGCGAGTACGCAAACATACCAACTGAAACACTAATTGCTCGTCAGGCTATCGACTTCGCTGATGCCCTCCTTGAAGAGCTGGAGAAAAAATAAAAAAGAGGCAATCCTTTCGGATCACCCCCACATGCAGGAATAAAGGTAGTGATTAATTTGGAGGATTGCAAATGAGCAGGATAAAAAAATGGACGCGCGAGGAACTGTATGAAATGACGCGGTTATATCCGACTTTTTTCAATAAGGCCCTGGCCGAGTTGTTCGGCCGGTCGCCGAAAGCCGTGGCTGCTTGTGCGGCTCGCTTAGGTTTGAAAAAATCCGAGGCTTTCATTGAAGAGTGCAAGCACCTGCCCGGTCGGTTTCAGAAAGGGCACATACCGCCTAACAAGGGAACCCGGGGAAAAGCTCGCAAAAAGGCGGGAAAGCCGGCCAAGGCTGAACCTGAGCATCTCGGAACGCTCGACTGCATGCCGAATCCGTTTTTATCCAAACGAATAAAACGGCTTCGAAATTCGGGGATGTCCTCCCGATAGCCGATGGTACTCAAAAAGCGTTGTATTTTAGCCTCCGGATTGAAATGGAATCATTGCGGGGTGGAGCAGCGGTAGCTCGCCGGGTTCATGTCCCGGAGGTCGTGGGTTCGAATCCCATCTCCGCTACAAATCGCGTACATTATGGCAGCAAATCAGGAACAGAAACAGACAGGACGCCCGCGTAAGTTCTCCAGCCCGGAGGATATGCAGGCAGCCATTGATGCTTATTTCGCCGCGTGTGAGAAGAAAGACGAGCCGCTTACCATCGAAGGGCTTTGCGAGGCTCTTGAGGTAGATAGGAGAACTATTCTCAACTATGGTAAGCTGGAGGCGTACTCTGCGTTTTTTCCTACGGTAAAAAAAGCGCGTATGCGGGTACAGCGGGATTTGGTCGTGAGGATGCTCAAAGGCGGATGCGGAGCTGCCGCTGCGATCTTCCTGCTGAAGAACAATCACGGGTACGAGGACGAGCAGACTATGAAGTTCCGCCCTATGGATTCAAACCCTTTCAAGGGTATGACGCCCGAGCAGAAGGCACAATTCCTGTCGGACGATGAATCGGAATGAAAGTAGATGCAAATACCCTCTGCCAATGGCGTATGGAGAAAGCCCGAAATATCTTCGGGCTTTTTGCCAAGTATGTCAACCCGAGGCTGGAGTTTGCACCGTTTCATATCGTTTACTACCGCATCCTGCATAGGTTCGCTACGGGGAAGATCAAGAAGCTGATTATCTCTATGCCGCCCCAGCACGGCAAAAGCGAGGCTTCGACCCGCCTACTTCCGGCCAAGATATTGGGCCAAAACCCGGATGCCCGTATTGCCGTGGCTTCCTACAATGACGGAAAGGCCAGGAAATTCAACCGGGAGATACAGCGATATATGCGAACCCCGCAATATGCTGATTTGTTTCCCGATACACGTATCAGCAAAGGGCGCACTTCGGCGGAGGATGCGATCAACACCGCGAATGAGTTCGAAATCATCGGCCGCCGGGGTAGTCTGCTGAGTGTCGGCCGTGGCGGCGGCCTCACGGGCAACCCCGTCGACATCCTGATAATCGACGACCTGTATAAGGATGCGGAGGAGGGCAATTCTCCCGTTATCCGGGAATCCTGCTGGGAGTGGTACACCTCTGTTGCAAACTTTCGCCTGCACAACCAAAGCCAGCAACTTATCGTATTCACGCGCTGGCATGAGGACGATCTGATCGGCCGATTGGAGAGGCACGACAAGGTGATCGAGGTTACCTCGTGGGCGCAGCTCGATAATTTCCCCGCGGATACCTGGGCGAAAGTCAATTTCCAGGCGATAAAGGAGAACGAACCGACAGAGCTCGATCCCCGACAGATAGGGGAGGCACTTTGGCCGGCCCGTCACTCATTGGAACGGCTTCAGACATCCCGCAAGCTGTCGCCGGAAATATTCGAGTGCATGTGTCAGGGCAATCCCTATAACGAATCGGGTGCGCTCTATGGTCGGGAGTGGCAGACTTATACGGAGCTGCCCGTAACATTCGGGAATAAAAACTACACGGATATTGCCGATACAGGTTCCGACAACACATTGTCCGTGTCCTACCGGGTAGGTGCGGCCGAAGTTTCCGAAGGCGTCAGTTTCTGCAAATGCTACATTACCGATTTGGTATACACGGGCAGTGACCTCGACGAAGCGGAAAAGTTGCTGCCGATGCTTTTTGCTCGGAGCCAGACGCGGGCCTCGATGATCGAGAGCAACAACGGCGGCGGATATTTTGCTCGTAAGCTTCGCGCGAAATGCCCGGGCGTGGAAATCACGCCGTTCTTCCAGTCGCATAACAAGGAATCGCGCGTCCTCACCTATGCCCCCACCGTAAAACAGTGTATCGTCATGCCCTACGACTGGGCGCAGCGCTGGCCGCGGTTCTATGCGGACGTCACCTCCTTCAAACGGATATTCAAAGCCAATGCGCACGACGAGGTCGCCGACGTGCTTACGGGCATTGCCGAGTGTGAAAACGGCACCCGCAAACCGGCACGCGGCGTAAGAGTTCGGAATTGATGCCGATCTGCCTCAAAATAATATTTTCCTTTGTAATGAAAATGGGCTAAGGGTCGCCCGGATGTTTAACCGATAAATTTCTTTCACGTATGAATTGTGGTTGTCCGCGCGGCGCATCGCTTCAGACTATTCCGGTACACGATTGTCCGGAGAGCATGGGGCAGGTGCAGAAGTTGATCTTCCAGCGCATCTACAAATCGGGCGACGAGCTGAACAGCATCGCCGACCCTGCCAAACTGGCGTCTTGGACGCCGCTTCTCACGGCATCCGACGGTACGAAGGCCGTTATCACGCCGTTTATCAGCGAACCTACGGCCGAGCCTGGCGAAGCCCGTACCTATGGTGGCGGCAATGCCACTGTCGGCGGCGTCGAAATCATCCTCGGTACGAATCCGACGGCTTTCACGGCCAAAATCCTGCGTTCCCCGCAGGACACGATCAAGGCCATGAAGGAGCTGATGTGCGAAGATGTCGGCGTCTACCTGGTTGACGGGCACGGTAACATCGGCTGTATCAAGAAATCGACCTCGGGGGATTCGCCCGCGACAGCTTACTATCCGATCCCCGTGCAGTCGGTGTTCGTGTCGGACAAGGGGCTGGGCGGATTCGAGGCTCCCGACAGCAACAACATCTCGTTCTCGTTCCTGCCCGGGTGGTCGGACGATTTCGCAATCGTCACTCCTTCGGATTTCAACCCGCTGCGCGACCTTGTGGCCGCAGCCGAATAAATTCCCGGAAGCCATGAAGCGCGAAACGAAAGTGACGCTAATTACCGCCGACGGCATGAAGCGGGGGTTCTCAATGGAGCATGCCGAAAGGCTCCTGCGCATGCCGCGCAACGGCGGCTGGAAATTACCCGAAGATTCACCTTTCACTTTCACCCTTGCAAATGGGATTGAGCATCGAAGAAATACGCGACCGGATAAGAACGCCGCACCACGGCGGGACGAAGCATAAGGCCATCCGGCAGCAGGAACGCATCCGATTTCATGCGGAAACGAACCTTGACCAATACCGAATGGGCGCGATGGCAACGCAGTTCCTCGGTTGGGTCGAAGGTTTGATTCCGCACGACAAGTTCGTTACATTCCTCTCGCTGTTTCGATTCCCGGTCAAGACGAATGAATTGACGGGGGTGATCTTCGATAAGCTCAGCCGCGTATTCGACGGGCGCAATCCGGTTTTCTCCTACCAGTTCAAGGATAGTGCGCAGCGTGACGACTGGGAGAAATACCGTGCGGAAAGGCTCAACGAGCCGACGGTATGGCAGACGGATGGCTTCGAACACTTTCAAACGGGGATCAACTCGGTGCTGATCGTGGACGTGCCCGAAGTGCAGGCCGGAGAGTTGCCCGAGCCGTATTTCTACTGGCTGTCGATCGAGCGGGTGATCGACTTCCGGATCGACCGTACGAAGCAAGGCTTCTCGAATTTCGAATGGATCATTTTCGAGGTCGGTGACGACCGGATCGCAGTTTTCGACGAGGAGCGCTACCGTCTGTTCCGCAAGGGAAAGGACGGCAACGTGGGGGAGCTGCTCGTGAATAACCCGCACACACTGGGCTATTGTCCCGCCCGCTTTTTCTGGACGACACCTGTGAATCTGCGCGAGCCGGAGATCAAGCGCAGCCCGTTGTCGAAGGAGCTTGCCGCGCTCGACTGGTATCTGTTCTTTGCCATATCGAAGCAATGCCTCGATCTGTATGCGCCTTATCCGGTGTATTCGGGTTACGAAATGGATTGCAATTTCCATAACGACGATTCGGGGGATTATTGCGACGGCGGGTTCCTGCGTAACAAAAACGGGAACTACAAGATCATCCCGACGACCGGTGCCGTGGAGCGATGCCCGGTGTGCGGCAACAAGCGTCTCAGCGGCCCCGGCTCATTCGTCGAGGTTCCCGTCCCGCAGCCGAACGGCCCCGACCTGCGTAATCCGGTGCAGATACTGACGGTCGACCGCAATTCGCTCGACTACAATGTCGAGGAGGTAGAGCGCATGGAACGGAATATCATCCGCAACTGTGTCGGCGTGGATAACGAGGAGGTCAACGGGCAGGCCGTCAACGAAATGCAGGTTGAGGCATCCTTCGAAAACCGCACGACGGTATTGACGACCGTGAAGCGTAATTTCGAAAATGCCCAGCGGTTCGTTGATGAAACGGTCTGCCGCCTGCGTTACGGCTCGGGATTTACGTCGGCGACTGTCGACTGGGGCACCGAATTCTACCTGACCACAGCGTCGGAACTTCGCGCCCGTTATGCGAAGGCCAAAGAGCAGGGAGCGTCCGATGCCGAACTGGACGCCCTGTCGCAGAAGATCATCGAGACGGAGTACCGGAACAATCCCTTGCAGATGCAACGCATGGCGATCCTTTCGGAGTTGGAACCATATCGGCACCTGACCCGAACCGAGTTAATGGCACTCAATGACAAGGGGCTTGTAGACCCGGCGGATTTGGCTGTGAAGTTGAATTTTTCCGCCTTTGTCTCACGCTTCGAAAGGGAGAATATGAACGTGGTCGACTTCGGCGTGAACATTCCGCACGACATCAAGATACAACGAATAACTAACGCTTTACGAAATTATGGCACAGAACAGCAAAACAGGAAAGGTTCAGGAACCGTTTAAACCGGCTCCGGGCGACGAGGCTTACGTACATGTAACCCTGGAACAGCCCAATTACGACAAACGGACGGGGCAGAAACTCTCACGTCCCCGCATGCAGAAATTCGGCGTCCGCGAGTACGCCAAAGTCAAGGATCAGCTCTATAAGCAGGGCTACACGGTCGAATTGCTTTACATGCCCACGGCGAAGACGTTGGCCGAGGCGCAACTTCCGGCAACTCCTACGCCGGTAACGGTCATCCGTGCGGGAGAAGCACCTGCACCGGCAACCAAGAAAGACGACGGGAAGCCGGACGAGAGCGCGGGGGAGAGGCAGTCCGACAAAAATTCGGAGGAGGAGCAGTAATCACACGAATTTATAAAGGGTAAATAAATTATGGCACTTACAAAAGAAACGCTTCGGGCGAATGAATCCCTCGCGGGGCTTTCCGACGAGCAGGTCAGCCTGATCGAAACACTTTCTCGCAATGACGAGAATACCGTCATCGGCAACAAAATCGGAGAACTGCACGGCAACTACGATGCCGACATCCTGGCAGCGACCGGGATTGCCAAGCAGCAGGGGGAAAAGACCTACGACTACCTCAAGCGCGCGGCCGGCGAGATCAAGCGCCGAGCCGATAAGTCCGATGAGTTCCAGCAGAAAGTCACCGCGCTGACGGGTGAGCGCGATGCGCTAAGAGAGCAACTGAAGGCCGGGGGCGCCGGCGACCTTTCGGCGCAGTTGGCCGCAAAGGAGGCCGAGCTGAAGAACACCAAAAAACTCTACGCTGACACGAAGGCCGACCTGGATAAGCTGTCAAAAGAGAGCGCATCGAAGATGACCGCTCTGCAAATTGGCTACGAGATCAAGGGAGCAGCCGCGGCGCTCAAGTTCAAACCCGAGATTCCGCAGGCTGTGGCCGACCTGGCCGTGCAGAACATCGTCAAGGAGCTGGAAACGGCTCATAAACCCGAGTTCATCCCCGACGGCAACGGCGGGCAGCGGCTTGTTTTCAAGGACGAGAACGGGGTGCAGCTCAACAACCCGGCCAACGGCCTGCAACCTTTCACCGCGACCGAACTGCTCACGCAGAAACTCTCGGCGCTCGGTATTCTGGCCGAGGGACAGAAGCAGGCCGGTGCCGGGACAAAAGCCACGCCGGGGAATGCGGGCGGCAGCCGATACGACATCGGAGGTGCCCGTACGCAGGTAGAGGCCGACGAGATGATCGTCGAGCAGCTTTGCCGTGACGGGTTCGTGAAAGGGACGCCCGAATTCACAGATGAGCACAGTAAGATTCGGGCGGAGAACAAAGTCCAGGAGCTACCTCTCAGATAAAACGATAACCAACGGGGCAAAGGGTCAGCTTCGAAAGTATTAACTATTTAACTTTTTTATTATGTCTCTTATCGAAACAAAAATGCAGAATCTGCGGGTTAATTCCGACCTCGACAAGAATATGGCCCGCCCGTCCCGTTACGGTGCGCTTGACCTGTTCGTCGAGCAGTCCTATGCCCGCGATGGGATCATCACCGACGAACTGCGAGAGCGTGCTTTCGCCGCCAACGGCCGCGAAGTGCAAATCCCCGTCATCGACTACGACGGTGAAGTAACCATTTCGAATGTCCGTAGCTGCGACATCGCCGACGACGAGAATACGTCGAAACTCGTAAACGTTACCTTCGCAACGTATGCGTGGGGATTCACGATGGTTCCGACGTTGTACGACAACAACGAAATCAGAATCCAGAAGGACTGGGAGCGCAAGTTCCTGAAGTACCTCTACAAGCTGGCCGACACGCTCGATGCCGGTGCGGTCGCGGCTCTTTCGGCCAACAAAACGCAGGTGTTTAAAGAACTGCTGACTTACACGCAGGCGGGAAACTCGGTGCAGGTGCCGTGGGTGCAGCGTGAGGATGCCCTTGCCGATTTCGACGCGATGATGGCTGCAAACGACTATTTCGGCCGCATGCACATCGTCGGCAACGCAGGGATTCAGGCCCTCGTGACGAAACTCGCGCAACACGGTCTCTACAACGACGTAGACAAGCGCAACGAGTACCTGAACAAGATTTTCCACTTCACGAACAATGTCGCCAACGAATCCAGCGCCTATGCGAGCGGTTATGCCGTCGAGCACAGCAATGTGGGGATGCTGTTCCGCGTGGATCGTGAAGCCCTGCACCGTACCGACCTCGGCCCGATGGGTGAGTGGGATGTCTCGACGCTGCCCGTCCTGAACATTCCCGTCGGTACATTCTTCAAGGACAGCGTAGGCGACTACTCGGGTATTGCCGGCGCCGCTTCGGCCGACATGAAGTGCGTACACAAGGAGCACTACGGCTTCTCGGTAGACGTGGCCTACATGGTGGCTTACAATTCCGACCCTGCGGAGATCGCCAACCCGATCATGAAGTTCGACATCCTGAAATCGACCATGACGCCCGTGACGACGATTCCGGTGCAGGTAGTCAATCCGACCGAATCGCCCGTGAACACGAAAGAGGTGGCGGGGGCGTAATCGACCACACAAGTTCAACCGACGGGGGTAGGGTAGTACCCTGCCCCCGTCTTATTAAACCGCAATGTATAGAATACCCGAAATACAGAGTAAGCTCGCGGGGCTTGTCGGCTGGCGCAAAGACCCAAACCCGACCTACCGGATCGACGAAGACCTGACACAATCTGACAGCGGCCTTTACTTTCAGGACGTACATCCGCTCCTGACGCTGGAGAACCTGTATCATTGTATGCCTGACCAGACCGGTGTAACCTATGCTGTCTATGATCCCGGATTCGAATACCGGGCCGGGGATGTCGTTGCGAACTCCCGGGACGGTAAAGACTTGTACGAGGCTTTGCAGGACAACATGGGGGCCGCGTTGTCCGATGGCGAATACTGGTCGAAATACGACCCGTTTTCCGCATTCCTGCGCTCGATACGCCAGTCGGGGGTGGCATTGGCCGCCCAGACCTTCATCAACGGCCATGCGGTCGACAACAGGGCGAAGAGCCTGCTCGACAAGCGGACGTTTTTCGACGGCACCGGGCGTATTGCCGATGCGATCCAGAGCACCGGCAAGGTCGTCGGGTACGAGGTGGTGCCGATCCGCGCATTGGGTGTCACCACGAAGATCGAGCGCATCGGCCTGCAAATGACCGGCAGTGGCCCGGTAACGGTGTACGTGTTCCATTCGAGCCTGCTCAAACCGGTGTATACCTTCCAGTTCGACGTGAAGGCCAAGGCCGGGTATCAGTGGTTCCCGGTGAAAGACTGCTACCTGCCCTATTTGCAGCAGGGGAATGCCGGCGGGTCGTGGTACGTGTGCTACAACCAGCCGGACTTGCCCGCGGAAATGCAGGCCGTGAACCTGAACCGCGATTGGTCGCAACAGCCTTGCGCCTGCCGGCGCGGGGAATACGAGTTGTGGAAGATGATCCACAAATACCTGGAGATTTACCCGTTCGCCGTCCGCGCAGAGGCGGACTTTGCCCGGAACCCCGAATTGTGGGACATAGCGTGCATGGGCTACACCTATACGCGCAATTACGGGATGAACCTCGAAGTGACTATCGAATGCGACTACACCGACTTCATCGTCGAGCAGCGCATGAACTTCGCGGAGGTCGTAGCTAAGCAGGTTGCGGTGAACGCACTGCGTACGATGGCCTACAATCCCAATGTGAGGATCAACCGCAACCAGTCGAACATCACGCGGACGGACATCCTGTTCGAACTGGAGGGCAACACCGCCGGCCGGCCTTCGGGCTTGGTCGCCGATTTGACCCGGGCATACAAGTCCCTGCAACTCGATACGGCCGGGATGTCGCGCATCTGCCTGCCTTGCCACAATGGCGGCGTGCGTTACGGCTCGGTCGCTGGAATGTGGCGAAAAGAACAATTTAACCCTCGAAAGTAGGTGTTTCTCTCCGGGGAAATGCAAACCTTTAGAACAATGAGCCCGATCCAGTCCATGATAAATGCCCTTCGTGATTTCAGGCAGCGCAAGGATTTTTACGTGCTCGAATGCGTGCGTGAGAACGAGGCGGTCGTAATCGACGCCAATGCCGAGGAGCAGCTGTTCGAAAGGGGCGAAAACCGCCTTGGCGTGTCTATCGCGGACTATCAGCCCTATTCTCCGGTCACCGTCGAGGAGAAGCGGCTCCGCGGCCAGCCCTACAACCGGGTAACGCTGCGCGATACGGGCGATTTCGAAAGTAGTTTTTATATCCGCTATATGGACGATGGGTTCGAGATCACGGCCTCCGACTGGAAAACCGACGACCTGGTGCGTAAATACGGAAGGGAGATATTCGGCCTGAACCGCGAGAACCTCGACGATTTGGTGCGGTCGTATATCCTGCCGTTCCTGCGTGAAAAACTTGTGGAAACGATAAACAATAGAAAATGAACGAAAATCCGGTTTTGCTCGACAAAGTGCTCGGGCAGTTGCAGACGGCTTTGGAAGCGAATGTTTCCTGGCTTACGCACGCTTACGGCAAGACGCAGCGCATCGTCAAGCGTATACAGGGCCGCGACTACTATATGCCAGCCATCTATACCGGCGATACGGAGTACCTGTCGATGCTGCCCGACGCGCGGCTGGGAAACTTCAGCTTCTTCGACATCCCGGATGCCTACCGGTTCCCGGAGTACAACCGCTTCGCGCCGAACAAATTCTTCACACCGTTCCGGCTGGTTGTGTGGTTCGACGAGCGGACGATCTGGGGGCCGGGCATGAGCAACCGCGAGCAACTGAAGATGGACGTACTGGCCGTGCTCGGGCAGGTGACCCTTTCCGACGGCGGGCTGTGGGTCGAGAAGGTTTATGAGCGCCACGAGAACATATACCGCGGCTACTCTCTCTCCGAGGTGGACACGCAATACCTGATGGTGCCTTACGGGGGCTTCGCCGTCGAAGGCGAACTGGAACTGTCGGAAGAATGCGTGCCTGCCGCTGCCACCGACCAACTCTACGACAACCAAGGACGCGCACTCAAGGATTCGGAGGGGCGGCTGCTCCGGGTTCCGCAAAAAATAATTTAAACCATTAGTTGATATGATAGCCTTTATTTGCCTTATGTTCTGCGTAGCACTCTTTGCTGCATTCATAATCGTCTTCCTCGTCACGACCGGACTGCGCGAGCTGGTTGTCGCTACGGCGCCGCGGTTCGTGTCGCAACTTTTCAGCTGCGACTACTGCCTGTCCTGGTGGGTGGCCGTCGTCTTGTCTGTGGTCGCAGCGGTTATTATGTGGGATGCGGCGCTGCTGCTCATACCCTTCATGTCCACCCCGATAACCCGCGCGCTGCTATGAGAACGGAACAATTCCGCGGGCATACCGTGAAAATTTACGAGGACGTGGATGAAATGCCGATCAGGCGTTTCCAGAGGTTCAACAAATGCCTTCTGTACGATATGGGTATCGGGTCGGATTTCTCAGACGTGGATGTTCATATGGCGCGGATCGCGTCGTATATCCCCAAAGACCCCGCAAAGGCTTTGCAGGAGCTGGAGAACATGCGAAACAACCTCTACTATATCGTGCAGGGCGTGTCGCCCCGTCATATGGCCTTTGCGGCGCTGGTGGCGGAGGTCGACGGTCGGCCGCGCGACGATCTGAGCGACGAGGGGCTGAACGAAACGCTGGCCCTGCTGGACGATGTGAAACATACCGTGATCTCCCGGCTCGCCGAGGCGATCAAAAAAAAAATCAGCGAAGACCTTTCTGTTTATTTCCCGGCTACGTTTAACGACGTACATGAAAAAGATGCGACCGAAAGGATCATTCGGCGCACGCGGCTGGTTCTTTCGGAAATAACTACTGAACAGGATGCTTCGGAGGACATCGGCCGCATCGACGATTTCATCCTGATGCAGAATCCCCCGCAGGCATTCTCGACAGTCAAAGGCGCCGATGTGCTGTTCGACAAGAACTACACCGACATCATGCTTCTTGTTTCGAAGTCCATGAAGATGGATGCCCGGGACATGACGGTACTGGAGTTTTACCAAGCCCTCGCATATATGAAAAACGAGGCCAAGAAATTACGAAGACGCGTAAACTGACATCATCATGACTGAGGTGAACAACCCGATAAAGACCAGCGACCTGCTCCAAGACGACGGCGCGATCGACAAGCTGATCGCCGACCTGGAAAAACTGCGCGACAAGTATGTCAAGTCAATCGACGAGATACAGAAAAAGGCGAACACCCTGGATCAGAGCTTGCGTAAGCTGAGCGGCACGACCGACGAGCAGAAGCGCGCCGCGCAGGATGCCGCCGTCGAGGCCGACCGGCTGTCGCGTGCCTATAAGGAGATGAAGAAGCAACTGTCGGACATTCAGCAGGAGCTCGAACGCCTTAAAAAATCCCAACAGGATTCGACCAGACAGACGCAGCAGCAGACGCAATCGACAAAGGCCGAGGCGCAGGCGTTCGATGAATTGGGCATCAAACTTATAGCCGCGTCGGACGAACTGCGCAAGGCTACCGCGCGATTGAATGAATTGAATAAGGCCACCGATAACGGCCGTAAGGCTACCAATGCCGAAAATGCCGAACGGTCGAACCTTGTGCGTACCATTCAGACGCAACGAAATTCTATCAGCACGCTCAATACCGAAATGCGGAATCAGACCAAACAGTCAAATTCAGCTGTTGGTTCCATCGCTAACATGCGTGCCGAGCTGAATAGGTTGTATTTGGCATATGATAATATGTCGAAGGCTCGACGCGAAGGTATAGTAGGACAGAATACGTTGAAATCCATCGAAAAACTCCGGGCGGAGATTGCGGCTCTCGAAGGCCAAACCGGCCGATTCAAGCGGGAAGTAGGTCATTATGCTACTGCTTTCAGCCCTTTATCGTTTCAGGTACAGCAGGTAGCCCGCGAATTGCCGTCGCTCACGATGTCGGCTCAGCAATTCTTCTTGGCTATTTCGAATAACCTGCCGATGTTGGCAGACGAACTTAGCCGCGCTCGCCGAGAATATAAAAATCTGAAAGCGGAGGGAAAGGATGGGGTACCTGTGTGGAAACAGTTGCTCAAATCCATTGCATCGTGGCAAACGCTCTTGGTGGTAGGGATTACTGTGGTCACTGCATACGGCAAAGAGATCGGGAATTTTTTCAAAAAGCTATTCACTGGCAAGAAGCAGGTAGATGCACTTACCAAGGCGCAAGAGGCGTACAATCAGGTTATGATTGATGGTGCGCGGGACGCACAAAAAGATATTGTGCGTCTTGATGGGCTGTATAATGCTGTCACGAACGTTGCGCTCAGTATGGATAAGCGTAGGATTGCATTAAAGAAACTCAAAGACGAATATCCCGATTACCTGAAAGGAATGTCGGATGAACAAGTTTTAGCAGGCAAGGCTGTTACGGTATATGAAAAACTCCGGGCTAAACTGGTTGAATTAGCCAAAGCGAGAGCCGCTGAGGATATGTTACAAGAAAACGAACGGCAAAAAATACTGCTTGAAAATACAGATTCATATTCGTATTATTCCGGTGCTTTGCGTGAAGCACCCAATATCCGAGCTCGGTATGAGGATGCTATGCGTCGTATGCAGGAAACGGAAGGCACCCCACAATTTGCCGCTGCTGCCCGTGATATGCAAAAATGGCGACAGATATACAATCAGAACCTTGAAACGATTGAAAGGTTAAACGGGAGCGTGTTGGACGAGCTGAAAAAACTTGAAGGTGGTGAAGATTTGGTGAGTTTAATAGCAGATAAATTTGGAAATAACCTTCAAACATTTTTAGATGCCTCGAATAAACTCAGTGAAAAATTGGCTCGTAGCAGCGAATCCATATACACTTCAGTTGAACCCGGAACAAAAGATAAACAGGGGAAGGAAACATCTGGCATGACCCCGGAGCAAAAAGCGAATGCCCTTTCCCTGAAACTACAAAAGGAGTACGAACAGTCGCGTATCAACCAGATGCAGGAATCTGTCGCAAAACGCCGGGCGAAAATCGAGAATGATGCCGAGTGGGAAATCAATGAACTGACCCAGAAATATGCCAAAATGGAGGGCATAGAAAAGGAAGGTTCGGAGGTGTTCGAGCAGTATTGGAGCCAAATCGAGAATATCGAGCGCAAAAAGACCGAAGATTTGGTGCAACTCGATCTCGATTATGCCATCGAAACGCGCAGACTGACCCAGGAAACCCTGCAAAACCGGCTTGCGGCAGTGCAGGAGGGGAGTGCCGAGTATATCAGAATCCAACGTGAAATGCTCGAAAATGCCCGTCAAATCGAATTACTGGAGAATAAAGCCCGGCCTAAAGAGCAGCGGCAGGACGAAAGTGTGATAAACGCGAAATACCGCCTCCAAAGTGGGAGGCAGGGATTGCAGGCCGGTATATCCGGCATAGACACGGAGTTTGCGGTTCGTAACAACGAAATCGAAGCGCTGAAGGCCACTGAACGCGAAAAGACCGTGTTACGGTTGCAGGCGGAAAAGGAGCGCTGGGAAAAGGTGCTCGCTATGATGCGGCAATATAGCGGTGTTGTGTCGGACGCAGATGTCGCCATTGTCAAAAACGCCATTGCGGAAACAAATAACGAACTCGAAAAGGCGAAAAGGCCGCGTGATTTCTGGGATGTAGTGGGCATCAATCTCGATGACGAAAAGAAACAGGCGATTTCCGAAAGCGTTTCTTTCGCGCTGGAGCAGATGACCGCTATTCTCGACGCAGAAATCGAAATGGCGCAACAGGCCGTAGATGCGGCCAACGAGCGTGTCTCGGCGGCGCAGTCGGCTCTCGACGCGGAAATGCAGGCCAAGGCCAACGGCCTCGCGTACAGCCAGACCGAAGCGGAAAAACGCCTTGCGATGGAGAAGCAGAACCAGGCCAAAGCCATCGCCGAGCAGAAAAAGGCGCAGAAACAGAAGGCTCAGATCGAAACTTTGCAGCAGATTTCGAGCCTGGTGACGGCTTCCGCGGCGATTTGGGGCGCACTGGTACTGCCGTGGCTGGCGATCCCGGCCATTGCGATCATGTGGGCGACATTCGGAGCTGCCAAGATCAAGGCTTCGCAACTCGCAAAGTCCTCGAACGGGACGGAGCAGTACGGCGACGGTACCTACGAGTTTATCGACGGCGGAAGCCATCAGAGCGGCAACGACGTGCCGCTGGGCATCAACCCCAAGACCGGCAAGGAGCGCCGCGTCGAGGGTGGGGAAATGTTCGCCGTGGTGAACAAGGCCGGCGTACGTAAATACCGCTCCGAACTGCCTATGATCATCAACTCGCTCAACCGCGGGGAATTCGACCGGACGTACATCCGGGCTGCATTTGCTGCTCAACCGACCCCGGTTGTGGTGAATGCGATGGGGGATAACAGGAAAATGGCCGATGACATTGCCGCAATACGCAGATTGTCCGAACGCCAGGTATACACCGATGCGAAAGGCCGTACTGTCATACGATATAAGAACCTTATAAGAAAAATCAACTGATAATGAATTCGAGTTACCGATTTTACATCAACGACCGCCTGTGCTACCCCTACTATAAGGACGACTTGTCGGTCGACACGGAACGCGAATCGTCCCGGTGGTTCTTTCGCTCGAAGTTGAGCGGCAAGTTGAATTTCATCCGCGGCGACTACGATTACATCGATGCACAGCCGATCTCGACGACGTTTATCCTGCGTATTGAGCGCCAAGGCACGACGGGTTGGACGGAAATATACCACGGCCGTTTTTTCAAGACGGATTGCGAATTCGACCGCGACAACCGCAAGGTTACGGCGACGGTGGATTCGTCGGACAACTATACCGACATCCTGAAAAACTACGATTCCGAAGAGAACCTTATCCCGCTGGGGCCGGAGAGCATCAGTACCAAAACCTTCATCCGGCCGCTGCTGGAGGTGTACCTTGTGCAGAACGGGGTCGGATCGGATAAGATTTCCGTTTTCCAGGGAAACCATGTGTGGGAAAAGGAGACGAACGACAGCCCGTCGGATGAAAAAACGCTCACCGATACGTATCACTTTGCCCCTGGGCGGGAGGTCAGTATTGCGGATGTGGCGTACGGCGGCGGTAACTGGTCTCTCACAGAGTTAGGGGGCTATTTAGGATCATATCGTCTAACGCGTGGTAGTGCCGAGGGGAAAGATCGGTTTTTTGTCAATTCCCGCACGTTATTCTGCCTGAAGGAAGTTAATACCCCGAATTACCCGACATTATATTTATATGCTTATAATCCGGATGCAGACAAAGAAATCGGAAATCCGATTGCTGTTGGAGATGTTTTTCGAAGCAATTCTGTACGCATGTTTCGGTATTTGGGCGGAACAACAGATGTTTTGGTCGTTACGATTCAGACCTCGATGATATACCAACGGGTTATCAATGCCGTATCGGGAAAAAGTCGGAGCGACACGGATATTACGGACACTGCGCTGAAAGTATATCCTTTGGCATACGATGACAAAACAAATTACGAAGCTTATGTTTCGAATGAGAGTACCCCCGAGCCGACCGAATGGGGCCGAACCGAGAGGGGTGACTATTTCACACGCCCGAATGGGCTCGGCGACGAGTTTTTCCCTGTTTTCCAGTCGCGCTGGTCTACATTGTCCTATTGGATGAAACTGACGCTTACGGAGACCGAGGTCGCTTTGGAGAATACCCCGCCCAATTTGAAGGCGTGGACGGTCAACGACTGTTACGACGTGGGCAATGTCATTAAAGTGCTGCTGAATAAATTTGCCCCGGAGATCAAGCACGAACCGCTGCCCGAGTATAGCGAGTTTCTATACTTTTCAGGCACTCCCGAGCATCAGGACGATATTTACAAGCCGTTCCCGACGCTTCCTACGAGCGTGCCGAATTTTCGGTTGCTTGTCGCCCCGAAAAGCAACCTGTTGTCGGTGAACTACGATAAACCGGCTCAAATTGCCAAGACCAGCCTGCAAAGCGTATTCAATATGCTACGTGACGTCTATCAGCTTTATTGGTTCATCGACGATGATAAACGCCTGCGTATCGAGCATCTGCAATGGTTCCTAAATGGCGGGAGTTACAAAGGCGTCGGCTCCGTATCGCTCGATCTCACGAAGATATACAACCCGCGGGTGCGCTTGCCCTGGAGCTTCGGCACGGCCAAGTGGAATTATGACAAGGGCGATCTTCCCGACCGCTATGAATTCGAGTGGCCGGAGGACGCGGGGGTGGTGTTCAACGGCTATCCTATCGAAGTCAAGGCGCCGTTCGTCACTGACGGCAAGAAGGAGCAGGTTACGGTGGGATTATTTATGGCCGACCTCGACACCATGTTGTATAACTCCGGCAGTGTGTCGTCCGAGGGCTTCGTACTGCTGGCGGCCAACGACAAATTCTACAACTATTTCGAGCAGACAGGCGGTTGGATGAAGAACGACGGGGGGGTCGAGGCCGGAACCGGCAGATTCCACCGCACCTACGATGTAGCGGGGCAGGGGATTGCCGGCCAGACGGTGAAGATACGCTGTTGGGGGAACCGGACTTATCCGGGCTGCGTGTGTCTCGATGCCGACCGGAATGTTTTGCAGTGCTTCCTGAACACCGGCGAGGATATGACCTTCATGCAGCACAAACAGGTGTTGATCCCGGACGACACGAAATACCTCGTCCTGAACTATGCCACCGGCCAGGGCATGACGGGGCCGATTGCCACGGCGCGCCTGTCGAGTATATTCCGGACGCAGTACGATCCGATGCATTGTGTGTGGAACGGGAGCAACTGGGTGCCGGATCATTTCTATTATCAGGGACGTGTCGCCAATGTACAGAACTTTTGGGCTTCGTTCCTATACATCGTTCCGAAATTCTACGTCTACAACCTGCCGTCGGACGATTGCGTCATCAACAATGGGGAGGAAACCTTCGGGCCCGCAGCGCCCATTGCTGTACGGTCGATCTCGAAAGCCCTTAAACAGAGCGTCAGCGTTCCGCCTCCGTTTGCTGCGGGAATCAACCCCTACCAGTTGATAAAGACCACGTTGGGCAACGGCATGGTAGAGAAAATATCGCTGAACCTGTCGAGTGACAAGGCCGATGTACAATTGAAATACGAACTGCAATGACCCCTAACAACAACTTTTTCCCGCTTCCCTGGTATAAATCCGTGAAATACCAGGATTTCCGCAAGTCCTATGCGTACGGCAACGTGTTCCAGCTTATCGCCCCCGACCGTTCGCTGCTTCCGTTCCAGATACGCCGCACGCACCGTCCGGAGGCGACGTTCACCGTGCGTATCCTGTATGACGACGGGACACAGTACCGCAACGTATCGGCCGATGTCGCTGCCGACCTGCATGTAGTGACCGGGGAGGATTTCGATGTGATCCAATACTGCAACGACGGGGGCATCGGCTTCTTCCAGCGGCTTGCGCCGGGGCGGTATTACGCGGAGTTGTCCGATGGGGTGGAAACCTGGTTCTCCGAGGTTTTCAGTGTGGTGGATGACCTGTCGCGGTATATCAAACTGGAATATTGGTCGGCGGACAATCAGGAATATAACGGTGGCGAGATCGACTATTCGAACGGTTACCGGAACGTGCTGTATATCTGTTCCGAACTCGGCAAGCCGGATTATGAGTTCGAAGAGGAAGCCGAGGCGCGGGACGGATACCCGTATATCGAGAAGCAGGTCGGAAAGAAGATTTTCCGCTTCGAATGCAAAGCCCCGGAATACCTTGTCGACGCACTGCGTGTCGTGTGGCTGTCGGATTACGTTCGCATGACCGCCAACGGACAACTGTATGAAGTCATGCACTTCCTGCCCGACCCGAACTGGCAGGAGGACGGCCATTACGCGATGGTGGAATGTGAAGTCGAGGCCGATACGATCCTAAAAAAGATCGGCGTAGGTCTGACGAATCCGGTGGGACTGCCTATCGTGTTTCGGATCAAGGCCGTCGACGCCGTAACCGGTGCGTCGATCCCCGGCATCACCCTGGCCGCCAGTTTCGAAGACAACATGCTGATGGAATACTATACCGACGCCAGCGGTAATGTCGTATGGAACTATGAGCAGGCTGAAACGGTATGGAATACGCGCTTCGCCGGGCATCAGATGCGTATTTACAAGAAAATGACCGACCCGGCGATGCTCGTGGATTCCCAAGGGCGTACTTTGATGGATTCACAGGGGCGTATCTTGCTCGTCGGGGCCCAGGATGAGGATTATTTCGACGGGGAAGTTTTCGTCGATCTGGCGCGTTATGCCCCCTCCGTTCAGGACGGCTACGACCTCACGCTGCGCCTGATCCGCAAGTCAGATTTCGTGCTGTCGCCCACGTCCGTCCACTTGCCCGTCATCGGGGGCTCGCGCAGTGTAGGGGTACAACCGGGCCTGTTCCCGATCAAACAATACGCGGGCCCGGACTGGCTTCGCGCAACCTTTTCGGGCAATACGGGCATCACGCTTTCTGCCGCCGCGACGCAGTACGAGCGTGACGGCGTCGCCGAGTTCGGGCCAGATGCGTACGGGTGCCTGGGTCGGCGCACGGTCGCCGTGCACCAGGAGGGTACGGCGCTTGCCTCGCGCAAGGTTCGCGTCCGCCTGTCGATCCTGAATCCTTCGGGCAGCCCTGTCACGGCTGCCGCGACGGACATCTACTGGACGCGGCCCGACGGCAGCACGGGGCGGAACAGCTACCGGGGCTTCGACGTCATCGACACGCTTATCGACGCGGCCACGGTGCTATCGTTCCCGCTGCGGGTCACGGTTTCGGAGCCGGGTTTCAAGGACTACGACCAAAGCGTCGACATCCCCGCGGGCGAGGAGGATTATTCGTACGAAGGAGAGGTGCGCCTGAGCAATGCGGGGCGTTCCCTGCGCCTCGACTTCTCGGTCACCGACCAGGGCGGGCGGCTTCTCTCCGATGCCGAGGCCGTCGTGTCGTATACGCGGTCGGACGGCGAAGAGACCTACTACTCCAGCAAAAACGGACGTATTCAGACCACGCTTGCAGACGTCACGACGGCTGCGTTCACGCTGGGCGTCGCCGCAGCGTGCGAGGGCTATGAACCCTATGAGCACACGGTCTCCGTCCCCGAAGGCGATGCTGCGTATTCCTATACGGACGACGCCGTGCTGGAAGCCGCTGCCCCCGGGAGCCGCACGGTGTACCTCGACCTTACGATCACGGACGCGCAGGGCGTCCCGGTCGCTGCGCAGTCCGTGGAGGCGGAGTACACCAAGTCCGACGGCACTCGGGCGACCTACGCCGGGTCGGGCTCGAAGGTCACCGCCACGCTTACGGACGTCACGACCGGCCGCTTCGCCATGTCGCTCAAGGTGCAGGCCGAGGGCTACGAGCCGTGGAGCGAATCCGTCACCCTCGCCGCGGGTGCCGGGAGCGCCCGGGTCACCAAGACCGCCACGCTGAATAGCGCCGTGCCGCGCCGCCCGTTGAAACTCCGCCTCACGGTGACGGACGACGAGGGTGCGCCGCTTGCGGCCGACGAGGTTACGGCCTCGTATATCCTTCCGTCGGGCGACAGCAAGCTGGAACGCTGGGCCGATACGGGTGCTGTCGACGTCACGCTGGAGGCCTCCACGGAATATATGACCCTGGGGCTCGCCGCGACCAAGGCCGGGTATACGAGTGGCAAGAAGCAGGTGGACATCCCGGCCGGAAATTCAGAATACAATATCAACGAGACCTTGATGTTAACTTCTGAACAACCGATAACCAGCCGAAATATTACACTCGACATCACCATCACGGATAATGACGGACAGCCGGTGGAGGCGGAATCCGTCTATGTGAAGTACACCAAAACGGATGGCGTAGAAACTTTGTATTCGGCATCAGGATCACATATTAATGACACACTACGGGATGTCACAACCGATTCTTTCATAATGACAGTAGCTGTAACCACTCCGGGGTATGTCCTGTGGCAAGATTCCCTCACCGTCAATGCGGGGACAGAACAGTCTACCGTGGCAAAACAGATTGCACTGACGGCCTCGGAACCTGCGCCGGGGCGTAACCTGCACGTCGTGCTGTCTATCGAGGACGCGGACGGCAACCCCCTCGCGGCCGATAAGGTCACCGTCACGACAAAGAACGCTGCGGGCCAAACCGTGACGCGCGAATATACGAATACCTCGGCGGTGGACGATACCATCGCCGACATCCCCACGAGCGGATCGAGCGTCACGGTCACGGCCTCGAAGTCCGGCTACAACGATGGCTGGATTCAGGGGTCTATCCCTTCGGGCAGCTCGGACTACACCTACATCGGGGTCGTTCCCCTGCGCTCGTCGCGTATGATCTCCGCCGAAGTGCGTGTGCAGGACGCGGGAGGCTCGGCGGTCGTCGCCGAAGAGATCGCCTGCACGTACCTGCAAAGCTCGGGCAAGACCAACACGATGCTGGCCACGAACAGCAGCATCCTCGACGATAGAGGACATTCGGACTGCTCGGTGAAGGCCTTTACGTCGCGCATCACCGTCACGGCCGCGGACTACAATACCGCTGTGGAGGAAGTGCCCGTGGAAGCCGGTACGGAGGCCGTCATGATCCGCAAGACTGTCACGCTCTACCCGGGCTCTCGTTCCCTGCACCTGGACTTCGCGGTCAGGAACGAGCAGGGCGCGGCGGTGGAGGATGCGGTCGTGGTGATTCAGTACGTGAAGCCGGACGGGAGCGACGAAAACCTGCAATTCACGGGCGGCGTGCACGAGACTTTCGACAATGCGACCACGCAGGGCTTTACGCTCCTGATTATGGCGCAGGCCGAGGGCTCGCGCGTGCATATGCAGCAGATCGCCGTCCCGGCAGGCAAGGAGGCGTACACCTACGACACGGACGTGGTGCTCTACTACGACTACTCGCCGGGCATTACGCTCGACCCGCCATCCCCGTGGACATATACGGCACACCTGGGGACGCTCCGCAATACGGGCAACGTCGACCTGGAGCTGCTTTCGGCGCCGGAATGGTGCACCATCACTGGGGACATCCCGGGCACGGTGGCGGTGGGCGAGGGACGTGCCTTCGCCGTCTCGAAGAACGAGACGGGTGACTTGCGCAAGGGGACGATCTCGATGCAGTGGCACAACATAGAAGCGAGCGAGACCACGGCCTACGATGTCGAGGTCTCGCAGGAACCCTGATCGCCGATGTTCCACAAACTAAGCGGTAAATTTACACAGTGCAACCCTAAAACCGAACACAGAGAAATGGCAACTTACCAATTACAAACCACCGGGGAGCAGACCGACGAAGCCATGCGGCGGGCTCTTCGGCCGCAGAACGCGATGCAGGGGGACAAGACCGCCTCCGGCGCCTATGTGCTTACGGACGCCGAGGGCAAGGCGTTCGACCCACAGACCTCGGCGTCGGCCGTGCTGATGGGAGACGGCACGACGCTCGAAAAGAAACTGGAGGATGACACCACGCGCGACGAGGATAAATTGTCCCTCCTCGCGCACTCGGATTGCACGCTCGAAGAGCGCGTGACGCACCTCGAAAGGCTGCTCATGGAAATGCTCTCGGGCAAAGTGCTGATCCCCGACCTGCAGGTGAAAAAACTGGGTGTGTGGGGCGACAACAACCTCGTCGTCACGGGCGAGGGTGCGCCGACGAAAGCCCCCGACCGCGCGGGGCAGTTCTATGTCGATACGAAGAACAACGCGGTCTACCACTCCGTAGGCAACGGCGCGGTGTCGGACTGGAAGAACGCTTAAACTGCATACAACATGTCACAAGTCAACAAATACGCCGACAAGGCGGGTTACACGGCCGACAAAAACCGCAAGGACACACAGTCGGCGGTGTCATACGTCGAAGACGACGGCGAGGTGATCTACGACGGCGTGAATGTCGTTGTCGACCGGGATGCCGCGGATGCCGGCGATCTTGCGGTCTTCGACAAAACGGACGGCACGCTGAAGTTCGTCAAGGGCGCGACACTGCTTTACGACCGGCTGCCGCCGGAACTCGTTCCGATGGCCGTGGTCTACGGACGCCGGGGCGAGCGGGTGCGCATCGTCGCCCTGCAACATCTGGATTTTTACAAGTGGGCAGTGGCGTACGAAGTGAAACTTTCGGGCTTCGATCTCTCTTCGGGCGGCAGTTTTACGCTGCATATTCACACCTCGGATTTAGAGTTCACCTATCCCGCCGGGGCAACTCTCGCAAGTATCGCGGCGCAGATCAACGCCAACACAAAAATAGTGGAGTATTCATGGAAAGCCACGTCGTCGGACGAGCTGAATGCCATTGTCATGGAGTGCAATGCGTGGTCCACAACCGAAGGCCATAAAAAAATATCCGCTTCGGGCTGCACGCTTACCAAGCATGCGGAAGATGTCGATTACCAGACCACCACTGCCATTATACCCCAAAAAACGACGGTCAACGTACGCCGCAGAAATGGCGTCGACTCACAACTGGCCGGATGCGACAACGATGCGTTTCTGGAGTACTACAGAGAGAACGGCACGACGGGAACCGACATCCTGCCGGGCAGCTCGACGATCATCCGAGAGAGCGTTTTCACCCAAACCGACAACCCGGCGCTGGTTGCGGCCTATCCGACCTACCGGGACTATCTTTTCGGGGAACACTTGGCCCAATATCCGTCGGCTTACGGGGCGTTCCTGCAGGACGGCAAAAGCAATACGGCCATTCTTGCCGGGAAAACAAGAACCGACTTCTACGGCAAGACTGTTCCGTGTTATCCGGCCGCAGCGGCTGCGGCCGCCTATGGGATGCAAGTCGCGGGGATGACTACGGGGCTGGAGACCGGGGCATGGTGGCTTCCGTCGGCTGAGGAGCTGTGGCTGATGGCCAAAGGTCTCATATTCGCGCAGCCTTACGATCCGGTCAATCGGACATTGTCCGTGTCGGGAAAAGTGATCGCCAAGACGGATTATATGTCCTCGTCTTCCGAGCAGGGTAATCTTTATTATTATAAAGTCAACAAATACGGAAATGTGCACTGGGCACTCGATCAAATAGTGAAACCATCCTCCTGCATTGTACGCCCGGTATCGGAGATATGAAAAAACATAGCAGATTATGTCACAGATAAACAAATATGCGGATAAGGCCGCCTACGAGGCGGACACCGCACGGCTTAAAACGCTCTCGTCGGAATCCTACATCGAGAACGACGGCGTGCTGCTTTACGATGGAGTCAACACCGTGATCCGCAAATCGGCCGCCGGTGTCGGTGATCTCGTCGTCTTCGACAAGACGGATAGTACGTTGAAATTTATCAAAGGCGATACGCTGGTTACAGAAAAGATACCTCCCCAACTGATTCCCGTGGCCGTGGTCTATGCCCGGCAGGGCGATCGGGTGCTGATCGTATCGCTCGAAAATGCAACGGTCGGCAGCCAGCGATGGGCATACTCTTATGAGGTTGCATTGTCGGGCTTCGACCTTGCGGCGGGAGGAACCGCTGTCCTGTCGTTCGGCCAGGGCATTTATGCGATGGAGTTGCCGATAACGTATGCCGCAGGGGCATCACTGGCAGACATCGCAGCGCAAATCAATGCCAATGCAACGGTTAAATCCACATACGGCTGGACTGCCTCCGTAGATGAAGCGACCGCACGAATCATCGTATCGTCGAACACATGGCATCCTGATTTTGCGATTATCAAAGTCGTAAGCGGTTGTCAAATCACAAGGCCACCGGAGGATGTGAATTATCAAACGACATTGACAGGGGTTTTGATCGAGGGGGCGACCGATCCCGTCCGCCGTAAGAACGGGGTTGATGCGTCGTTAGCAGGCTGTAATCCCGAAGAATTCCTGCGATACTATTCGGCCAACGGAAGTGAGAAAACCGGACAGCAACCGGGCAGCGGCGAGATTATCCGCGAAAGCGCCTTTACCGAAGAAGCCAATCCGGCATTGGTCGCCACCTATCCGACCTACCGGGATTATCTGTTCGGAGAACATTTGCTGCAATACCCCGCAGCTTATGGTGCGCTGCTGCGCGACGGCAAGACCGACACTCACCTGATCGGGCGGCTTACCTTCGAGGACATTTATGGTAAGACACAGTACCGCTACCCGGCCGCTGCGGCTGCTCTCGACTACGGCATCACGGTCGAGGGCGCAACTACCGGACTGGAGGCGGGCGCATGGTGGCTGCCGTCCGTCGATGAAGTCTACCTGCTTATGCACGACCGCGTGCTAACGTCCGCCGACCGGGAAAGCGACCCCGTAAACCGCACGCTGTCACGCCTCGGTAAGGCGACCTGTTACGGGTCTAACACTACTTTTCGAACGTCATGCGAGCACAATTACGCCCTCGCGTTCGTCTACAATGGCTACACGGGCAACTTGAACGGCAACTACAAGTATAACACCTACTTCGTGCGTACGGTCAGTGCTTTATAACCACCTGAACCATGGAAACACAACAGCAAATCAACATCCTCGAATCGCGGCAGCTCGAATTACGGGCAGTCATGGCCAAGTCCGACGACAGGGCGGCCAAATGCAGTAAGTCCGGCCTTGACTTCCGGGCTACCTATCCCCTGGATTATGAGGAGTACGAAGCGGCCAACGCGGAGTACAACGCGAATGAAAAGACCCTTGCGGAGCTGAGGGCCCGACGTGCCGAAGAGCTGGCCGCCGAAGAAACGGTTATGGACTTTCAAAACGGATAGGGCATGGATACCTGGCTGCAATGGATGACGGCGATATTCGGTGCCGGGGGTGTCGGTTACCTGCTTATCGACCGTTTTGCCCGGACACGGGAACAGAAAGGCTCCGATTCGGCGGATATGGTGAGCAAGATAAGCGATGCGTTCGACAAGACGTTGCAGACCACCATGCGCTATTCGCAGGAGGTTATCGACAAGATGAAACAGGACGACGAACGCAACGAACGCCGTTACAAGGAGTTGGAAATCCGCTATGCGAAACTCGAAACTCGTTTTGACGAAAAAGAAGCCGACCGTGAATACCTCAAGGAGATCGTCAGCCGCTCGGTAGAGTGTAAATTCCTCAAGGAGGGGCACAATAACGAATGCCCGGTATTGCGGGGCAACCAGAAGCGGCTGGCCGCGAAATGCAAATCCTGCTCCGATAAGGTCGAAGAAAAGCGGAAGGCAAACCAATAACGATATTCGGAAAACTACGAACAAAACAAAAGGACAAATGAAAAAGAAATGGATCGTATGGAGCATCGTTGCGGCCGTGGCCGTAGTGCTCGGAATCGTATTCCCGCGTTACATCCTCGTGGGGGTTGTTTGTGCTATGGCCGGATGGGTCGGGCATATCCTGTACACTAAACACATCGCGCAATGACACCACGCGGGCTGCGGAACAACAATCCGCTCAACATCGAGAAGACACGGGGCGGCAATCCCTGGCAGGGCGAGGTCGTACCGTCGAAAGACAAGCGTTTCGCGCAATTTACGACGGTGGCATACGGCTATCGGGCTGCCTTCAAGCTGTTGAACAACTACCAGCGTAACTACGGGTTGGACACGATCCGCAAGATGATCGGCCGCTGGGCCCCGTCGGAGGAGAACCACACGGACGCCTATGTCCGCACCGTGGCGGAAAGATCGGGGGTGCCCGCCGACAGTCGGATCACCACGACCAACCGCGACGTGATGGTTCCCATCGTAGCTGCGATGTCGTTCGTAGAGAACGGCGTCGAGGCCAAGATGCTCGACGTACAGGCCGGGTGGGATTTGTTCGTAAAGGCATGAAACGCCTGATCCTCTACCTGCTCGCCGCCCTTGCGGCCGGGGCGCTGCTCTTCGGCTGGGGATACCGCCGGGGCGCCGCGTCGGTGGTTGTGAGGGACAGCGTAACCGTACGCCTGAAACCGCTGCCCCCGTTGACGGTCACCATCCGCGACCCGTGGCCGGTGGCGGTGCACGACCCGCCCGATACGGTACGAATTCCCGCTCCGGCCGATACGGCCGCAATCATTGCCGACTACCTGCGCACGCGGGACTACCACTTCGATTTTTCGAGCGATTCCACCGGGATGTTCCTGGTGGATGCCTCGGTCGGCCGCAACCGCCTGCTGGCTATTTCACCCACGATCCGGCCGCTGATGAAGGAGGTGGAGCGGGTGCGGGAGGTGGTGAGGGACGTGCAGCGGTTCCCGCGCTGGGAGCTGGAGGCCGCCGCGGGTGCGCTGTATGCCCGGGACGATGCCCTGGTGTGGATCGGCGGACGCTTGCGACATACCCGCGGCCGGTTGAGCTTCACGGCCGAAGGTGGCTGGACACCCCGATGCGACGGTTTCTATCTCCAGGGAACCGTAGGTGTGACGCTATGGAGAAAATGGAATTGACTGTGAAGGCATCCCCGGAAATTCCGGGGATGCTTTTTTTGAGGCCGCACGAAAAATAATTGCTGGAATATTTGGAGAATGATAGTAAAAATACTATCTTTGTGTTGTGATAATTAAACAAGGCCCGAAAAATGAAGTACTCGGAAGTAGAAAAGAAATTGAGAAAGGCCGGTTGCCGGTTCGTTTCTCACGGCACGAACCACGACTGGTGGTACAGTCCCATCACCGACCGCCGGTTCCTACTGCCCCGGCACAAGAGCGAAGAGGCGAAGGCCGGCACACTGAAAAGCATTAGCGAGCAGTCCGGGGTCAAGTTCTGACCCCGGCGCCTGCCGAAACAATAAGACCTTATAAATCATCTTATTTTATTATGAAAGTTCAGGTTATAATCGAGCGCGGTGCCGACGGCACCTTCGATGCGAATATGGAGTTTATAAAAAGCGTCCCGTTCGGGCTCCTGGGACAGGGAAAGACCGTGGCCGATACGATCGCGGACTTTTATAACTCCTACGGGGAAATGCAGGCGATGTATAAGGCCGAGGGAAAGGAGTGTCCGCAACTGGAGTTCGAATTCAAGTACGACGTTCCGTCGTTCCTGCAATACTATGCCTATGCCTTTACGCTTGCGGGGCTGGAGCGCATCACGGGGGTCAACCAGAAGCAGCTCGGGCACTATATCAGCGGCTTCCGGAAGCCGAGCGAAAAGACCGCCCGCAAGATCGAGGAGAAGATCAGGGAATTCGCCAAAGAAATAGAATCCGTTCGGTTTGTTTAATTATCACAGGTTAACGATCAACGGTGCGCCCCGGAGAAATCCGGGGCGTTTTCTATCGCATAGCTTTACTCCAAATTATTCACTAAATAGTCGATCACTTTTCTATTTGCCTCATCGACCTTTTTTTGGTTGCGGTTGATGTAGATATTCGTTACCCGGTTCCCGGTTGAATGTCCCATGCCAAGGGAAATTGTTTCATCTGGTATGTCGAG
>ENA-UBCA01000178-UBCA01000178.1-human-gut-metagenome-genome-assembly--contig:-NODE-178-length-44594-cov-11.941983_pt1 | contig 44594 bp, 36 predicted proteins | sample MGYA00244228_ERZ654716 | MGnify/ENA primary metagenome ERZ654716 (study PRJEB26926, sample SAMN06164557) | human gut metagenome | biome: ENVO:00009003; feature: ENVO:2100002; material: ENVO:00002003... | reverse complement strand
TAAATGGACGGTAGCCGCTGCGGCTGTCATTTTATTGGCTTTGGTGTCATCGGTCAGCCTGTATTTCCTCGGAACTCCTGCTGCTGATGAAATTCGTCATGCCAAGACTCCGGCGTTAGCCTCTGTTCCGGATGTTTTGCCGGATGCGCAGCAACCGGATATGACAGGAACAACGATAGAACCGGTAGTGCGTCCGGTAGTGAAGAACCGCATCGCGAAAGCGGAACGGAACATTCCCCAGCCGACGGCAAATATCGACGAACCGGTGAAGAAAGAAGAGCAGCCTTCGGAGCTGAACGCTCAGACCGGCGACCGGAAAGAAAAAGAAGAAGTGAAACCGGTGGAAGACACGAAAGCCGCCCAGCATAAGCCCGCAGATACGGAACAACCGAGAAATAAGCCACGCCGTCCTTCCAGCAGAGACAAACTGCATATTCCGGCAGAAAAGGCATCTTCACAGAAAGGCACATGGTCGATGGGACTTTCGGTAGGTAACTCCGGTGGTGCTTCTACAGAGTTGGGATCGGGCATTCCTTCTTATATGTCCCGCGTGAGCATGGTATCGGTATCAAACGGTCTGCTGAGCATACCCAATGATCAGCAATTGGTCTTTGAAGATGGAGTACCTTATTTGCGTCAGGCCAATCAGGTGGTCGATATGGAACACCACCAACCTATCTCCTTCGGATTATCTGTCCGCAAGAGTCTGGCGAAAGGTTTCTCTGTCGAAACAGGATTGACTTACACTTTGCTTTCTTCGGATGCAAAGTTTGCGGACAGCGACCAGAAGACCGAGCAGAAACTGCATTATCTGGGTATCCCGTTAAAAGCGAACTGGAACTTCCTTGATAAGAAACTGTTTACTCTTTATGTATCCGGTGGAGGTATGATTGAGAAATGTGTTTATGGTAAGCTGGGCACGGAAAAGGAAACTGTGAAACCTTTGCAATTCTCCGTCTCCGGTGCAGTCGGCGCACAGTTTAATGCCACCAAACGGGTAGGTATATACGTAGAACCCGGTGTTGCTTATTTCTTTGATGACGGTTCCGATGTACAGACCATCCGTAAGGAGAATCCGTTCAACTTCAATATTCAGGCGGGTATCCGACTTACTTATTAGTCAATATAGTTGAGCTATATATTTTAAAAGCGATATTTTACCAATAACGGTTAAAATATCGCTTTTAAAGTTTTATATGCAGAAATTTTGCTGAAAAATCGGAAATCTGAGAAAATATTAATATCATTGTCATTTGTAACTTTATACCTTTGTTTCAAAATACGACACTATGGTTGATTTTTCAGATGAAAAGTTCTTATTAGACGAGATCAGAAAAGGTAATAATCAGGCATTTGAATATCTTTTTAAGGCTTATTATCCCCGTTTGCGCGGCTATGCTATTCGTTTCGTGGAAGATGAAGAGACGGCTCGTGATATTATTCAGGAGTGTTTTCTGCGTTTTTGGGAGAAGCGGGAGTTGTTGTCGGCTGTATCGGTCACCTCCTTACTTTTTGCAATGGTACGCAATGGATGCCTGAATTACTTGAAGCATCTTTCCATTGTCGAGAAACATCAGATAGAATATCTTGCATCCATTGATGGTGAAGAAAGGCTCTATTATGCCGACTTCACGCTAGATGCAGAGCACAAACTACTATATGACGAATTGCAGGAACAAATCAACCTTGTCATCGGGCAGCTGCCCGAGCGTTCGCGGGAAATCTTTCTGATGAGCCGTTTCAAAGGACTGAAGAATCGTGAAATTGCAGATAAACTTCAGATATCGACTACGGCAGTCGAGAAGCACATTGCGAAAGCATTGAAAAGCTTCTCCAAACACTTCAAAGACAAGTATCCGGTAGACATTTATATTATGATTGTTGCCTGGGTGATTATGAATAATAAATAAAAGAAGAAAATATAAACCATTGATAATTAGATTGGAAGAGCAGGGACTGAAAAATTCCTGCTTTTTTCTTTGTATGGGTGGTTGGGTAAAAGAAATAATAGTTGTTACATCTTATAGAAAGTGAAATTATGGAAGAAAAGAAAAACATTCGTGAGTTGGCCGTTCAGTATTTCGAAGGAAGAATCCGGCGAAAAGACGAAAAACTATTGTTTGAGTATGTCGGACAAAGTGAAGCAAATCGCACGGCATTCAGACAGTGGGAAAAGGAGTGGATTGCTTCGGGCATTACCGATTCCAATACCACGAAGGAGTGGGAGACATTACAACGCAAAATCCGCACGCAGGAAGCCATTATCCCGATGCTGGGTATTTCGAAAACGAGATTTTCCGTCTGGCGGAAAGTGGCTGCTGTTGCAGCCATCGTACTTCTGACTGTAGGAGGAACCCTCGGTGTCCGGCAACTCTCTTCCTCATTGCAACCGGAAACGTACTTTGTATGCGAAACTCCTTATGGCGAGAAGAGTAAAGTCGTTCTGTCTGACGGTACAGTCGTTTGGCTTAATGCAGGTTCTACACTGAAGTATTCCAACAAGTTTAATACCGACAATCGCAGAGTCGAACTGAACGGTGAGGGGTATTTTGAAGTCACCAAGAAAGAGGGAGCTACTTTCATCGTGCAGACACATGGATGTGACGTCGTTGTGAAAGGAACGAAGTTCGACGTATCTGCCTATGATGATGATCCTTTCATTTCCACCACTTTACTTGAAGGCTCGGTCGAACTGAATTATAAAGGCAGTCCGATAAGGATGTCTCCTGGAGAGTCCATGAGATTGAACGTAGAAACAGGAAAATTCATCCGTACCCAAGTAAACGCTTCACAATCAAAAGCGTGGGCGGAGAACCGTATAGAATTTGATCACATTACATTGAAGGAACTGGTTGCAAAACTATCCCGACAATATGATGTGAATATTCGGCTGGAATCGGAAGCTGTAGGAGACAAGACATTCCGTATTTCTCTGCGCAACAGAGAAACAATCGGAGAGGTGATGACGGCTTTGCAAGAGATTATCCCGATAACCGTCGAACGTAAAGGCAAGGATATATATATCAGAGAATAATTTCCATTTCGTAACAACTATTATTAAATTAAATCGAGAAAAACTATGAACAACCGAAAGAGCTTATTACGGCTGCTTCTTTTAGTTTCATTCTGTCTGGCGACAGTGACTTTGCACGCCCAGGTCATCAACAAGACATTCAAGAATGAAACATTGAAGACAGTATTGAAAGAAATTGAGCAACAAACAGGTTTATCTGTCATCTATAAGACAGATGAAGTGAACGAGAATAAAAGAATTACGGCAACTTTCAAAAATGCATCATTGGATGAGGTGCTGAATAAAGTCTTGGATAAGGATTTGACTTATAAGTTGCAAAACAAGATGATAGTCATCTTGAAAAAGACGCAGAAACCTCATGACGGCAGTACAAAGAAGAACATCAAAGGAACAGTCGTGGATGATAAGGGCGAACCGATCATTGGGGCCAGTGTGGTAGTGAAAGGAACTTCAACCGGAATAATTACGGACCTTGACGGAAACTACACTATAAATGAAGTATCGGAAGATGCCTGGATTTCAGTCTCCTATATCGGTTATCAGAGTGTGGAACTTCGAGCTGCCGATAGTAAGAATCTGCTTCGGATTGTCCTGAAGGAAGACACTAAAGTGTTGGATGAAGTAGTTGTCGTGGGGTATGGTGTACAAAAGAAAAGTGATATCACCGGTTCCGTTTCTTCCGTAAAGTCAGCAGAGCTATTGTCAGCTCCTAATGCCAGTACTGCGCAGGCATTGCAAGGACGTGTGGCAGGTGTTGTTGTACAGAATTCCAGTGGTGCTCCTTCGGGGTCGGCAACGATCCGCATCCGTGGAGCCAACTCGCTGACTTATGGAAATGATCCTTTGATCATAATCGATGGTGTCCAAGATGGGAATATCGGAAGTTTGAATCCTAATCAGATAGAATCCATCGAAGTATTGAAAGATGCTGCCGCCCTTTCTGTCTATGGTTCGAAAGGTGCGAATGGTGTTATTCTGGTGACAACTAAAAATGGGAAAACCGGAAAGCCACAGGTGTCTTACAACGGTTTTGTTTCATTTGATGAAGTACGGAAAACCTTGCCTGCATTGAATGCAAAAGAATATGCCCTGCTGATGAATGAGGCTCAGGAAGAGAATGGGCTCAATCCTGTTTTTGGGCCGGATGAGATTCCGTTGGAAGGAAACAGTACGGACTGGCAGGATAAGATTTTTCGGAATGCGGTTTCCCAATCACACAACATCAGTATCAGTGGAGCGAAAGAAAGCATTTCTTATTTCATAGCTGGAGGATATACCAATAAAGATGGCATTGTGCAGAATACCAATTTTAAACAATATACTTTTCGTGCAAACTTTAAAGTTCAGGCTACATCCCGTTTGAATTTGTCGCTGAATACGTTTGCCTCTTATGACGAGACGCACAATGGAGATTATGAACAGGCTATTAATGCAGCACTTCAATGGTCGCCTACGAAACGCATCTATGATCCCGATAGTGAAGGAGGATATACACAGCCGGGTGGAGGAATAGGGCCGGTTTCATTGTACAATCCGGTGGGGTATGCTTTGGAGATAGTGGACGATAAATCCGTTGCTTCTTTTAATGCTTCTTTAATGGGAGAATATAAATTCTGGGATTTCCTCAAATTATCTTCTTTGTTTTCATATAAGACTCATAGCGATACCAATGGGTATTTTGATAATCAGCGTGTCAATAATGGCGATATTAGAGATATTAACGGAAGTAAGGCCCAATCACGCTATATTGCTTTGCAAAGTACCAGTATTCTGACTTTTGATAAGGCTTTTGGTGATCATACCGTTCAGGCTACCGGGGTATACGAAGTGTTGAAGGATAATTATCAGAGCACATCTGCTTCTTCCAGAGGAATCCCGGTGGGAATGGGATATAATGGAGTGCAGTTCGGTTCTATTTTGCAGGCCCCTTGGGTGGAATATTCTACTACGGTGATGCAGTCTTTTATGGGTCGCGTGAATTATAGTTATAAGAATAAATACATGTTTTCCGGATCGGTTCGTTATGATGGAGCCAGCCAGTTGGCAGAAGGAAACAAATACGACAATTTTACAGCATTTTCATTAGGATGGAATCTTATGGAAGAAAAGTTTATGAAAAGGCTGAAAGATATGGTACCGGAGTTTAAAATTCGCGGGAGTTACGGTACGGTAGGCAATGCTGCAGTGCCCGCTTACTCTTCTCATTTAAAGTTTTATCCGGGCATGGACGATAGCGGAAACCCGACTTTGGCCATATCAGATTTAGGCAATGACAATCTGAAATGGGAACGTACCCGTGAGTTGAACATCGGTATAGACAGTCGATGGTGGGGAGGGCGTTTGAGTTTCTCAGCCGAATATTATAACAAGAAAACCACAGACCTGTTGATGTGGCAGAAAGTGCCTTCAGTATTGGGTGTCAGTTCCATCCTTACCAATGTCGGTTCCGTGTCCAATAAAGGATTTGATATCATGTTGGGTGGCATTCCTGTCTCTACCAAACATTTTAAATGGGACATCAATTATACATTGAATATCAATAAAAATAAGATTCTCGAACTGGACGGGCTCTCCAATACGCTTATTACAACCGGTGCCGATTATCCGGGATTGGTGGGTTCTTATGTCCAGATGGTAGGGCAACCGATGGGTACATTCCTCGGATATACCTTTGCCGGTGTCTGGCAGAAATCGGAAGTGTCGACGGCTGCGCTTTATGGAGCAAAGCCCGGAGATGCCAAGTATGTAGATATCAACCGTGATGGAAAAATAGATAAGGATGATATAGGCATTATCGGTAATGCCCAGCCGAAGTTGAGCTTCGGATTCAACAATACATTTACGATTTTTGATTTCGACCTGAATATTTTCTGGCAAGGAGTATCCGGTAATGACATTTATAATCAGAATCGTATCCGGCGTGAGACTTATTCGTCAGATGCATTCCCGACCAGTACGGTTATGAAAGACCATTGGACACCGGAAAATCCGACAAATATTCCTGCTTTTTCGGGAGCAGAGTATGTTAATTCTTCCCGTTGGGTGGAGAAGGGAGACTATTTGCGCTTGAAAAATATCACATTGGGCTATCGTATTCCGCACAAGATACTGTCAAAAATAGGATGTTCGTCCGCCCGTATCTATGTCAGTGCCAATAATCTATGGACAATAACCAATTATTCGGGATTTGATCCGGAAGCAAGTATGGGAGCAGACTCGGATGCGGCAGGCGTGGACCGTGGTGTGTATCCTTCGTCAAAGAGTTTCCTTGTAGGGTTGGATATTTCGTTTTAATGATCATTTAATAATAACAGACTATGAATTGTACACTTATAAAAAAGAGCTGCGTCGGATTATTGGCGATAATATTAAGTACGAGTTGTGCTGATTTGACAGAGAATCTTACCGGACAGCCAACTGTCGATAAGTTCTTCCAGACACTGACCGACTTCAATAGCTATATCACAGGAGCCTATACCCCCTTAATCCTTTTATATGGTACCGATATGCCCTATGCGGCCAGTGCAGGTGCCGAAGATGTAAATACCCCCGTCATCAGATGGAAAGGATTCGAACAGGTTAACATTAACACAGTAGGAAATCCGGACGAAGTGACGGATGAGTTATGGAACTCATATTACACAAGTATTAGCGCGTGCAATACATTGATAAAGATTATCGGTGAGAACACGAAATTATCTCCCGACGAATTGTCCCCGATTGGAGGGGAAGCCCATTTCTTGCGTGCTTTTAATTACTTCCAGTTGGTGCGTTGGTTTGGCGAAGTGCCATTGTTGACGGAGGAAAATCAGGATAATGCGGCAAAAGAGCCTCAGGCGAGTGTTGCCCGGATTTACGAGCAGATAGTTTCTGATTTGAAGAATGCAGAGTTGACATTGCCTCTTTCACAGGATGATCCGAGCCGTCCCAGCCGTTGGGCGGCAAAAGCGTTGCTGGCAAAAGTCTATTTGACAATGGCGGGATTTCCGTTGAATGAGACTTCCTGTTATGCGCTGGCACGTGATAAGGCAAATGAAGTAATTAGTGAAAAGGTCTATACCTTAGAAAAAGTATATTCCCAATTGTGGTTATGGAGCAACCGTAAAATAAACTCCGAATTTATCTTTGCGCTTTATGCCAGTTCGGACAATGCAACAGGCAGTTATATCCATCAGGCCGTGCGTCCTACGGATCACGGAGAAAACGGCTGGGCGGATTGGACCAGTGACAAACGCTTTCTGGAAACTTTTCCCGTAGGAGATGGCAGCCGTTTGAGCGGAACTTTTTATACTCGGATGAGGGATGGTGCTTCGTGGGAAGACACCAATGTGGCACAACCTTATGTGGGAAAGTACCGGGATGCAGGTCCAAAGAGCGGAGGATATTCAGGGATAGCTACAGCTAATAAAGCGGACGGATTTTTCTGTATGTTACGCTATGCCGATGTGTTGCTGATCTACGCGGAAGCCGCTAATCTGGCAGAGGGCAGCCCTTCAAAGGCGGCATACGATGCTATCAATGAAGTCCGCGAACGGGCAGGACTGACTAAACTATCGGGACTGACTCCGGCACAGTTTGACAAGGCGGTATTGGACGAACGTAACTGGGAATTGGCTTTTGAATGTAATCGTTGGTTCGATTTGTGCCGTCGTCATATTCTGAAGGAGACTTTGGAAGCTTATTATCCGGAGGCAAAGATTGACGATCACAATTATCTTCTACCGAAACCGAGCGACCAGATGACCATCATGACCGGTATTGTTCAAAACCCCGGATATAATTAAATGTCAATAAGATAATCGAAAAGAAAGAATGATATGAAAAGAAATATAACTTTGATTTTAACCACTTTGTGTCTGGCGATAGGAGTCGTTTCTTGCAGTGAAGATTCTTATCCGGAGAATCCTACCCTTGTTTCGCCTATTTCGGGATTAGTCTTGGAAGTGAACGGAACGGACTATGTGGCTACCCCTCTGTTGCAGGAGGATGGTTTGTTGAGTAAAACATTGTTGGTGGCAGTCAATCAGCCTTCCACTACTGCCATAGTGAAACAGATAGACGTTTCCGACCCTTCGGCTACGGTCAATATAAATGTGGGAGATGTGATTACTTTCAGGAATAACCAATTTGCATTGGAATGGACGAAGGGGACACAAGCTGAGACTTTTTTACTGGAGATGAGTTATAATCCTCCTCCGGTAATGTATTTGGTAATGTCGGGTGAGAAAGGAGATTACTATGGCCTGAATACAGAAACGGCACAGACCATTGCTTCCATTACCTATAATAATCTGTTTGAAGGATATATAGACTTGACAAATACGAGCTGGAACAACATCGGCTTGGTGCAATCCGACCAGTCCGCCTATTTTGATGTTAGCGCCGGATTGGGCGGCGGACAATCTTATGGAACTTTAGCGATGGTGGAGAAATCCTCTCCGGGAACCGGCTATTATCCGTGTGACGGTCCCTGGGGAGATTGGACAACTGATGGAGGTAATGCCTCGATTGTTTCTCCCGGCATTTGGAAAGTTAATTTTGACCTCACTACCCGTCAGATCGTTTTACTGGAGACACAATGGGCTGTTACGGGGACAGCCGCAGGAACGGTGAAAGCAATGGTCTACAATTCTGACACCCGCAAGTGGTCTTTGACGACAGAACTTGCAGCCGGAAAATTGAAATTTACCACTATTCCGGTCTCTGCCGGTGATCCGACTGTAACGTATGGGGCGTCCGATGGTATTGTCAGACTGTCGGAGACAGGGACGGATATTACTATCGACGAAGCTGGTACGTACCGGATAGAATTAGACTTGAGTACACCTTTTTATGATTATACTATAACGAGATAAATCAACAATTATGAAGAAATTCTTATTAAGCAGTATATTTTTGTTTTCACTGGCTTATGGAGTAATAGCCTGTACCGAGGGGTTGCCAACCGACAACTGGGAAGAACCTGTCGTTCCCGTAGATCCTGCCGTTACTACCCTGCGGGGTTCGTTCGAAAGTAAGTTTGTGAGATACTCCAAAGGTCAGCAACACGAAGCTCAGATGGAAGAAGCGAAGATCGTCACCCTTTGGAAAGACACCCTTTGGCAGAACGACCGTACACACAAACAGATAGTGTTATGGTCAGGAGATAAAAAATATGACGACCTCACTTATGAAGTTTCGGATCTGGTGAGCGACGCGAACAGCATCTCTGCCTCCAATATCCGACTTCGTTTCCCTTCTTATATAAAGGGAGACGATCAGGCACTCGATTGTGGAAATTATGAGAGCCGCACCACTACCTTGATTGCCGATGCCCTTTCCGAAGTACCCGTCACAACGCTCACCACTTATCCCGTTAAGATATGGGTGACCATAAACACGCCGGCAGATGCCGTACCGGGCATATATACCGGAACCATTCAGGTGAAATCAGCCAATGAAGTGAAGCAGAAGTTTAATCTGGAATTGCTTGTCGTAGATCATCAGTTGCCTGCGGTAGCCGATTGGAGTTTCCATCTTGATTTATGGCAGTTCCCTTTCCAATTGACAACTCTGTGTCGGGACAACGGAGAAAATGTCGTTCCTTTCTCCGACGAATATTTTGCGATGATGAAGCCGTTTTATCAACTGTTGGCAGATGCCGGGCAGAAGGTAATCACCACGTATATCAAGGACGGTGCTTTCAATAGCGGACAAACGATGGTGAAGTGGTCGAAAAACAGTTCCGACGAGTGGATATTCGACTATACCGATTTTGATAAATATGTCGGGAAAATGATGGAATGGGGAATCAATAAACAGATCAGCTGTTTTTCTTTGGCCGGATGGAAGACGTCTGTCGGATATAAAGATGCGTCGGGCACGGACCGGACATTGGAACTCACCATAGGTACGGAAGAATACAACACAGTGTGGTCTGCTTTCCTGACTTCTTTCAAGACGCATCTGCAAGAAAAAGGCTGGTTTGACAAAACCGTGCTTTATATGGATGAGATTAAAGAAGACGGTATGAAGTCAATCATAGCTTTAATCAAAGAGAACGATGCGAACTGGAAAATAGGACTGTCGGGAGGAAATGTCGACAGCGGGATAGAGAACAGCCTGTATGATTATTCGACCATTTTAGGCTACGAGCGCCAGTCGGACAATGCCGTTTCTACCTTCTACACCAGTTGCTCACAGCAATACCCGAACAACTACGTTACGGCGCAAACCAATCCGGCAGAAATGTCGTGGATGGCGTGGTATGCGCTGGCAAAAGGATTTGACGGATATCTGCGCTGGGCATACGATTACTGGACACAGTCTGACCCTACCAGTGCACAGGATGGAAGTAATGCGTCCGGCGATTTCAATATGATTTATCGCAGCGAAAATACCGCCGCCGCTGTTCCCATCTCCAGCATCCGTCTGGAACTGCTGCGGGAAGGCATTCAGGATTTTGAGAAGGCACGTATACTGAACAACGGACAACTGGACGCAGCTATCCGCAATTTCACCTCTGCTTCGGGGCGTGAAGCCGCCAAGTGGGTAGGAATAGCCGAAGGAACATTGAAAGAACTATCTGCAAATGATTAAACAGAAATAGATAATGAAGAAATTAAAGAATAAAATAGCTTTCGTACTGCTGTTTATACTTGTCTCCGCTATGTCGCAGGCAAAGGGATTGGACCCACGTTTTCAGATACTCCCTTTACCCCAGAACATAGAGATATTGAAAGGGCAGGGGATAGCAGGTAGTGAACTGGCATATATCGTATCGAAAGGCGAAAGTAAAATTCCCGTTTTAGGAACATTGCTGGACGCCTTACCCCGCATTGAAAAACAAGGAGCAGGTATTACACTTTCCCTGTCGGAACAGAACACACCCGAATCTCCGGAAGGATATACGCTGGAAATCACATCCCGGGGAGTAACGATCCAATCGCGTGGACAAGCAGGATTGTTCTACGGTTGTCAGACCTTGGAACAACTGATGGAGGATAGTCGTGACCTTCGTATCCCTATTCCATGTCTCCGAATGACGGATTATCCCGAAATCTCTTACCGTGCCGTTCACTTTGATACGAAGCATCATCTGGACCGGACGGAATACTACTATCGGACCATTGATAAACTGGCCCGCTATAAGGTGAATGCCATCATTTGGGAAGTGGAAGACAAGCTGCGCTATACCCGCCGTCCCGAAGTGGGCGCCCCCAACGCCATCAGCAAACAAGAGATGCAGGCTATCAGTCGCTATGCCAAAGAACGTAATATTGAAATCAGTCCCTTAGTACAAGGATTGGGACACGCCGGCTTTATCCTGAAACGCCATTGGGAACTGCGGGAAAATCCGCATAGCGACTGGGAGTTCTGTCCTTCCGACCCGCGTACCTATGAGTTACAGTTTGATCTTTACCGGGATGCGATGGAAGCCATGCCTGATGGCAAGTATCTTCATATCGGTGGAGATGAAATAACGGCTATCGGCATAGACGAACGTTGTAAAGCGACCGGAAAAACAGCTTTTGAATTGCAGATGATCTGGCTCAAAAAGGTTTGCGACTTTGCTGTGGAACATGGCAGAACTCCCATCTTCTGGGATGATATGCCTTTGAAGTATGCCGACCTTTGGTGGTTGTTGCATCGCCCGCTCACCGATGATGAAATTCGTAAGGACTGGAATACCTCCCGGCTGGACGAAGCTATCAAGATGTTCCCGAAGAATTGCATCTATATGCGTTGGCATTACGAAGACCCTACCGTCTTGTCCCATCAGATGCTCCTGAAATGGTATCATAAGAATGGACTGAATGTAATGGGAGCTACCGCAGCAGCGACCGGTGAAACCCCGTTTATGCCTAGAAACAACTCCAGGGCACAATATATTAAAGATTTCTGCAAACTTGTTTCTCAAAATCAGTTGAAGGGCATCCTTGCCACGGCTTGGGATGATGCCTCTGCCCATTGGGAAACGGTGATGCGCGGACTTATAGCACAGGGCGAATATAGTTGGCATCCGGACGGGCGGACTGTGGATGAGTTTATCCGGGCGCACGCCCGGAGGGAGTTCGGCTTGTCCGGTCAGCAAATGGAGTTTCTGACGGAAATGGAGAAAGCTGCTTTCTTCTTTGATCAGGCATTAGTCGTTTCCGGCACGCGAAATCCTGCTTGGGGAGTATCGGAAACATTCCGGTTGCTGGATTTGCCGGATTCGGAGAAACCGGGAGAATGGAAGCGGAAATATCAGGGAAGACTGGATACCGCCCGCATTGAATCGGCGCGTTATGAGAAGATTTGTAAAGGCTTGAAAGTAGCTGAACAGGCAGCTTTACGCAATCGCTACACGTTGGATATTTATAAGCAGACGAACGAACTGTTTCACTATCCGGTGAAATTGTTGGAAGTTTTAGAGGTTTATGACAGTACAAAAAACGATGAAGAACGTCTTCAAGCATTAGTAAGGATAGGTGACGTTTGTAACTCCTTCAAAAGTATGCGTGCTGAATTTGAAAAGACTTATTCGCAAACTCGTTTTATGGAGAGTCCGGAGGGGTATATTGCCGACCAGAACCACCATCATCACTTGTCTGCTTTAAGTAACAACAGTGACTGGATATTTCTGTATGAAATGCCGATGGTAGAAAAAGTGGAAAGATGGTTGAAAGAACAAAAAGATAACTAACCTTAGATTTTAAATATCGTATTGTTCTGTTGAGGACAATACAGCGTAGTGTTTTTGAAGGTATTAGTCACCATTTCGGGAAGCAGGCAATAGCTGTGCTTTCCGGAATGGCTTTTTTATAATTAATAAAAATCGTTTTTATGGAAAATTCATTGAGTGATGAATTGTTTTGTTCATTGAAGAATGAACTTCGTGAAGTAGATGCACAAATCAGTGTGCATAGTAAAAAACTGTTGGAGCTGATTGACCAAAAAAAAGAATTGTCGTCCAACTGATTCGGGAAGAAGAACAAATGACGCCCACTGTTATCGAATATCGGGGAGATCCGAAACGGTATGTTTCTGTTATTCTAGGTGCCATTGACCGGGGGAGGTTGACGTATAATGGAGACGCGAATTGCGAACAGACGTTCCGGTCCTTGTCAAGTGTGATAGATGTCATAAGCCCTAAGAACGGGAAAGCGCTCAGTATCGAAACGTTGGTTTCGTATGAGAAGAAAGAACGTGCCGGAGAGTTTTCAGATTATTCGGAAGGAGATTTCAAATAATCTGTTTCCATCGCTGAACGGTTGAATTAAAAAAGTGGCGGAAATCTGGATGGAAACTTGTTGCAGATTGCCGCCACTTGGGTTTCTATTACTTAATAGTCTCTATTAACCAACGGTTTAAGTTCCGGCTTTCTGCACTAAATTCCACTCCGATCTTTACAATAAGATATTCTTCCTTCGTATATCTTCAAAGGTTTGTATTCCAATAGGAAGTTTACGCATCAAGTTGTCCATATCTGATTCTTTTGATCTTTTGCACATCAAAGATAACAAATATTTCCTGAAGTCTGCTTCAATTGGTGGGCTGATTTGAAAATGCGGTGAGAAATCGAAAAAAGACGGTTGTGTTTTTCCGATTTCCCGCCGTCTTTTTGGAGAAAGAAAAGGTAAAAAGTGAGAGGAGTGAGAGAGGATTTCTAACATTCGTATTTTTTTTAGAGAAATATAGAAAGTAGAAATAAAGAAATAAAATAGAAAAAGTTTCAATTCCTCTCTCACTCCTCTCACTTTTGTGGGTGAAGATGATGAAAAATAATATAAAACGAGGGAATATGTTGTATAGTTGAACAACGTTTCTTATATTTGCGTTATGAAAAGAGAAATAATAGCATATAAAGGATACTTCAAAGAATTCTTTGAAAATTTAGATGCTGGCACCCAAGATAAGATATTGTATGTGCTAATGTTATTGCAGACACAAGACAGAATACCTTTGAAATTTATGCGGTTGATAGAAGAAGGACTTTATGAACTTCGTATCGAGTACCAAAGCAATATATATAGAATATTCTTTTGTTTCGACGAAGGGCGTATTGTGATTCTGTTTAACGGTTTTCAAAAGAAAACCGAAAAAACACCAAAGAAAGAAATTGATAAAGCAAAGATATTAAGAAAGGAGTATTATGGAAGCAAAAACAAATGAGGAATTCTTTAATGTCAGTGCATTAATAGATGAGCGTTTTGGTAAGGAAGGAACAGCTTCTCGTGCAGAGGCAGAAGAAAAGGCCTACGCCTTTTATACAGGACAGATTATCGAGGACGCAAGAAAAAAGGCTAAAATCACTCAGGCTGAATTAGCCCGGCGTATCGGTTCTGACCGTTCTTATATTTCAAGAGTAGAAAGTGGTCAGACAGAGCCTAAAGTATCTACTTTCTATCGTATAATGAATGCGTTAGGCTGTAAAATCGAATTTTCAATGATTTTGTAAAAACAATAAATGCAGAGTATCTGTCAAGATGACTCTGCATTTTGCTATATTCACAAGGCTTTCCCGCTTCTATTCATACAGCCTGTTTGATTTTACCTGCTCGATATCTATAATAAATACGGCATATCGGCGCCCGTTATTTCCTTTTTTAGATTCAAAATGGTGCTTAGTCATCACCTTCCCCAACTGTATTTTTGATCCGATGGAATACTGATAACCGGTACGCTCACGTATTAGTTCCGCAATCTCACTGACAGTCAGATAATAAACCTTCTCGAAACGTTCCGGCTTGCGGATATGCGTAAGAACCATTTCTTCTTCCGGTGAATGAAAGATGAAAGCCTCGTTATTCTCTTCAAGCCGTTCATTGTCCGCTTGCGTGAACCAGTATTGATATCCCGGCTTATTCAGCAGATATTTGATCTGAGCATAGAGCTGCGCATAATTGATGGTAATAAATTGGATGGAATAAGGATGAAAACAAAGGAAACGCCGGTTGCCTGTCGTGTCGTGAAGCACTTCCTGATAATTGCAGGTTCCTGCAAAAGAGGCCGTATGAGGGAAGTTTTGCGAACGGCGTGCATAAGGCAGACGGAAACTGATCACTTTGCGCGTTACCAAATCTTTGAATGCATTCAGTTCCCGGCCGCTCATCCCTTCAAACTCGTCGAGATTGATCAGCATAGCCTGCGTTATTTTGGCTAAATCATCTTTATTGTTCGAATTGATTAGTCCGGTAGAGAGATAAGCACGCAGTTCGGGAGGCAGGAGATTATTGATAAAGGTAGTCTTTCCTATGTTCTGTATCTCGCTGCATAGCAGAAGTACCGTGTGATTGACAATATTCTCCTGAGTAGCCGCTGCGCACATCGCCACCAGATAACGTTCCAGGTATTCCGCCCAAAACTCCTGATGACTCGTCTGGACACTATCCGCCAGGATACGGATATAATCGGTTCCGTCCCATTCGGGCAGTAATTCAAAATACTCGCGAATGGGATGATACGACTGGCTGAAATCGGAGTAAATCAGATTTTCGATTGTTTTGACAGTGCAGGGATATCCCAGTTCGTTGATTTCTATCCAGATACTGTTTTCCATCATCTCATCCAAGATGCGGAAAGGCTCCGGTTTCTCGGTGTCGGGATGCCTTCTGCGATATTCCATGATATGCAGCACTTCGTTGTAGCGTGTTTCGTAGTGCTCGCTGATATATTGCTCTATCCGTAATATTCGTTTCTGCGTGCCATTCAGTTTACAGGTATTAAATTCGTCGGTATGAGCGTAGGCGCTATTGATCAAAGAGACTGTCTCGTCTGCCGGAAAGTCTGTAAACTGGCTTTTGATAAAAGCGGATGCTTCCTCCTGCGGAATGCCGTAGCGATTGAAGGTACATGAGAGATGGTGCAGATAATTGTTCCGGTTGCCTGCTATGTATTTTTCGGACTTGTTGTGATAGTAGGTTAAAGTCAGCACCAGAGAAGCGTTGGCGGAATGGGCGTTGAGCGCTGTGTCTTCATTCGTCGGGGGGCCGTCCGGAGGAGTCTGTTGTTTACTGCCGGAGAGATTTTTACGATTTGAAACCTTGTAGGATGCCTGAGGTTGATCTACAAGAAAAGCGTCAGCGTTCGGATTGAAATAAATCTCCGGATCGTAAGAGAACAGACAAGTGCGTGCTACATCCTGGCCGGAGGTGTCGATTTCTATCTGACAGAGTTCGGTGTAAAAAGAAACGAGTCTGGTGTAAGCTGCATGATGGAAGTCTTCTATTTCCTGAAGGGTTTCGGGCAATGTCTCATCCGGATGGCATGCGCGTACTATGATTTTCACGCCCATCCCTTTGGGACTGATAAAGGCGATGCGGGTGTAATTGCATCTCTTGATGATAGGGAGGATGCGTGCCAATTCTTCTTTGCTGAGGTGGTCGATGTCTATCACGATGTGTCCCAGATATTTGACGAGGTTCACTTTGGTACGCCTTCCTCGGTAGCTGGCGGAGAAGGCGATTGCCGGCAATTCTTTTTTCTTCTCATTGGCAGCCTTTTCTCCTTGCTCTGCAAAGATGCGGCGTATTTCTTCGACTTTTTCCCGGTAGGTAAAACTGCCGATAGTGGACACTATTTCTTCTTCGGTCATCTCTGCTATTGCGTAGTAGAAACCTTGAAATATGGTGAAATGTTTCATTTTTATTTTGATTATTGTTTGTCGATGCAAAGGAACTTCTTTGCGGAAATGTGTAAAGGAACTTTGTATAAAATGGCAATAAGTTACTACGGTTCGCCCAAAAAGTGTATGATAGTTGCCACTTGTTTCGGCGAAAGGAGACGGTTGCGTGCGCGGTAGCCTTCCTGTTCGAGTTCGTGCAGGAGAGGGAGGTTGTAAATAATCCAACGACGAAGTATTTGTAAAGCAACTTTGAGGCAGACATGGGGATTGTAAAGGTGAGCCAGTTCCGCTTTGGTATAGGTGCGGATAAGGAAAGAATCTTCTTTGTAATTCATGATGTTTTCTTCTTGTTTTATGCTATAAAGTTACATAAAATTCCTTGTTTTTCAAAGGTTTGACTTCGTTTTTATTCGTTGGGAATCAAGAAACTTCGTTGGGGAATATAGCTTGTCCGGCTATCCTTATCTTTGTGCTGTTAACAAGAAGGGGATGCATCCTATGTATTATAAACTTTAAAATTATTTTATTATGGCAATGACAGTATCTTATTCAGTGGTGCCGCGCAAGAATCCTGCAAAAAAGAGCGAACCGGCAAAGTATTATGCACAGGCGCAGGCGTCGGGAGAGTTGGACTTTGAAGAGTTGTGCGAAGCGATCACCAGTCGTTCTACTTGTACGGAAACGGATGTACGTGCGGCTATTTCGGGTATTCTTTACGAAGTGAAGCGTGCGTTGAAGGCAGGAAGAATTGCGAGACTGGGCGATTTGGGCAGTTTGCAGATAGGACTCAACAGTGAAGGTGCGGCATCGGTCAAGGAATTTTCCGGTTCAATGATTAAGGGGGCGCATCTTATTTTCCGCCCCGGTAAGACGCTGGCGGAGTTGATGAAGATTCTGAGTTATCAGCAAGTGCAGACTCGTGCGGTGGCGCAGGCGGGTGCAGGCGATGGCGGGGGAGAAGACCCTGACAAGAATCCGGATTCCGGTGGTGATGGCTCCGGTGATGAAGAGGCTCCGGACCCTACGGTATAATTGGCAGACGGGTCAAGGTAATAACGAATTAGAATAACTTCCATTAATATTTTGATAAGATGAAAGAAATAGTAAGTCGGATTTTAGATGTGATCATGTATCTGATTCCTTTCTTCGGAAAGAGAAAGCGGGACAGGGTGGTGAGAGAAGTGCGCTATCATACTACTTGTAAGGAGGTGTGCAAAGTGAAAACGACGGAAAGGGAAAAGGAACATGAGAAAGATTAGTCTGATTGTGATCCATTGTTCCGCCACCCGTGTCGATTGCGACTTTACGGCAAAGGATGTGGATACGGCTCACCGTTATCGTGGCTTTTCGTGCTGGGGATATCATTATTATATACGCAAGTCGGGCGAGATTGAGCCGATGCGGGATGAAGATACGGTCGGAGCTCATGCACGTGGCTATAATGCGATCAGCTTAGGTGTATGTTATGAGGGCGGTCTGGATGAGAATGGAAAAGCTGCGGATACGCGTCCCCCCCGTCAGAAGGAGGCGCTACATCGCTTGGTACACGAATTGTTGCAGCGTTATCCGGAAGCTAAGGTAGTAGGGCATCGGGATTTAAGTCCCGACACCAACTATAATGGGATCGTAGATCCTTGGGAACGGATTAAAGAATGCCCTTGCTTTGAGGTCATTGGAGAATTCTCCATTAATTAACTACCACCGTAGTGAAATACTCTTTGAATACCTCCGCAGCTTTTTCAAGCTGTTCGGGGGTATTTTCTTTTACCCCTTTCATCTTGTATTCCTGTCCCATCGCTTCGTACTTATGTACGCCCAGTGTATGGTAAGGCAGTATTTCCACCCGTTGGATCATCTTGTATTTTCCGAGTGCTTCTCCCAGTGCGCGTATGTCTTCTTCAAAATCGCTGTATCCGGGCACTAGCACGTAGCGTAGCCAGAAAGGTTTCTCCTGTTCTTCCAGCCAGGCGGCCGTGCGGATGGTTTGCTCGTTGCTTCTTCCGGTGAGCGTTTGATGGCGGTTAGGGTTGAATTCCTTTATATCCAATAACACAAGATCGGTCAGTCTGAATAATTCTTCTACGTCTTCGTTCCAAAGTCCTCCGTTGCTGTCCAGACAGACATGGATGCCTTTTTCTTTCAGTTCGCGGACCAGCGGGACGAGTGCTTTCGCCTGAAACGTCGGTTCGCCTCCGGAGAAAGTGATTCCTCCTCGTTTCCCGAAGAAGGGGCGCTGGCTCATTGCCATGCGGACGATTTCTTCCGGTGGGGTAGGCGTGCCTCCCTTTCCTGCTATCGTATCCGGATTGGCGCAATAGAGACAGCGGAAGTTGCATCCTTGAAGAAAAACGACGAGCCGTAAGCCCGGCCCGTCGAATGTTCCCATACTTTCGTATGAATGTACGTTTATCATCATATAGAGTAATAGATTACATACGTTCGTGGAAGCTACGGCTGATAACTTCCAGTTGGTGTTCGCGGCTCAGCTTCACGAAGTTTACGGCATAGCCGGAAACGCGGATGGTCAGCTGCGGATAGTTTTCCGGATGCTCCATGGCATCGTACAGCATATCACGGTTCAGTACGTTTACGTTCAGGTGGTGGGCACCTTTGGTGAAGTAACCGTCCATCATCGTCACGAGGTTCTCGATACGGTCTTCGTCCGTAGCACCCAGTGATTTCGGAACGATAGAGAAGGTGTTGCTGATACCGTCCTGCGAGTCACGGTAACGAAGTTTCGCTACAGAGCTCAGAGAAGCGATCGCACCATTCTTGTCGCGTCCGTGCATTGGGTTGGCACCCGGAGCGAAGGCAACACCTTTGGCACGTCCGTCGGGAGTAGCACCGGTCTTTTTGCCGTACATCACATTGGAAGTGATAGTCAGCAAGGAGAGGGTAGGACGGGCATTCTTGTAAACAGGCAATTTCTTCAATTCTTCGCTGAAGAAGTATACCAGGTCTACGCCAAGGTGGTCTACCTTGTCGTTGTCGTTACCGAAGCAAGGGAATTCTCCTTCGATGTCGAAGCCTTCTGTCAGGCCGATATCGTTGCGGCGGGCAGTTACTTTCGCATATTTGATGGCAGACAGTGAGTCGAGTGCGATGGAAAGTCCGGCAACACCGTAAGCAAGGTTGATGCGCGGGTTCGTATCTACAAGAGCCATCTGGGCCTTCTCGTAGTAATACTTGTCGTGCATATAGTGGATGATGTTCATCGCTTCGTTGTATACGCGGGCGATTTCGGTCAACACTTTCTTGTAGTTGTCCATTACTTCTTCGAACTTCAGCGTGTCACTGGTCAGTACGGGGATGTTCTTCACCATGACTGTACCGGTATTCTCGCAACGTCCGCCGTTGATGGCAAGCAACAGGGCTTTGGCCAGGTTGCAACGGGCACCGAAGAACTGAATCTGCTTGCCTATTTCCTGGTATGATACGCAGCAGGCGATTCCGTAGTCGTCGGACTGACGTACTTCGCGCATCAGGTCGTCGTTTTCGTACTGGATAGAAGAAGTGTCGATAGAAACCTTTGCACAGAATTCTTTGAATCCTTCCGGAAGTTCCGGGCTCCAGAGTACGGTCAGGTTCGGTTCCGGTGAAGGGCCGAGGTTGTACAATGTCTGCAGGAAACGGAAGGAGGTCTTTGTCACTTTGGTACGTCCGTCGTTGAGACGTCCGCCCAGAGATTCGGTTACCCAGGTCGGGTCGCCTGCAAAGATGTCGTTGTATGATTGCATACGCAGGTGGCGGACCATACGCAGTTTGATGACAAACTGGTCGATCAGCTCTTGCGCGAACGATTCGGTGATGGTTCCTTTGCTCAGTTCATATTCCAGATAGATATCGAGGAAAGAAGAAACGTTACCCAGTGACATGGCGGCACCGTCTTGTTCTTTGACGGCGGCAAGGTAAGCCATATATACCCACTGTACGGCTTCTTGTGCCGTGTAAGCGGGACGGCTCAGGTCGAGACCGTAGTATTCGCCCATCACTTTCATGTCTTTCAGTGCCTTGATCTGTTCTGCCACTTCTTCGCGCAGACGGATGCGGGCCTCTGTCATCGGACCGGTGAGGTTGTGCAAATCTTCCTTCTTTGCTTCGATCAGACGGTCGATGCCGTAAAGAGCCATACGGCGGTAGTCACCGATGATGCGTCCGCGTGCATAATTGTCGGGAAGTCCGGTGAGGAATCCCAGCGAACGGAAGGAACGGATTTCTTCCGTATATACGTCGAATACTCCGTCGTTGTGCGTCTTGCGGTAGTGAGTGAAAATATCTTTTACGCGGTCGTCCACTTCCACGCCGTTTTCGTGACAGGCTTTGCTGACTACGTTGATACCTCCGAAAGGCTTGATGGCACGTTTCAGAAGTTCGTCTGTCTGCAGGCCGACGATCAGTTCGTTTTCCTTGTCGATATATCCGGCCTTGTGGGAAGTGATGGTTGATACGGTAACATTATCTAATGAGCGGACACCGTTGTTTTCTCTTTCTTCTGCCAGTGCTTCGAGGCAGCGGTTCCATACGGCTTTGGTACGTTCTGTAGGTCCTTCGAGGAATGAAGCATCTCCGTAATACGGAGTGATGTTATGACTTACGAAATCTCTGACGTTGATTTCGCTGCTCCAAAGACCGTCTTTAAAGATCTTGTTTAATTCCATAAAATGATAAAATTAGAGGTTGTAGTTATCCTATTCTTTAGAGCGCACAAAGTTACAATCATTTTTCATATGATCAGCATAAATATGCTCTATTTTATGCTTTTCAACATAAAATACCTATTAATTGCTATCCTTAGGAAAAGATTAGATTAAATTTTTAGTGAAAACTCTTGCAAGTTTAAAATATCTTCGTACCTTTGCACCGCTTTTAACGAAAAGCACTTCTGATAAGGAAGTTTTGGAGAGGTGGCAGAGTGGTCGATTGCGGCGGTCTTGAAAACCGTTGTACCGCGAGGTACCCGGGGTTCGAATCCCTGTCTCTCCGCAATAAACGCTGAAAATCAGTAAATTACAAAACATACACCCAATTTTACACCCAAGAATGTAAAGCTGGGTGTTTTGGCATTATTTAAGATTGGCATTTAGGGTCAGTAGATTTTAGGTACATGGAAAATAGAATCGAAAAATATCTATTTCATTTTTCAACATTTAAGTACTCACATATTTCCTGCAAACTGTATTCTGGAGAACATTCAAAAAGGTAATTCAGGATATTCATATGACCCGCTCCAAAAATTACAAGAATCCTATCCTTAGGCTTGGTTGTAATTCTCTGTATATTTCTGAATATGCGTAGGTTTCGGTTAAACCAGCGTCCCGTTTCAAAATCAGCTCCAATATAATCGTAGGCATTGGCTTCATATTTAAAATGCCCTATTAAATAGTTTCCTAAACTTCGCCGAATATTTTCTGGCTTATTAAGCAAGATTAGTTCGGATATTATCCCTTGTTTTTGAAATACAGGTTTTGGATAATATTCCTTGGTAGAGTCTGAATGATGAATAAAACTATCCTCAAAGCGAATATAGCTTTCACTATTTTCATCCTTCAATAATTCTCCTATATTTTCATAATGTTTTCCCCATTCGTCAACACAGTAAATTCTATTGATACCCAACTTTCTAGCCAGACGAAAACCTATTTGTTCATACTCACCTCGCTGCAAAACATATTTCCCAGTCTGATACAATCGAAATAGAGAGTCTATTTTATGCTGCATTTTTACAGGGCGTTCTATTACGATAATAGTGGGAGAAAATTCAGACAATGCATTAACTAATTCTTCAATTTCAGCTTGATACTTTGATTCAGAGACATCAATTATTTCATCGTTATTATATTGTATCCTGTCCAAATTAGGAAAATCAAAGTGAAAAGTCCCCAATGTAAGTACAGGTATAGGTTCTTGTATGGTATCTTGTGCTGAAACCAAAGATGTTGCTATTGTACAGTATAAAAATAGCAGTAACTTTTTTACATCATAAATTTTCTTCATGCGTTTGTTTTTACTAACTGTTTCATTTTCTTCATTGCCATTGCTGTAAGCTGCAATAAACAGATACATGATAAAAAGAATCGGGCTGATAAGTTTGTTCATCATGGTTGTGCGTTATTGCTTCTTTATAGTAAATTCCAATTTTTGAAGCCCCTTCTTATAGACATTGGCAAGGATGAGCGCATAACGGAGTTCTTCGCCTGATTTCATGGATTGGGTAATATGGGTAAACTCACTTTCCGGAATAACCTCCTTGAACATCAGACCGGATGATTCAATGCGCACCAGGCGTATTTCATCCGTAAGCGGCGACAGCACAAATGAATATATTGCCATATAGGGTACTTTGTTGAATTTTATCCAATTTGGATCTGTCTTATCAAGAATAGTTCCCAACCAAATGCGGGCATTATCATAAGACGGAAGGGCATGACCATCGGCGTAGGAAATTTCTCCAATCTCATTGACCATAAATTCCGTGTTTATGGCATATTTGTCGAAAGGACACATGTCGTAGTACTCAATGTCTTCCTCCGAATTGATTTCCTTGTCAACCGGCACCTCCGGCTCGGTGACAAGACGGTCGTCAATAATTCTAATAAGTGAATAGGTGCGGTCTGAGCCGTCTGCCGGGGGATTGGCAAGGATGGTCCGCTCCACCGAAAGGTAATATTCATGTCCTCTTTCGTATGTAAACCATTTAATACTATTAAAGCCAAGTGGCTCCCATACTCCAGGATTGTCTTCAGACATAACAAGCATACACTCTACTGGAGTATCACTGCCCCATGGTATGTATGTACCTGTTTCGGCAGAAACGGACATCTTGATTTCATTGACAACATCTTTTGGCTCATCATCGCTGCAACCCACTGCAAGGAAGGCAGTGATTAAAAAAACGGAATAATAAGCTTATTCATATTCGTATAATTCCCTATCGGCTCTATTAGGATATGAAATTTATATTGAAAAAACGTGAGCCAACTATGCCACGTCTAAGTGAAAGTCGTAGGAAACCTCTGATACAGATGTAACAATAACAGCCCACGCTATATGCGTGAGAACCACTATGCTATCTCTTGTGTCAGTTTGAAAATTTCCTACGTTTTCACCTACAAGATAAACATAACGCTTCTTCTTTTTCTTATGTCATGGAGAGGGTTAGCCCAATCCGAATACAAAATTAGTTATTTTATTGATGTTTTGCGATATAGAGAACAGAATTTATAACCTAAATCCTCTATTTTTTCTTGGATCTTCTGTTTTTCGCAATCCTTCCTGTAACTTTTCCCATTGTTCCCTGAACCATTCGCCTATCGGCTGTCTGTTTATGGTCAGTATCAGTTTACTATCATCGGTTGGATTCTTTTCCACCTTGAAAATATCATTCTTGATGTCAAACTTACGTCTGTGTTCTTCGGAATAAATCCTACCATTGCATCTAATAGCCTCTTTCTTTGTAAGAAGGCTCTCTATCATTTCTTTGGTGAAACCGATGGCAGCACACAATTTTTCCATTCTCAACATTTCTTTGAACATCGGAAACCAGTTGGATGCCTTTTCAAGAATGGTGTTCAGTTTTGATATTTCCCTGTCTTTGGCTTCAAGTTCTTGGTTATGTATTCCTTGAAGATTGCGTATTTGTTTGCCGTGCTGTTCCTGTATTTGTTGCATTTTGGCTTTTAGTTCGTCAATACCCTTATTGCGCTTGACCACTTCCTGACGCAATTTCTCGTTGGCTTGTTCCAGTTCTTTCAGTTTTCCACTTCCGAAAAGAGAACCAACTCCGCTTGCTATGGCAGTGGCAGCATCAGTGGCTACGCTTTTGAGTTTGTCCGTGCGTATCTCTGATTTTACCAGTTTGAGTTCCTGTTCGGCAAGGCTTACCTGTTGTTCCTTGTGTCGCTTTGTTTCATCTATGCGTTGCAGTTCGGCTTTCTGCTTCTCTATGATGAAGTCATTACGCTCCAGATGCTCCTTGCCTGTCTCGGCTTTTGACTGTCCACGTTTCATCAAGAGGATGTCAGATGCCAAAGTCTGCATTTCCATCATATCATTGTCATTGAGTTTTCGACTTTTGCCTGTGTCGTGGTTCATCCAGTCGAATACGATGTGTGCATGGTAATTCGGCTTGAACCATTTTTCGCCTATTTGGAAACTCTCTTTGTCCTCTGCATCAGGCTGTCCGTTCAGCCAATGTCCCTCGTCTTTATGCAGGAAAATTTGAAGCGGAGTGATGCCCCAACGTCTTTGGCATTCCTCGCTAAATTTCTTCACGTCTGCCAATGTGGTGTCCGGTTTGATGAGCAACACACCCTCACGGATGGGCGAGCATCCTGCCACTTTTATGATTTTTCCGTTCTTCCCTTTGCGCTCACGCTCTTTCTCCTGCATGGCACGGCCTGTCTTTTCCTTTACCATCCGTTTGATGTTGTCGTAGTGCGTCTGTAAATTCGGATTGCCGAAGTCCGGGGTTACCCACTGCTCGTTGTCGGCAGAGAGTTCGGACACAATGTAGATTTTGGATTCACCGATATTACGCATATACTCGGCAGTCCTTCGGTTGTGAGCCTCGCTTGACTTGGTGTTGCAAGGTTTGATATGTATGCTTGATTTTATTGCCATACTACTATTCTGATTTATTGTTTACGATAGATTGCTTTGTTCGCTTTCGCAGAGGGGTTCTTAGGGGTGCAACCCATAAGCGGAGTTTCCAAAGAGAAGGTCACTCTTTGGTCTGGGTTCTCAGGGGAGAAACGCCCTGAGTGGGTTATTAGGGCAAAGCCCTAATCCCCTCGGGAGAGCCCACAACTACGAAAGCGAAGCGTGTAGTTATAGTGGGCTATAACCGAAAGCCGTTTTTCTTTTTCGGTGGTTGGCTGCACGTCCCTTTTACGGATTGTGCTTGCCCTTTCTTTTCAACCTGCTTCTGTAGGTATTCGTTCAAGTCCTTGCATCCGCTGTAGGTCTGTGAAGCATCACGGATGTATAAGTCCCTGCCGTATTCCATACGGATTTGTTGGAGTGCTTCCATCCCTGCACGGTCATTGTCAAAGAAACAATGGATTCGCTCGTAGTTCCCCAAAGGATAGAGGGCTTTGGAAACATTGGCTACGGAATTCAGCACCATGTAATCTTGCCTGTCCAGTTCGGGATATTTCGGACAACCCTCCAATCTCAAAGTCAGGAATGAAAGATAGTCCATAAATCCCTCGAACACATAACACGTTTCCCTTGCTGTCCCCGGCTGTCTGATGTGGGAAATATCTTTTGGTGCGATACAACCTTTGAAATATCGGTTGCGGATTTCATGCCCACCCGACACGTTGGGAAAGGCGATGGCGAAATACCGCTTGCCGTGATGGGAGAAATGCGCTTCACTGCATTCTCTTTTTGCCAGTGCAATGTTTATCCCCCTTTCCTGCAAATAGGTGAGCAGGGCAGGAGAAGAAAGCGGTACAATCTCCAGTTGTTGGAAACTTGGCTCGGAAGATGATTGCTTGCCAAAAGAAAAAGACACGGGATGAATACGGGGTGTCTGTTCTTCGATTCTTTGCAGGAGATATGGCACATGGTCGGAACAATAAAGTTCCTGTGCCAGTGCGATGATATTCCCACCCTTGCCGAGTGCAAAATCATACCATTGGTTACGTTCAGTATTCACCTTGAACGAGGCTTCCGTTTCTTCCCTTAGCGGTGATTTGTACCACAGATTTATGCCCTGCTGTTTGACGGGAGAAAAGCCCAAACAGTGCAGATAATCTGCTATCTTGATTTGTTTCGCTGTCTGTATATCCATAAAATGATAGGTTTAATGATAATTGAATTGGTTTATTTCTCTTTTCGCCCGTACCTTTTTATGAAGTACGGTCTTTATAATCACTTCACTTTATTTTCGTATATATAGAGTACGGTAATAAAGTGAAGCGATTTATCCATTCCTTGCAACCACTTCGCTTTATCTCTAATATATAGACCCCCGGAATAAAGTGAAGCGATTGCAAGGTGTGGGCTAATAGTGGAAGTCGGGCATGAACGTGTACTTCCTGCCGTTCTCCTGCACTATCATCCGTTTGTTGCGAAGCATGGTGATGAGCGGTACCGCCTTTTGATGGTTCAGCTTTACACCTATTGACGTGTAGCTTTTGATTAAAGCTTTTTCCAGTTCCTTGTAGCCGTATTCCTCTTTCAGTCCGAAAACTGCTTCCAGTGCGATGCGGTGCTGCTGTTCGGTGATATGCCTGTAAGGGTCAAACTTTTCCTCTTCCGGTCTTCCCGGTTTCTTGGCTTCGGGCTTGTAACCCTCCAGCAGTTCAGGCAGGGCATTGTCGTTGATGCGGAATGCGAAAGGTTCGAAGTCCATTGCCCGTATGTGCATGGCTGAAACATTGCTTATATCTCCATTGCTCTTGTCCTTTTCCACAAGAAGTACGGTTTCAGCCTTGTTGTTCAGTTCCGTGCCGATATGCCCCCTCGCGTTCTCATCGCCCTTGTTTTGGTGGAGTATCGTGTGGATATGTATCTGCCTGTCGTCCGTCCACTGCATCAGTTTGGATATGATGCGTGTCGATTCACCGGGACTGTTGATGTCATATACCATGTCACGGATGCCGTCTATGATTACAAGGGCTATGTCAGGCGTATTGTAGATAGCCTGCTCTACAATCCTGATACGCTGTTCGGGCGTGTATTTCCTCAAAGCGAGAAATTCCAGATGCTCATTGTCCTTGTCATCGGGAAGCCCGGCCATCCGTAAAATACGTTTCATGACTTTCAGGCAATGATAAGGGCTCTGTTCCGTGTCCACATAAAGGATTTTCCGTTTGTCTTCCGGAAGTTCCGCCACATATCGCAATGCCGTACCGTTCTTCAATGCGGCGGCTACGATAGCCGACACATTGAACGTCTTTTTGCTTTTGGCTTTGCCGATGGATGCGCTGAAATTCCCCAATGTCCCTATGACGGAACCATGTACTTTGAGAATTTCCGGTGCTTTCTCGTAACTTTTCGACAGGCTCAAACGTGAGGATTGCCAAAGGATTACGGCTTCTTCTGCCGATATTTCCTTGTTGTCTTTCATATAATCCATAAGTACACCTCCCATTATTTTCGTCCTCCGGTTTTCTTTCCGGCCAGTTCAAGGGCAAGTTCCGCATCAACGATAATCTTGCGCCCTATTTGCGTAATGGCTTTGTCAATCTTTCCGCTTTTCTTTATACGGTTGGCGGTGGGCAGACTGCACCCGAACAATTTGGCAATGCCAAGTATTCCGTACACATACTTTCTTTCTGTGTCCGTGACGGGCTGCGGTTGCGCTTCCGTTTGGTTGGAAGCGTGCTTGCTTAGGAATATGAACTCTTCGCCTGTCATCTGCCAGACGGGTTTTAATAATAACTCTTGAAGATTTGTCATCGTCCAATCTATTTAGTCGTTAAACAATCAGCCCTGCGCACTGGCTGTTATTTCTGTTCTCGAACGATGCAAAATTAGGTATGGTTATAAGTGGTAAGGATGTGGATGATATAAATCTAAAGTTGTTATATCTCACTGAATATCAGATAATAAAAATACCACTCAAAAATTAATTTGAGTGGTAAAAGTGGTAATTTCGTGGAATGTCAGGATATATCACGAATTATCCGAATATGCTTTCCATTTCTTTGGCGAATTTCTGGTTACTATCACTCGGAAAATCGGAAACGGGTTCTTTGTACTTCGACCTGTAATAACTCTCGTCAATATCCAACAGTTTCAATATCTTGTCTCGCCATTCATCCCTGTATTGCTTGGATAGTTTTTCGCTCATCAGGAATATCAGGTAACACACCCGTATCTTTTCCCTTGCCTTGATTTTTAGTCTGTTCTTGCAGGGGTACAGATTTATATTGGCATAGAAGTCCGATATGGTAATGGCTTCGAACTGTTCCCCGACACAGGTTTCATGAATGGGCGAAAGCGGCTTCATGTTAAAATATTCATGCTGTCCCTCCGGTGTATTCCGTACTTCTTCTTGCTCATTTTGCTTGACCGGTTCATCCTGTCGTTTTTCTTCCACATCATCAGGAAGGTACTTTTTCAGGATTTCCATAAAAAGAAGACTCAGGTGATAAACATTACCGGAAAGGTTTTCTATATATTGAAAAGCCTCTTTCCTGTCTTGCTTTTGCAGTTCATAGAGTTTGTCCAATTTCTTCTTTTCCTTGTCGTATTCAGCCTTGCAGCGTTCATATTCCTTTTCAGCCAGTATTTCTTCTTCGTCAGTATGCTCCCGAAAACCTATGAAATCATATTTGTGGTATGCATCATTCAAAGGCTCATGTAACTTTGTTGTAATTTCTAATTGGTCTTTTATTGCAGAATTATGTCTGTCTATGTATTGGAAACATACACGCTTTACGGTGTCATCACTTAGCGGTCTTGTCTCATAAGCCCGTATATTCTTTTCTATTTCGATTTTCAGACTGTTGAGAATCAATGTGTATTGTTCTTTCTGCTTGTCAAGTACCAGTTCAAGGATAGCGGCTTCAAAGGTCTTTGTGTCGTTGTGCTGCCGATAAAAGTCGGTGATGAATTTCTGCTTGTCAAAAGAAAAAGTATGATTGGCTATAAAGTCGCTGTATATTCTGTTGAGTTCTCCATATAGGGGAATCAGTTTGTTTATTTCTCCTGCCATGTTTTTCAATTTTGGGAATTATTGTCCTTATCAAGGAAGGATGCCAGTTCTTCTTCCACCTCTTCCACGCTTGGCAAGGCTGATTTAAGGTTTTCGGGTATAGCCTTGCTCAACTGATAATCACTGATGCCTATCGGCTGGTCGTAGCCTGTCAAGGCGTATTGTGCCACAACCTCATCTTTCCCCTTGCACAACAACAGCCCTATGGTTTTGTTATCGTCCTTTCCCCTTAGTTTGTCATCCACCACATTGATGTAGAAATTCAGTTGTCCTGCATACTCCGGTTTGAATGGGGTAGCCTTTAATTCCACTACAATGTATGCGTGTAGCGGAATTGAATATAGAATCAGGTCGGCAAAGAAATCGCTGTTACCTACTTGAAAATGCTTCTGTCGGGCGACAAAAGCGAAGCCATTGCCCATTTCCAACAAATAACGGGTAACGTGCTTTACCAGTTGTTCCTCTATGTCCCTTTCATCCGCCTTTTCTTTTGCTCCTGCCAAATCGAAGATATACGGGTCTTTCAACAGGTAATTGGCAAGGTCGCTTTGTGGTGCCGGAAGTGTGGCTGTAAAATTGTTTACCTTGTTGCTGCTGATTTGTCTGTTATATAGGTTGGTTTCAATTTGTATTTTAAGAACATTGCTGCTCCAGCCCATTTCGACTGATTGTCTCATGTACCAATATCTTACACCTAATGGAAGCGAATTATTGAGCATAATTACATGGCTTGCCCAATTTATTCTGGCAACAGGGGATGCCAAAAATAGTTTTTCTATATCCTTAATCGTTATCCGGTAAATGGCAGATACAGTTTGGACAACATTCTGAATTTGCGCAAGAGGTTCTTGCGTAAATTCTAACAGCTGACAATCAGTGGATTGTATTTGCGCAGTAAGTTCTTGCGTAAATTGTCCGTTGTTTAGTTTCAAGACTTCATCTGTCACATTCTGTATGTTTGGAACAGATAGCCTTGCATCCGTGTCAATGAAACTTCGTAGCACGTTCAGCGGATACGACCGTGCAAATTGGCACATATAAGTAAGGTTGCGTTCCGAATAACCTTTCTTTTCGGGATAATTGAACCGGATAGCCTTTGCCAATTGCTTGATGATTTTGCTTCCCCAGCCTTGTAAGTTCTGATGATACAGGATATAGTTGCCTATTTTCCAGTAATGGAACAGCATTTGCGCATTGGCTGCGGTAATCAGCCGGACTTGCGCTTGTTCTATTTCTGAACCGACAGCATGAACAAATGCGTCAAAGTTCGTTCTTTCTATATGATGTTCTTTGTTGTTTTCCATGTTTCAATGTCTATTGTTGTCGCAAATATAATTCAAATAGCGGATAATCTATGAAACTGATTGATACTTTTATAGTTGGTTAAACTTGTTCATGGCATTTGCCTTAATATCATCCGCTATGTCAATGTAGGGTTTCATGGCTTTATAGTCACTGTGTCCTGTCCATTTCATTACGACCTGTGCCGGAATACCGAGAGCCAGCGCATTGCAAATGAATGTTCTTCTTCCTGCATGGGTGCTTAGCAATGCGTATTTTGGGGTGACTTCATCTATACGTTCATTCCCTTTATAATATGTTTCCCGTACAGGCTCGTTGATTTCAGCCAGTTCCCCCAGTTCTTTCAAATAATCATTCATCTTCTGATTACTGATGACGGGCAGTACCATGTGGTTCTCAAAATGGACTTCCTTGTATTTTTCAAGTATGGCTTTGCTGTGGTCGTTCAGTTCAATTATCAGGCTGTCTGCCGTTTTGACGGTGGTAACTTCGATGTGGTCGGATTTTACATCGCTTCTTTTCAGGTTACGAACATCTGAATATCGCAGACTTGTAAAGCAACAGAACAGAAAAACGTCCCTGACACGCTCCAGATATTGTTTGTCTTTCGGTATCTGGTAATCTTTCAGTCTGTTCAATTCGTCCCAAGTCAGGAATATCACCTTTTTAGAGGTGGTTTTCAATTTGGGTTTGAAAGTATCGTATGCCATGTTCTGATGATGCCCTTTCTTGAAGCTCCAGCGCAGAAACCATTTGAGGAATCCCATCTGTTTGCCGATGGTGCTGTTCCTCATATCCTTTTTGTCACGCAGGAAATTCACATACTCGTTCAAGCCGAACTCGTTGAAGTATTCAAAGGTTACATCTTCCTTGAACTCTTTGAGGTGGTTTTTCACTGCTGAGAATTTCTCGTAGGTGGATGCCGTCCAATTATTCTGATTGCCACACTCCTTTACAAACTCATCGAATACCTCCCAAAAACTTATCTGTGTTTCTTCCTGCTGCTCTTCGTTGGCATCTTTCATCCGCAGGTTAAACGCATCCTTTAGCTGTTGGGTGGTTGGCATGGCTTCCTGTACCTCAAATTCCTTGAATACGTTTTGAATCTCGGCATAGTATTTCAGCAAGTCCGCATTGATTTCGGATGCGCTTTGCTTCAGCTTATTTGTGCATCCGTTCTTTACCCGTTGTTTGTCGGCATCCCATTTGGCTACGTCAATCCGATAGCCTGTTGTAAACTCGATGCGTTGGCTTGCATATATGACACGCATACGGATGGGTACGTTCTCCACGATTGGCACTCCGTTCTTTTTCCGGCTTTCCAATGCAAAAATGATGTTACGTTTGATATTCATAATTGGGTGCGTTTGATATTTTACACCCAAATATACACCCAATATTTGGAATAGAAAAAGGCATTTAGAAAGATTTAGATTTACTCTATACTTTAGATAGTATATGATTATCAATAATTTGCGATTTTATGATATTTCTTGAAAGTATAGGTTCAAGAGCCTGTCTCTCCGCTGGAAAGCAGCTTTTGGGCTGCTTTTTTGTTTTTATGGAGGGCGACACCTCCGATGTCGTGAAACGAAAACGGGAGCGTTTTCTTAGTGTTTATTGAGTTTTTTGAAAGGAGAGATGCTCGAGTGGTTGAAGAGGCACGCCTGGAAAGCGTGTATACGCCAAAAGTGTATCGCGGGTTCGAATCCCGCTCTCTCCGCTGAATCTGAAATTTAGTCAAAACTTCTCGTTCTTTAGCCAAAAGTTCTTTTCATAGGTCAAAGTGTCTGGTATTTCTAGTACTCTTCTCTTGTATATCATTCTCTTTTCTGTATATTTGCGCCCGATATTTTTTTTGAGATATCACATATTTGTAATTCTGAAAATAGACTTGATGGATAAAATAAATGCGGTAATTACTGGGGTCGGGGGATATGTGCCCGATTATGTGCTGACTAATGATGAAATTTCTAAAATGGTGGATACCACCGACGAATGGATCATGGGGCGTATCGGCATAAAAGAACGACATATCTTGAATGAAGAGGGGCTTGGAACTTCGTATATGGCCCGTAAGGCCGCCAAGCAGTTGATGCAACGCACAAAGAGTCATCCCGATGATATCGATCTGGTCATTGTCGCCACTACTACTTCGGACTATCGTTTTCCTTCAACGGCATCTATCTTGTGCGAAAGGCTGGGCCTGAAGAATGCTTTCGCTTTCGATATGCAGGCGGTTTGCAGCGGTTTCCTGTATGCGATGGAAACGGGAGCGAATTTTATCCGTTCGGGAAAATATAAAAAGATTATTATTGTAGGTGCTGATAAGATGTCATCCGTAATCGATTATACGGACCGTGCCACTTGCCCTATCTTTGGCGACGGTGCGGCCGCTTTTATGCTGGAACCGACTATGGAAGAGGTCGGCATCATGGATTCGGTGTTGAGAACGGATGGTAAAGGGCTGCCTTTTCTGCATATAAAAGCGGGAGGTTCCGTATGTCCTCCTTCCTATTATTCATTGGATCATCATCTGCATTATATTTATCAGGAAGGCCGCACGGTGTTCAAGTATGCCGTAGCGAATATGTCGGATTCCTGTGAAGCTATTATCGCCAGAAACCACTTGACTAAGGAGGATATTGATTGGGTGATTCCCCACCAGGCTAACCAGCGTATCATTACCGCTGTGGCGCAACGGTTGGAAGTACCGTCCGAGAAAGTGATGGTCAACATCGAACGTTATGGCAATACCAGTGCCGGCACGCTTCCGCTTTGCATTTGGGATTTTGAGAAGAAATTGAAGAAAGGCGATAATCTGATATTTACCGCATTCGGTGCAGGATTTGCCTGGGGAGCGGTTTATGTGAAGTGGGGATATGACCCCAAAGAAGATGCGTGACATATCGGGTACCCGATACGTCACATCCTCTTTTGAAGGGTAGGAGAGACTTATTCCAGTTCCTCGATAATCTTCTTCACATCTACCGGTTGCAGTCGTCCGTACACCTTTTCGCCGATCATCACTACCGGAGCCAGTCCGCAGGCGCCTACGCAGCGCAGGCAATCCAGCGAATACTTTCCGTCGGGGGTGGTTTCTCCGACTTCGATGCCGAGTACCCGCTTGAACTCTTCCAGCAACTTCTCCGAACCACGTACGTAGCACGCCGTGCCCATGCAGACAGAAATCGGATGCTTTCCTTTGGGAGTCATCGTAAAGAAGGTGTAGAATGTCACAACTCCGTAGACTTTCGACACGGGGATTCTGAGTTTGGAGGCTATGATCCGTTGCATCTCTTCGGGCAGATAGCCGTGCAGATGTTGCGCTTCATGCAAAATATTGATTAATTCGCCCGCATTGTTCCCGTGTTTGTCGCAAATCGTCTTGACTTGTTCCACCACATCGCAGGCTAGCTTGATATCTGACATAATAGTACTTGTTTAAAGTTAATCAATCGATTTGTTGAAATAATGCGTGTGCAAGAGCATTTCCGATTTCTCACCCAGCGGTTTGCCGAGATATTCTTCATACAGTTTCTGAATATACGGGTTGTCGTGAGATTTGCGCAAAGGTTTGTTGGCATCTTCCCGGTAAAGGGCGTTGGCACGGGCGTAGAGAACGTCCGAGTTGCCGTGATGCAAGGGTTGCCCGCCACCTCCGATGCAGCCGCCGGGGCATGCCATGATTTCGATGACATGATATTCATTATGTCCGTTTCGTATATCTTCCAGTAAGTGCCTTGCGTTGCCTAGTCCGTGTGCGATGCCTACTTTCAGTTCAAATCCGTTCAGGTTGATGGTGGCGCGCCGGACACCGCTCAGTCCGCGTACCTGTTCAAAGTTGACATTCTTCAGCGGCTGTCCGGTGTAGATTTCATAAACGGAGCGCAGGGCGGCTTCCATGACACCACCCGTCGTACCGAAGATGACACCGGCGCCGGTCGATTCTCCCATAGGGTTGTCGAACGGGCTGTCCAGCACGAGGGTAAAGCCGATGTTGGCTCGTTTTATCAGGCGTGCCAGTTCGCGGGTGGAGATGGAGTAATCGACGTCGGGGACACCGTTTACTTTGAACTCGTCGCGGTCACATTCATATTTCTTGGCTAGACAGGGCATGATGGAGACAACTACCAGCTTTTCGCGGGAGATTCCCATTTTCTCTGCCCAGTAAGACTTGGCGATAGAGCCGAACATCTGTTGTGGAGAACGGGCGGTAGAAGGGATATCCAGCATATCCGGGAAGTGGTGCTCGAAGAAGTTTACCCAAGCCGGGCAGCAGGAAGTCAGGATCGGAAGCCGGACGGATTTATCTCCGTCCAGATAGCGTGTCAGTCGGTTCAGGATTTCGGAACCTTCTTCCATGATGGTGAGGTCAGCGGCAAAGTCGGTATCGAATACGTAGTCGAAACCCAGTTCGCGGAGGGCGTAAACCATTTTTCCGGTTACCAGTGTGCCGGGAGGCAAGCCGAATTCTTCTCCCAGGGCGGCACGTACGGCGGGGGCAGTCTGGACAATTACGATCTTATCGGGGTCGGCCAAATCGTCCAGAAGGCGGTTGGTGTAATCCCGTTCGGTCAGTGCGCCTACCGGACATACGGCTACGCATTGACCGCAGTAGGTACATTCGCTGTCTTTCATCATTCTGTCGAAGGCAGGGGCTATCGTTGTGTTGAATCCGCGGCGGATGGCTCCCAGTGCGCCGACTGTCTGTACATCGTTGCAGACGCTTTCGCATCGGCGGCAGAAGATACACTTGTCCATGTTGCGCACAATGGAGGAGGTCACTTCCCGTTTGCGGGGAGAAAGTTCGCCGCCGTTGAACGGCATTTCACGGATGTTGAAACGCAGTGCCAGTGTCTGGAGTTCACAGTTGCCGCATTTGGGACAGGTGAGACAGTCGTTGGGATGATCGGAAAGGATCAGTTCGGCTACCACTTTCCGGGCGTTCATCACGCGTAGGGTACTGGTTTTCACTACCATCCCTTCCGTGCAACGGGTAGCGCAGGCGGGAGCCAGATTGCGGCGTCCTGCCACTTCGACTACACAGATGCGGCAGGAAGCGGGATTGTTCTTGATACAGGTTCCTTTCAGGTCGATGTGACACAGCGTAGGTATGTTGATGCCGATTTTGCAGGCGGCTTCGAGGATCGTGCTTCCTTCGGGTACGGTGATAAAGTGACCGTCTATCTGGAGGGTAATTTGTTTTTCTTCCATAGCAGTAGATTTTAGCAGACAAGAATAGCTTTGAATTTACAGCGTGCCATGCACATGCCGCACTTGATACATTTCTCGGGGTTGATGACATGAGGTTTGCGTACCAAGCCGCTGATGGCATCCGCCGGACAATTCTTGGCACATAGGTGGCAACCGATACAAAGTTCCGGATTAATGGTATAGGTCAGCAGGGACTTGCATTGTTTGGCGCGGCAGGTCTTGTCTCTGACATGTTCCAGATATTCGTCACGGAAGTTGTCGAGGGTAGACAACACCGGATTCGGGGACGTTTGTCCCAGTCCGCAGAGTGCCGTGTCCTTTATCACCCGTCCGAGGGTGGCAAGCGTGTCCAGGTCTTTTTCCGTGCCCCGTCCTTCCGTTATCTTGTTCAGCAGTTCCAGCAGGCGTTTGTTGCCGATACGGCATGGGGTACATTTACCGCAGGATTCTTCGACGGTAAAGTCGAGATAGAAACGGGCGACGGATACCATACAGTCATCTTCATCCATCACGATCATGCCTCCCGATCCCATCATGGAACCGGCTGCCAGCAGGTTGTCGAAGTCAATGGGAGTATCCAGATGTTTCTCCGTCAGACAGCCCCCTGACGGACCGCCTGTCTGTACGGCTTTGAATTTCTTTCCTCCCTTGATGCCTCCGCCGATTTCGTAGATTACTTCCCGCAGGGTAGTTCCCATCGGTACTTCGATCAGTCCGACATTGTTGATCTTTCCGGCAAGAGCGAAGACTTTGGTGCCTTTGGAGCGTTCTGTTCCGATGGAGGCGAACCATTCGGCGCCTTTGGTCAGGATAATGGGAATATTGGCGAGGGTTTCCACATTGTTCACATTGGTCGGTTTGCCCAGATAACCGGATTCGGCGGGGAAAGGAGGTTTCAAGGTCGGTTCTCCCCGTTTGCCTTCCATCGAGTGGATGAGGGCGGTTTCCTCGCCGCAGACGAACGCGCCTGCTCCGTAACGGATCTCTATGTCGAAGCTGAAATCTGTTCCCAGGATGTGGTCCCCCAGTAATCCGTATGCACGGGCTTGCTCAATCGCTTTTTTGAGGCGGTTGATGGCCAGCGGATATTCGGCGCGGATGTAGACCAGTCCTTTGGAGGAACCGATGGAGTAACCGCAGATGCACATCGCTTCTACAATAGAGTGCGGGTCGCCTTCCATGATGGAGCGGTCCATGAAGGCGCCGGGGTCGCCTTCGTCGGCGTTGCAGACAACGTACTTTACGTCCGATACCTGCTTACTGGCAAATTCCCATTTCAAGCCGGTGGGGAAACCGCCCCCACCGCGTCCCCGCAGGCCGGAGCGTTTGATGACGTCGATGACGTCGGCAGGCTGTTTGTTGAGAAGGCAGTCGGCCAGTGCGAAGTATCCTTCACGGGCGATGTATTCTTCTATATTTTCGGAGTCGATGAATCCGCAGTTGCGCAAGGCGATGCGGAGTTGTTTCCGGTAGAAGTCCATGTGTTTGGAGTCACTGACAGTTTGTTCGGTCTTCGGGTCTATGTAGAGCAGCCGTTCGATTCTTCGTCCTCCGATGATGTGTTCGTTGATGATTTCCTCCGCATCTTCGGGAGTGACTTGGGTATAGAACGTATTGTCAGGAATGATCTTTACGATGGGACCCTTTTCGCAGAAGCCGAAGCAGCCTACTGTGATGACGTCTACTTTGTCGGTTATCCCGTTTCTTTCAATGGCTTTTTGAAGATTTTCAGTGATGCCCTGACTGGAAGAGGCTTTACAACCGGTACCTCCGCAAATAAGAATCTGGAGGTGTGCTGTTCCGGACGCCAGCCCGCAACATTTTTCGGAAACCTTTTCATTACTTTCTTCGCGCAATGAAAGATGGTGTTCCGCTCTCTTCCTGATTATTTGCAAATCATGGATAGATAGTATTTTCATAAGTATCAGAATTGTTAGATTTCTGCAAATATAATTCTTTGTTCGGAATTAGCGCTTTGTTTAGAGAAAATAAATATTCTTCTTTGGTGCCGGCTTGCAGAAGTATGGTATGAAATCTTTATTTTTAACACTTTTAATAGGCGGTGTTAACTATAATAGTAGCATAAAAAAATTATCTTCGCATCGAAAAAGGGCGGATACCCATATGAATCCAACGATAGTTGGGGAGATTCGCAAGAACATTGTGGAGTGACTTATGGGGACCTGCCGGTATTGTATCTGAATGGGGAAATGCTCCTTGTATGAAGTATATATAGCTTGATGGCAAGGATGTACAGCAAGAGTTCCGGCAGGGACGGGGAAACGTAAGTTGCCTCCCTGATACAAAGGGAAAAAAGGGGATTGTGATAGCCTGTAAGTGGTATGCTTGCAGGCTATCTTTTTTGAGTATACTTGAATGTCCGGAGTATGAAGGCAGTCCGTACCGGTGAAAATAAAAACAGGTTTTCTGATACCAGTTAGGTAAATAATTCCTTATTTTCGTATTAAATACGTAGCAAACGTAAATAAGAAATGGAAGTATGAGACGAATTTTGTTAGGATTGTGTGTGCTTTTTTTTCTGAATGCACACGGGCAGGAGATTCCGTTGCCGGAGAAGATGCCGCAGGATCATCCGAGAGTGCTGACTACCCCGGAAGGAAAAAAAGAAACATGGAAGTTGATCAAGAAGGAAGCATGGGCACAAGATGTCTTTAACAAGCTGAAAGAACGGACGGAAGTATATACGCGACGTACGGAAAGTCAGCCGGACTGGTTATTATCCCGTTTGGCCATGTACTGGAAGTCGCATGCAACGGAAGTGTACGTGAAAGGTGAGGTGTTCGACCATGCCGGAGGCGCGAAGGCACCTGCCCCGACAGTTCGCTATACCGGAACACGAGGGACGGCCGCTACGCACGGTCGACCTAAACTGGAAGATGTAGTACCTTATGACGATAGTGCGGAAGGAAACGTGACTTTCTGCAACAATGCCTTGGAAGGCCGTCCGCAGGAAAGTGTGCATCCGTCCAAGACCGGGCGCAATATTGAGAGTCTGAACTGTGAGATTCTGGGAATTGCCCGTGACGCCGCTTTCCTCTATTGGATGACGGGAGAAGAAAAGTATGCCCGGCTGGCTGCCGGTGTTTTCGATACTTATATGACGGGAATCTATTACAGAAATGTTCCTGTTGACCTGAATCACGGGCATCAGCAGACACTGGTGGGGCTGACTTCTTTTGAAGTGATCCATGAGGATGCTTTGCATATCGTTGTCCCTTTGTATGACTTTCTCTATCATTATCTGCAATCCAACTATCCGGATAAGATGATGATTTATGCCGGCGCATTGAAGAAATGGGCGGATAATATTATCACCAACGGAGTCCCTCATAACAACTGGGATTTATTGCAGGCACGATATATCATGAACGTGGGACTGGTGCTGGAAGATAATGAAGAGTATGCGGACGGGAAAGGACGCGAATACTATATTGACTACGTAATGAACCGTTCGAGCATCCGCCAGTGGAGTCTGACCAAGTTGGCCGATTACGGCTTTGACTCCGAAACGGGAATATGGGCGGAATGTCCGGGATACAGCAGTGTAGTTATCAATGACTACGCGAACTTCACCCATCAGTTTGACCATAATCTGCAGTATGACTTGGTAAAGGCAATGCCTGTGCTGGCAAAAGCCGTAGCGGCCACTCCGCAGTATCTTTTTCCGAACCGGATGATCTGTGGTTTCGGAGATACGCATCCAAGTTACTTAAGTACGAACTTCTTTATCCGGATGATACAGAATGCGCAGGCAAACGGAAAGAAAGAGCAGGAACGTTACTTCACCGCTTTGCTGAAATGTCTGAATCCGGAGGAAGGCAGCGAAAAAAGTGGCAAGAAGAATGTACGGGCCTCTGTCAACTCCTTCTTTGAGGACAAGCCGTTGGTGCTGGACCCGAAGGTGAAGGCGGGGAAAATTGAGGATTATGTATCTCCTCTGTTCTATGCCCCCAACGTATCGTGGCTGGTACAGCGCAACGGAATGCATCCGCACAACAGTCTGATGATTTCTCTCAATGCAAGTGAAGGCAATCATATGCACGCGAATGGCATTTCGATGGAGCTTTATGGAAAAGGATATGTGCTGGGACCGGATGCGGGTATCGGACTTTTTCTGTATAGCGGTCTGGACTATGCGGAATATTACTCTCAATTCCCCAGTCATAATACGGTTTGTGTAGATGGCATTTCCAGTTATCCGGTGATGAAAAGTAATCATTCTTTCGATTTGCTTTCCTGTTTTCCGGCTTCGGCGGAACCGGGTAAAGGATTTACTTCCGTCACCTATAGTCAGGTAGCTTTCCGTGAGCCGGAGAGCAGGGCGGATCAGACTCGACTGATGGGCATTGTTACTACCGGTCCGGAGACAGGGTATTATGTGGATGTATTCCGCAGCCGGAAAGAACGGGGAGGCGATAAAATGCACGATTATTTCTACCATAATCTAGGTCAGACAATGACACTAACGGCTGCCGACGGCACGGACTTGAATTTGCAGCCTACCGAAGAACTTGCTTTTGCAGGTGCCCATCTTTATGCTTATTCCTACTTATATGATAAGAAAGTGGCTACCACCGGTCAGGATGTGAAAGTGACTTTTACCATCGATATGAAGGATAAAGGCGGAGATGATATTTCCATGAATCTCTGGATGAAAGGAGAACCGGAACGGGAAGTGTTCACCGCACTGTCACCGATGACCGAAGGATTGAGCCGGACTCCCCATATGCCTTATAATATAAAGGAGCAGCCTACGCTCACCTTCGTTGCCCGGCAGCATGGAGAGGCATGGAACCGTCCTTTTGTTGCTGTTTATGAACCAAGTACGCAGAAAGAGCCTTCGGCTATTCAATCTGTCTCTTACTTCGATGCGGAAGAGCCCGGTTTGAAAGACTTTGCCGGTATCTGTGTGGAAAGTAAAAACGGGCGTACTGACCATATTTTCTCTTTGACGGATTCGTCGCAGACCGCAACCTATCAGGGAATGAAAGTGAAAGCGGACTATGCCGTAATCAGTAACGAATATGCGGGAAACCGGACGCTGTTTATAGGGAACGGAACGCAACTGATTGCATCCGGTATCAGTATCCAGACTTCGGAGGCTGCTAATGTGCTGCTCGAAAAGAAGCAGGGAAAATGGTATATTCTTTCTTCTGCCCCCTGTAAGATGGTGATTGACGGAAAAGCGGTGCAATCCGGAATAACCACCGAATTGACGTTGTTGGCTGTACAATAAGAATCATTGTTAGATGAATAAACATATCATTGTTTTAATTGAACGATTGTTGTTTTGCGAGTTTTCATAAATATCTTTGATAGAGAATAGGTGAATCGTCTTTATTGTTCGTAATACTATAAAAGAATTTTATTCGGTAATATCATGAAGAAATATTGGTTCTTATTATTAGCTGCATTATTAGGTGGTGCAACTTGTATCTTTGCTAAAGACACGCTTGCAACCTGGAAGGCTCCCGCAGGAGTTGCTTTAAATAGTGATTTTACGGTTAAGGTCCGTTTGCAAGATGGAGTCTGGCATACCTTATCTTCTTATCTGATTAAGGTGGATGAGGTAAGAGATACACGACATTATGTAGAAAATGCTTCGATGGCAATTTTTGATTTTACAGGAAAAGTGGAAGTAGCCGTAACCTATAATTTGGGAGAAGTACAGACGGCAAAAGTCCGTCCTCTCTCGTATGATATCCCATTTCAGATCGATGGTAATACAGTAACTTTTACATTAGAGCATCCTCGAAATTTGTCAGTAGAAGTAAATGGGGATATTTTTCATAATCTTCACTTATTTACAGGATCTCCGGAAAGAACGATTCCGGACAAAGATAATCCGGAAGTAATTTACTTTGGTCCTAGAATACATACAGTAAAAAATGGGGAATTGAGAGTGCCATCTGGTAAGACTGTGTATCTGGCAGGAGGAGCTGTTTTAATGGGGCGTGTCCTAATCGAAAACGTACATGATGTAAAATTGCTAGGAAGAGGAATTATCGATTATTCTATAAAAGGAGGTATTCGTATTGCGAATTCCCGAGATGTCTATGTAGAAGGAATTGTTGCTACTCAATGTGCGACAGGAGGGTCGGAAAATGTTACTATCCGTAATGTCAAAAGTATTAGTTATTATGGGTGGGGAGATGGCATGAATGTTTTTGCGAGCAATAACGTATTATTTGATGGTGTCTTCTGCCGTAACTCAGATGATTGTACAACTGTTTATGGCACTCGTTTGGGATTTGAAGGAGGTTGTCGGAATATAACAATGCAGAATTCCACTCTTTGGGCAGATGTAGCCCATCCTATTTTTATTGGAATTCATGGTAATTCTAAAGCTCCCGAAGTTTTGGAAGATCTGAATTATATTAATATTGATATATTGGATCATAGAGAGAAACAAGTCGATTATCAAGGATGTATGGCTATTAATGCAGGTGATAACAATTTAATACGCAATGTTCATTTTGAGGACATCCGTGTTGAGAATTTCCGTCAGGGGCAACTTGTCAATTTACGTATCTTTTATAATGAAAAATACTGTACTGCTCCCGGAAGAGGAATTGAGAACGTATTGTTTAAGAATATATCCTATACCGGAGAGAATGCGGAACTTTCTATTATTGAAGGATATGATGAAAAACGTAAGGTAAAGAACATACGTTTTGAAAATTTGAAAATAAATGGAAAATTGATTGATGATAATATGCCGGACAAACCTCGGTGGTATAAGACTTCAGATATGGCACGCATATATGTAGGACCTCATGTGGAAAATATTGTTTTTACAAGTGATGTAGCTCAGTCACAACGTCGTTTTGTTCATCCGGGTATTACTTATACGCAAGGTGACCTCGATCGTATGAAAGCAATGGTAGAGGCCAGACAAGAACCTTATTATTCTACCTTTTTGAAATTGAAGGAGTCTTCTTATTCATCACTTGATGCACCTGTGGTGAATCGTGGAGAGCAAATAAAGGAAGGGCGATTTAATGCTACAATCGGGGTGGATGGGCGTCGTGCTCATGATTTAGCTCTTCTTTGGCACTTGACAGGAGAAGAAGCCTATGCACGTAAGGCTGTAGAATATTTGAATGCAAATTCTTATTATACTAATACTAGTAGCCGTGGTACAGGACCGTTGGATAATGGGAAAATTTATTTGTTGATTGATGCGGCTGAAATGATGAGAGATTATTCTGGATGGACACGGCAAGATCAGCAACGTTTCAAAGATATGCTGGTTTATCCGGGGTATAGTAATACGGAAAATTATTCTGCTAAATATGCTAATTATCTGGATGATACAAAAAATGGAGTAACTTTTTATTGGAATATCTATAATTTTGATGCAGCGCGTTTCGGTAATCAAGGATTGTTTGCAGCACGCAGTATGATGGCAATGGCTATCTATCTTGATAATGAGATAATGTATGACCGTGCTTATCGCTATTTACTGGGAATGAAACATCGTAAAGATGATTTGCCATATCCTTCAGGACCGGCTATTTCCAGCGATCAACCCATTCATGTTTCTCCTACTATGATTGATTATAAATTGTTACAACGGAAGAATGATATTCAGGATTATGGTTATGACGAACAGCTTCAATATTATATTTATCCTAATGGTCAGTGTCAGGAATTTAGTCGTGATCAGGGACATGTATTAGCCGGGTTGCACAATTATGTTGCTATTGCAGAAATGGCATGGAATCAGGGGGATTCTTTATATAGTAGTTTGGACAATCGTTTATTGCTCGGGCTAGAATGGAGTTATCGTTATAACCTGTCAAGTATTCAATCTTACAAAAAACAGGAAACACCTTGGGAGCCAACAGGATTAACAAAGGATATGAATGAAGTCACATTTGATAACGGGAAATATCTCCAGATAAAAAGTCGTAGCGGACGTTGGGAGTCTGTGAATATCTCCTCTCATGGACGGGGAGATGTTGCCGGGACAGGAGGAACCAGAGAAATGGCATTGGCACATTATGCGGTGCGTAGTGGATTACCGGCTGAAAAATATACCTGGTTACAGCGTTATCGTGATTATATGATAGAACGTTATGGATGTGAGAATTGGGGAGTAGCCCCGAATTGGTTTTATGAGTGGACTGGTTGGGGGACTTTAACTAAGCGACTGACCCCTTGGATGGCAGGTGATCCGGTTACTTTTTCTACAGGTAAGCGAGTTTCCGGTTTGCATCAATTGCCCAGTACAATTTTGGCTGCTGATTATGATTATTATTGTATATCAGAAAATCCTGAAGGGCATACCTATCATAATATAGGGACAGTACGTGGAAATGAGTATCGTCCGGATGGAGCAGTTGAATTACAGAAAATAGATAATAAATACGTAGTGGTTCAGGTAGAAGACGGCGAGTGGATGAATTATACTGTTAATATCCCTAAAAGTGGAGCTTACGCTGTTTATCTTACTTATTCGGCAAATTCCTCTTCACATGTAGCAATGGCCTCTGATCAGGGATTAGAAATCTCGTCTTTGATCCCTTCTTCTAAAAAGTGGAAAGAAACAAAACTTGGCGAACTTTCACTTTCGGCTGGTGCCTGTGTATTGCGTTTACGTGTTGACAAGGCCGGACAAAAGTTATGTCTCAGTGCTTTCCGATTGGAAAAAGTAGAAAGGGATAGATAAAGTGGTGATATGATATAAGTATGTGTGAAGCATTTTTAGGGAGTAATTAACGTATTACTCAAGTACTGTCTCTTATACACATCTGACGCTG
>ENA-UBCA01000153-UBCA01000153.1-human-gut-metagenome-genome-assembly--contig:-NODE-153-length-47381-cov-12.685226_pt1 | contig 47381 bp, 50 predicted proteins | sample MGYA00244228_ERZ654716 | MGnify/ENA primary metagenome ERZ654716 (study PRJEB26926, sample SAMN06164557) | human gut metagenome | biome: ENVO:00009003; feature: ENVO:2100002; material: ENVO:00002003... | reverse complement strand
GTGTATAAGAGACAGATATATTATGGAAGAAAAAAAGAAGAAAAAAACAACTGATGGCATGGCATTGCGCACCTATTTACGTAGTCTGCCAGTATGTGAAGCTCCTGAAATGGCTAAAAAGTTAGCTGAAGAATGCAAAGTACCCATTTATACATTTAATAATTGGCGCAGCGGATTGGTTCGAATCCCGGAACTGGCAAAAGATAAGATAGAAGAAACAGCAGGAGTAACGATTTTTAACAGACAATGATACATACAAATTTCACGCTACACAACAAGGTTCTTGCATACCTTGTCGAGATAGTGTACGAAGAGTTACTGTTACAATATCCGGCCCGGGCAACATGTCGTCGGAGATTTGTTCGACGATGCCAGAACGAAGTTAGTAGCATACAACAGAAAATCACATGTGCAGATAATCTGTGTATGCGACCCCTACAAGCCGCCCTTCTATGCGCGCGAATGTATGTATGGGGTATATTCGGCGTGGAAAGAAATCGGAGAGGACATCTTTAACTTGGAGTTGGCAGGATATTCTACCAAGCAAAAATTCCCACCCCTATGTACATCACACCATTATTTTTGAATATTATGGAAAATGAATCTTTTGAAAAAGCCAAAGCCCTCAAGAAAGAGATTACAGAGTGTGATTCCCTGCTTGATTCAATCCTTAAAAGCAGCAGGGAATGCTGTGTGTATCGCGATGCCAAGAGGGATACTCGTGACATTGTTGCCATCCCCCTACCGAAATATTGTACCCAGTACATTATTGATGGACTTTATGTGAGAAAGTGCCGGATGGAGCAGGAGTTTAAAGAGTTATAATAATCTAATAACAAGAATAATCGTTACTTGTTTTGTAATGTAATGAATAGTAATGAATAGCGACAGACAAAATATATTAGCCAATTATATTTTCCACTTGTATACAACAAATAGAACTTACGATACCATTGGCAAATACATCAAATATGTCACGGACTTTTTAGAGGTGACCAAGGAAGTTAGCCGCCGTGGTTATTTGAATTACAAGCGTGAAAACGCTGATGTCATGGTACGTCATTCATTAATGTGCTCTGCCATTTGCGATTTATTGTCTTATCTTAAAATCGGATATGGTCGTAGAGAAAAGACGGTGAAACCTTTGGAAAGGCTTGACGTCATTTCAGAGAAGAACAAGAAGCTGTTGAATGATTTTATAGTATATCTGACTGACAACAATGATTATTCCCCTCATACAATCGATTTATACTATACCTCGATGAAGAAATACTTCGAATATGCGAATGAGGTCAATATGGATAATTGCAGGAGATTCATTAAGATGCTTGAGGAGGGGAAATTCACTCCCGCTACTATCCGGTTACGAATTACGGCCATCGAAAGGTTTTCCAAGTGGCTAAAAAAGCCGATAGAGCTTAAACGGCCTAAAATGAAGCGTAAGCTTGATGTGAACAATGTCCCGACAGAAGAGGAATACAACCGCTTGTTGGATTTCCTGAAAACGAAATCCAACAAGGATTATTACTTCTTTGTCAAGGTATTGGGTACAACGGGCGCTCGCTTGTCGGAGTTCCAGCAGTTCACATGGGAAGATATAGCTGAAGGTGAGGTTACGCTTCGCGGAAAGGGGAATAAATACCGCCGTTTCTTTTTCCAGAAACAGTTGAGACTGGAAGCAATGGCATATATGAGGGAGAAAGGTAAAACGGGACTTCTCGCTGTTGGGAGATTCGGGCCATTAACCCAACGGGGGTTTTCCCAGCATCTGAAAGTATGGGGCAAACATTGCGGTATCGATTCAAAGAAAATGCACGCGCACGCTTTCCGGCATTTCTTCGCCAAAATGTTCCTGAAGAAAAACAAGGATGTTATTCAGCTGGCCGACCTTCTCGGTCACGGGAGTGTAGACACAACAAGAATTTATTTACAAAAGAGTTATGACGAACAAAAAAGAGACTTTAATAAGAGCGTTACGTGGTAGTGTTGAACAACTGAATGGTTTGGTAGAAATGACCGAAGGAATTTCCGTATATGACGACACCGGGTATGTTGACTCCGATTTCTTGATGGAAGCGCTATCCTGCGTCAATACTTTCATGTCCGCAAGCAATACGGTTGTTCAAAAAATATCTTCGCTGTTAGCGCCGGATACTCCAATAGACAAAAAGAAAAAACTTGCTGATGAAGGTAAGAAATGGAATGTGGTAGAGATACTGAAGCATTGCACTCTTGAGGATAACGTACTCAAACTTCCGGCGGTGCAGTTTAATAAAAAGTCTTATGCCGAGGCCAAGAAATGGATTGAGGAAGCTGGCGGTTCTTGGCAAGGTGGGAAAATACAAGGCTTCACATTCCCGTTCAATCCGGAACGTGTGGTATCCATACTGAAGGAAGGCAAGCGATGCAATCTTCAGCAGGAATACCAGTTCTTTGAGACTCCGGCTGAGGTGGCTGACTGGCTGGTAATGCTGGCTGGCGGCATACATGAGGATGATACGGTGCTGGAACCGAGTGCCGGACGCGGCGCACTCATTAAAGCCATCCATAGAGCCTGCCCTTCCGTAATAGTGGAATGCTATGAACTGATGCCGGAGAACAGAGAATTTCTCCACACCCTTAGTAACGTAATATTGCTTGATGAAGATTTTACCAAAGACAGTGTAGGATATTACACTAAGATAATTGCGAATCCTCCGTTTTCCGGTAATCAGGATATAGAGCATGTCAGACTTATGTATGAACGCCTGGAAGAGGGTGGAACGCTTGCGGCAATAACCAGCCGACATTGGAAATTCTCATCGGAAAAGAAATGCGTCGATTTCCGCAAATGGCTGGAAGAGGTACATGGGCAAGTATTTGAGATAGGTGCCGGTGAGTTTAGGGAGAGCGGAACGTCCATCGGGACAATGGCAGTGATAATAAGGAAATAATTCAAAACAAATCAGTAATGAATAAAAAAGAAATATCAATGAAAAAAGGTCAGAAGGTACGCATTCTGCGTACCAATCAGGTAGCGACAATCGTCGAAGTGGAGTTAATCAGAAAAAGTGGCAAGGTACACCGCTACTGTCATCTGAAGGTAAATAACAAACCGGACTTGTGGTTGGACTCTTCAGAACTGGGGGGATTGGTGGAAAGGTGCCGGATTACTTTCCATGATGACAGAGGGCAGGAATTATACTTCGATGTGGAGCGTGATTATGGTAAGGAGAATTTGAGCATGACATTGATCGGACGTCCAGAAAACTTCAAGGAGCATCACGGAATCAATATAGTGATGGCCGAAATGTTCCTCGATGGTTTTAAGGCACACCAATCTCATTCTTGATAATCACCACAACATATGACGGAAGAAAATCTTACACCATATATCCCTATCGGAACTTTATTCAAATACCTGCTCAAGGATTACCGTAGGGAGCGACAGCGCACCATTCATATGGAGGCCCAAGTCAGAAGTCTGTTAAAGCGGAACGCCTATCTTGAGCAGGAAATAGGCAAAGTAAAGCAAAGACTGCTGAAGAAGGTGGAAAAGAGTGAGAAACAGATTGATTACTCGCAGGAAATCAGCCGGCTGCACCAGGCTGTTTCCTGCCGGAACAACACGATAGAGCAGCTCAGGAATGAGAATGCCCGACTGAAAAATGAACTCGATACGTATTTGCTGTTTCTCGGTAAGATTTAAGTCCTACCATCCGAACCCGGAAACAGTGTAATTCGTAGCGGCAATATACAGAACTATGTACTTTACTCAAGACGATATAAAACGAATCAAGGAGGCTTCCAAAGGCAGGCTCCTCGATGTTATCGGTGACTTCCACGAACTGCGCAAACGGGGGGCCGAATATAAATGCGAATGCCCTAAATGCCATGGACAGGAGAAGTTGCATATCTCTCCGGCCAAACAGATTTTCAAATGCTTCAGTTGCCCGGATATAAAAGGCAAGGAACCGCTGGACTATCTGCAGAGGGCAGAAGACATGCAGTTCCTGGAAGCATGTGATTACCTGGCACGCAAATTCAATGTACTGCTCGATCCGAAGCCGGAGAAAAAGGCTCCCAAAGCCGCCAAAATGAAAAAACGGAGCAAGGAGGCCAAGGGAGAAAACGTAGATACATTCTGCGCCCGTATGCTTGCCGGCAGCGGGCTGACCTATCAGGACGTGACGGCACATATCTTCAAGAAGGGAGATACACAGAGCATTTTCGAGGCGAAGACTTTCCGTCCGGGAACCGTTGACGAATACGGCAATATCGTTGATGGGGATGATGTCATCATCGAATATTACGACCTGGACGGCATGCCGGTCACTTACACCCGTAAACTTCCGGGGCGTGGCAAGCAGGAACTCAAAGTGTATTACCGCGTCCGCTGGCAGTTCCCGGACGAACACCGGGATGAGAAAGGAAAGCCATTCAAATACAAATCCCCTGCACAAAGCGGAACCCCCATCTATATTCCGGAGCGCATGAGACAGATGTACAAGAGGAAAGAGCAGTTCCCAAGACTCTACATCCAGGAAGGGGAAAAGAAAGCGGAAAAGGCATGCAAGCACGGTATCCCCTCCATAGCGGTCAGTGGCATCCAGAACCTGGGACAGAAAGGGGCGTTGCCGGAGGATCTTGTCAAGATAATCACTGTCTGCGGGGTCAAGGAAGTGGCTTTCATTTTTGATGCGGACTGGAATGACCTATCCCGTAACATTAAGTTCAATGCTCCAGTTGATTTTCGACCACGCAGTTTCTTCTCCGCTGCTCGAAACTTCAAGGAATACATGCGTATGCTGAAGAACCGCGGCATCATGGTGGAAATATTCATTGGCCACATCAACAAGAACGATGAAGGCGACAAGGGACTGGACGACCTCTTGGCCGATAAGCTGGCCGGTCATGAAGAGGAACTGGCCGAAGACCTGGAATTTGCCTGCAACGAGAAGTCCGGAATGGGAAAGTATGTGGAAGTGTTCAAAATCACCACATGGAATGACCAGAAGCTACGGGAATTATGGAACCTGCACAGCCATGAGAAATTTGCCGAGCAGCACCGCGAGGTCCTGCAGGAGCTTCCGGAATTTATCTTTGGCCGCTATGCCTGGAAGTTTGACGAGAACGGCAAATTGGTATCTGCCCTACCCTATGATGAGGATGAGAAATTCTGGAATGAAGATTATAAGGAAACGAACGGTAATAGGGTGCCGGTATTTGAATATGATTATGTGGCCGCCAAGACTTTTTTCCAAAACCGGGGTATCGGCCGTTACCGCCTGCTCGATACCAAACTCTGGACATATATCCATCTGGAGCCGCCGGTAGTCCGCACCATTGACGTGGAGGACGCACGCGATTTCATGTTCGCCTTTGCCGAACAGAACTGCAGCCGTTTCGTCAACAACCAGCTGCTCAAGGGAGGCTCGCAATACGTCGGACCGTTCCAAATGTCAAGGCTCGCCTTCATCCAGCCGAACTTCATCTCCCCGTCCCGTGACGAGCAATATTTCTATTTCCGCGACCGTTGCTGGCACATCACCCAGCATGAGGTCAAGGAAGTGGGATATGAAAGCATCACCCACCAGATATGGGATGAACAGCGGAAGAACACCGATGCCAGGTACCTCGGCCACCCCCTCATTATGTTCAGTGAGAAGGACGGCAGGTATGATTACGAACTCTCTCCGGAAGGCAGGAAATGCCACTATCTCCAGTTCCTTATCAATACCAGTAATTTCACCTGGAGAAAGAAGCCGGAAGAGATTGAGGAGAGTGAAATCTTTGAAAACAATCTTCATCTGCTTTCTAAGATGTGCGCCATCGGCTACATGCTGATGGAATGCAAGGACGCGAACGTGACACGTGCCGTTATCGGCATGGACGGCAAGCAGTCGGAAGTCGGTGACAGCAACGGACGCAGCGGCAAGTCACTTGTCGGTGAACTGATGCGCCAGGTTGTCGATACAGTCTATATATCCGGGAAACGGACGGACATCTTCAACGACAGCTTTATCTGGAATGACATCGACGAACGGACACGCCTGGTATTCATCGACGATGTCATGCTGAACTTCAACTTCGAGTTTCTGTTCCCCAATCTCACCGGAGACTGGACCGTGAACAAAAAGGGTGGCGCACGTATTACTTATCCGTTCGCCAAATCGCCGAAAGTATATATTCCTACGAACCACGCCATCCGCGGTACCGGTTCCAGCTATACCGACAGGCAATGGCTGATAGCCTTCTCCGATTTTTATAATGACAAGCACAAGCCCATGGATGATTTCGGGGTACTGTTCTTTTCCGAATGGGACTTCACCCAGTGGAATCTGACCTGGAACATGCTGGCCAACTGCATACAGCTCTATCTTAAATTCGGGGTCGTGCAGGCACCGGGCGAACGCCTGCAGCAGCGTAAGCTAAGGCAGGAGATTGGCGAGACCATCATATCCTGGGCAGACGAATACTTCAGCAGCGAGGAGCACTGTCACCGTACCCCACGCAAGGAAATCTACGATAATTTCCGAAACTATGATCCGCAACAAAGTAAATATATCAGTTCCACCGCCTTCAAGGACAAGATAAAGAAATACTGCGAATGGAAAGGCTGGGTGTTCAACCCGCATAAGTATGACGCCAAAAGCGGTCTGCCTCTCTTCTTGGACAAGGACGGGAAACCAGTTATAGATGACAAGTCCGGAGGAGTGGAATACTTCACCATAGGAAAGACTGCCGGAGAGCAAGTGCCCCAGAATGAGCCGCTTGAATTACCGTTAGCCAATCCGGACAACAAACTTGCATTCTGATGGGCGAGACACATTCCAGTATCATGGCCAGGCTCATGCCACTCTACGAGATGGCACCCGAACGTTTCATGGCATTCTATGATGCGGTCTATCTGATGTGTGTCGATCTGCCGGAAGGCTGCCGGTTCCGCATTTCAGACCGTTGCCGGGAAAAAGACCTGGAACTGTTCCGGGACATTGTGAAGACCCTCATTGCAGAACAGCCTGATGACAAATATGCAGGACAATTGGAACTGTCGGATGATATGGAGTATGTGCGGCGGACAACCGGCTTTAAACCTTCCGGGAACCGCTTCATCCCGAAATGGAGAAAGGGATAGGATATGCCAATTTATTATGATGTAAAGATACATATTTTCAACGAATTACGCAAACAATCATGCTGAAAAAAGAGCACAAAATATTGGTGGTCGTTTCTCCGGAACCGGCTGAACGCAAGAGACTGTTGAGCCGCCTGGCAGTACGGCTCGGCTTCGCACTCATCCCTTCGGATGCGGCGAAAATCATATCGAACGACATCTACGGCATAGACTTGGCGACGGCCTATTTCGTTTTCTGCAGCAGCTACAATTTCCGTGGAGCCGTACTCACCAACCAGCGCTTGTATGAAATGGCGGCGCGGGGCTTGTGTGTGGCTGTGGGAGTCCGTTCCGTTCCCCGTGAATATGAATTCATCTGCAAGGTGTTCTATCCGGAAGATTTTCCGTGATGACATTCCCGGAAAACACAATGCGGAGTATTCTTGAAAGTGTATATTAGGTATTTGTCTGCATCCGGCTGTGCGTGAGTACAGCCGGATGCAGTTTTTTCTTCTGCCCCTTCCCCCCTCCCCCCCAACCCGTCATAATAACGATTCGGACAAACGTGCATGGAAGTGGCAGCAGACATGAGAATTCCCGGAGGGGGTATATTATTCTTTTTTTATTCTTCTTTTTAAAATTGGACTACCTTAAAAAACAGAGAAAAAATCGTGCATTCGTACGGATGTGCGAAATTAAGCATATATCAATCTGATATACAGATGCTTACAAGCGTACAAATTCCGCACGAATCGTGCACGAATAGCGCACGAATTGTACTTTTCTTCAAAAAACGGCAAAAAGTACGCAAACGAAAGAATTAGTACGGTTTTGTACGCTTTTTGTACGATTATAAAAACTTGATATTCAGCAATATACAAAACAAACCATGTACAAAAGTACTGTCGCACGATTTTTACGCTATATTCGTGCAAGGGCTTGGCTATATTACCGGTATTTTGTATATTTGTGTAAAAATCAATGTTTTAAATGACGAAAAAAGACCGATTTGTGTGTTGGCTCCCTTGCAAGCCTTATGTCAAGCAATTCCTGCTGTACAATTTCAATGCCCCGGACGACACTTGGACAGAAATAGTCAATCTGTCCCCGGACAAGGAGCTGCAGAACGACTTCCTTTCCAGGCTTGCAAAACCCGGACGATACGAGAACAGATACCGGAACCTGGCACGATATACCGCCAACGTGGCGGTGGAGATACGCCGTGATGACTTCTACCGATACGGATGGGCGATGTCGAATACCGAAGTGGTGGCGTTCGGCAGCAAGGTGGAGAGACGGATCAAGCAGATGCTTTTCCTCTATCTCGACACCCATGTCAGTATCGGAATCCCACTCTCGACCGCCATCCGCAACTTTCAGAACAGCTTCGGCTTTGATGACGACACCTGGTCTTATGAGACTATCCGCAGGGAGTATAATCGGCATGGATATAGGAAAACGGTGGAGAATACCACGATTTTAGACTTTATTAACCGTATAATTTTGGGGAAGTTGTCCGAATTCGGGACAATTTCCCAGCAGGGAAAAATGGCTTATGAAAGCAATGCATTATGATTTTGAAAACGTCGGAGGATTGTTGCAGGTGATTGCCGTGCCTCCGGCCTCGTTCGTGCAAATCCGTAAGGACTATGCCGCCGGTCTGAACTATCTGGAACTCCGCAACCGGGAGGATATTGTTTCCATACCGGTATATGCCAATGACACCTATTCCTATAATGAAGACAAGGAGGTGAATGACGCGGGGGACTGCTGGAACGTTTCCATTGAAGGGGTGATTCCGAAACTTTCCCCGGCAAACCATCAGCTGACGGAGATGCTGGAGCGTGGCTTGTGGTATGTACTGGCAGTGGACGGCAACGGAGCGGTCCATTGGTGCGGGCAGGAGGACGCACTCATGCTGTTCGCCACAAACAAGACAAGCGGACGTTCCGTGTCGGAACGGAACGGCACCTCATTCACGTTCACCTGCATCCAGGATGAACCGACCGTCTATATTGAAAACATGGAGGAAATATAACCGTACAACGTCCTTTGCTGACACACAACACTCTTTCAGTCAAACATTTATATGTCCGCTGACGGTGCCCGATGTCCTTGGGTACCGTTTTTTTTGCGTTTTTCTTTGCGCAAAAATAAGTTTTATGAACGAGACAGTTATCACATTATTCGGAGCGATTGACCGTTACTGGTACAACAAAAACTATCTGAAATACTTCCTTGACAAGGCCAAAGGCCAGCCCGTACGCTTGAAGGTTTCCAGTTATGGCGGTGATGTGGCCGAAGCGGTCGCCATGTCCGCCTTGATGGCCGAGCACGGCAATGTGACGGTGGAGTTCATCAGCTTCAACGCTTCGGCGGCCACCATATTGGCGTTTGGCGCCAAGTCCATCGAGATGCACGAGGACGGCATGTGGCTGGCGCATAAATGCAGCCTGGGAGTGGACATCTGGGGCCAACTCAATGCGGACCAGTTGGAGGACACCATCAAGGATTTGCAGAACAAGAAGAAAAGCGCGGAAGCCATTGACCTGATGATTGCACAGAAGTACATCAGCCGAAGCGGTAAAACCCTGAAGGACATTATCACCCTGATGGAAGAGGAACGCTGGATGCCTGCTACCGAAGCCAAAGAGTGGGGATTCGTAGACAAGATTATTCCCGGCACCCATAAGAAGCCGCAAGTGACCGATGAAATAACCGATTGCTTTACCGCGCTTGGTCTGCCATTGCCGGCTATTATTTCAGAAGATAAGCCGGAACCGGAAGGTCGTGACAAAAACCTGGTCTCCCAGATTATCGACGGTATCAAAGGGCTGTTCCCTACCGGCAACAAGACCGACATTTCTAATTCAACAAATACAGTTATGCGTAAAGAATTTACTTTCATCAACCAGATTCTCAATGGCGAAGGCGTTGAGGAGAAAGACGGCAAGATTACCCTGACCGTCGAAAACTTGCAGGCCATCAACGAAGCCCTCAAGACAGCCAACGAAGCCAAGAGCAAGGCTGAGAATGACCTGGCAACTGCCAACACCGCCAAACAGACGGCTGAAAACAGCCTGACGGCGGTAGTCAATGACCTTGACAGCTTGAGCGACAGCGTCAAGAATGCCGCCGACAACAAGGCGAAGGTACAGGTCATCCGCGACATCGTGGCAAAGATACCGGGTGCGGAGACCGCCAATAAGCCGGAGGCATCAGAAGACAACAAGTTTGCCGACATCGCCACCGACCCTATCAACAGTTTTGAGAATGAATAACATCTAAACGATTCTATTTATGGATTTTAAAGCACCTATTGACATTACCGCCGTCCTGACCGCGGTAAAAAAACACAAGAACATCCTGAAGGCGGTCGACAAGCTCGACGCTTCGGAAGTTCTGAAGCATTTCACGCCGGTACCGGGCATTACAGACTCGCTGGAACTGGGCAAGGTCGAAGGCGGAAGTATTTCCGGCAAGTACACCGGCAAGTTTACTGCCGGCAAGTATCTGGGCAAGATTGTTCCGCGTCGTCTGGTCGTCCGCCCCGTCGTGATGGAGATGTCCGATGAGCCGGAACGCTACCGCCGCACCTACATTGCCGAGGTTCCCGGTACACTCCGCAAGGAACACCCGTTCGAGCTGTGGCTGATCAACCACGGGCACGAACTGGCTTCCAACGACCTGCTGTTTGCCATCTTCACGGCAAAATACAGTGCGGATGAAAAAAAGACGGACATTCAGGACTCCTTCGACGGTGTCGGTACCATCGTTACCGAAGGCGAGGCAGTCGGAGATATTTCCAGTGCGGAAGGTAATGTGTATGCCACCGGTGAACTGTCCCGCGCCAACATCGGAGAGAAACTGCTGGAAATGTGGCGCCACATGCCACGTACCTTCAAGCGCAAGAAGAACATCAAGATGTTCATTTCCGATGATTTGGGTGACATGTACGACGACTGGCGCAAAGATGAAGGCACCATCGTCATCGGACTCAAAGAAGACACTTCCGACACGCAGCATCTGCTCGGTTCCAACAACCGTTGCGAGCTGGTGCGTGTTCCGAACCTTCCCGATGGCAGCCAGTTCGTCATGCTGACCACTAAGGAGAACGTCTGCTACGGCTTTGACAAGGAGAGCGACTTCAAGTCTATCAAGCCGTTCATGTCCGGCAATCCCTATACATTCGACGCTGCGGGCAAGTATTTGATCGGCTTCCAGTTCGTATCGGTGCACAAGTCCGAGTTCTGTGTCAATGACCGTCCGGTGGATCCTGAAGGGGCCAACCCGTTCGGCTACATTGAGGTGACGATTACACCGGATGAAGCTGCGGCCAACGGTGGCAAATGGCGCATCCAGGGCGAGGAAGCCTGGCGTGAGTCCGGCACGTATGCAGCCGTTCCCGCCGGAAAAGAATACACGGTTGAATTCCTCGAATCCGCCGGATATACCACTCCTGCCGTACAGGCGAAGACTCCTGCTGCAGGCAAGGTGGAGAAGGTGACTGGTACTTATGTGGTTAAATCGTAAATCGTACGGATATGGCAGAAGTAGATCCCAAATTGTGCATTGCCCTTGATGACATCAACGAGGCGATGGATTGCGAGAACCCGGATAATATGGGCGGTATCATCCCGTCCGTCATCTACGGTTATCATGCGGATGTGGCCACGTGGCCGGACTACCCCAAAAAAGCGGAAACACCGCTTTCGCTGGAAGAGGCAGGCACGCTGGTAGGAGACCTTGTGATGAAAGAAGGTGCCCGGGCCTACAAGATGGATTTCACCGACGAACTGGCGGAACTAAAAATAACTGACCAGGGTGAAAGCGGCGGAGAATCCTACCTCTATGACTTGAGCATCATCTCGGCGAAGATGCGCAAAAAAATCTTCGGCTTCGAGAATGCCACTAAGGGTCGCAAGATGTTCTTCATCGTGACCGACAACAACGGCACGAACTACCTGATGGGCGACAAACGCCGCGGCGCACTCCGGGCTTCCGGCGACGGTGCAACGACGGGTGCAAGCTCGACGGCACGCAACCAGAACACACTACACTATACCTTCACCGCACCGCGCAAGTGTGTGTACGAAGGTGACGTGGAAGATATTCTTGTCGTAAAAGGAGCAGCTGTCGGTTGATTGGCCTGTTCATTCATAAATTAGTTGTCTATGTCCGTCTCTTGCCTTCCGGCAGGGGCGGACATTTTGTGTTGTCCTATCCCGGCAACAAAAATCGCAATAGCTTTGCGTATCATCAAAAAACAACGTACAATGTCAAAGATTACACAAAACTACATCGAGGCGCGCAGGGACGGTATCAAGTGGCTCAATTCGCAGAAACGTGATTACAGCACCGGAGTGAATATCCTCACCCGGTCCGGTTACAAGGGCTTTGTCGCCGCACGCCTGGCACGCCAGGGCGAGAAGCCGCATACCCGTGAGAAGCTGGAGTATGAAATCCGCCAGATGATCAAGGTATGGTACCACCCCGATGACCCGCGTTTCGAGGACGTAGACCTGTCGGATGATGCGGTGCCGGGCAATGACGGGCGTTCCGAGACGGTTCCCGAAGAAACGGCTGTCGCCATTGTCGCCACTGCTGAAAAGGAACTGGCGCGTGAAGCGGATGAGCAGCCCGCCTACCCGCCGGTTATTGCCAAAATCATCTATGATTTCCGCGAATGCTACAACGAGCGGTCACGCCAGCACCGGTTGTTGTCCGAGTTAGGCGAGACGAACACGCAGGCTGTATGTACGCAACGCAAGGATATTGTCGCCCGTATAGCCTTCCTGTCCAACCGCATGACACTGCTGGCAGCCATCAAAAGGCAGTTCGAGCAGAACAGCGAACTGCCGTCCGAAGAGCAGCTGGACGAACTCTACAAAAAAGCGGATACTCCCGAAGAAAATGCGGAGAAGGAAGAGGATGAGACCGACGTCAGTTCCCTTTCCGTCGAAGAACTGAAGAAGGCGAAAGCCAACGCCAAGAGTAAGATAACCAAAGCAAAGAATATGTTGCTGTATTCTTCGGAGAGCAAGCCCAAAGACGGTAAAGAAAATCCTCTTCCTGATTGCCCGAAACGTGTGAAATACGAGAAGAAGATTGCCGACCAGGAAGCACTGGTGGAAAGGATAGAATATCGTTTGGCAGAACTGCAATAGGTTAGGTTATGTTGGTCTGTTGCAGCGAGATTGAGAATAAGATGATGCAGACGGATGATGCAGTAAGTCCTATGCAGGGAGACCGATACCCGAAAGGCTACATCCGCCGAACGGATGCGGCAGCCTCCGGCCACGACCTGGCTGCGGAGAAGCTGCTGCATCCGGACGCCATGGGGGTACTGGTACCCGGTAAGGACAAGCATTTCTATTCTTCAGGGGCGTTCAACCTGATCCAGTTGATTTTCTATATTCTCAGACAGACGGGGCCGGCACACCTGCTGCTTACCACCTATTCCATCTCCATGGACAGCATTGCGGCGATCCACCGGAAAGTGGAAACGGGCGAGCTGTTGTCAGTGAGGTTCCTGATAGATAACCGGGTACGCAGCATATCCCCAAAACCGTTTGATTATCTGGTGACCACGTTCCCGGACTGCTACCGTTGCCTCGCACTTCATGCGAAGGTGGCGCTACTGTACAACGAGGACTGGAAGATTACCGTAGTGGGCAGCCAGAACGCCACCCACAACCCGAAGCTGGAGCGCGGTATCATCCATACCGGCAGAGATATTTTTGACTTTGACTATAAAATGCTGAACGATGAATTTGACGCAGGAACAACGTGAGGAGATAGAGAAGATGGCCTATCGTCTGATTCCTCCTGGACTGATAGCCATCAATATCGGTGCCGATGAGACGGATTTTCTCGCGGAACTCCGTACACCGGGCACAAAAGTCCGGACAGCCTTCTACCGGGGGCACCTCAGACAGATGGTCGAACTCCGGGAGTCACTCATCAAGTCGGCCGTCAATGGCAGCAACCCGGCACAGCAGGAGCTTATCAAATTCGTCAAATCGCAACAGCAGTATCTTGAGTATGAATAACAACCATCTGACGGCATCCAAAAGCAAGGCCGCACTGGAGGAGCAATCCTACGACCTTATACAGCAGCACATCATCGACCCGGAGAACAGTCCGTTGCCGGAGCATCTGCGTGTACAGTGCAACCGGGTGCTGCAGATAGCACGCCTTTTGGATGACTATCCGAACGAGAGCCATATCATCAACATCATGCTGGCGAAATACCGTATCTCGCGCACCCAGGTGCGTAAGGATATAGCCCTGGCGAAAGAGCTGTTCAAGACACAGCACCAGTTCGACTGGGATTTTTGGTATGCCTGGATGATCAAGGACCAGGTACAACTTATCCGGGACTGTAAGCTCAAAGGCGACCTCAAGCAATGGAACAACGCAAAAAAGGTGCTGCATCAGATGATTGGTGAGAAGCCGGCTTCCGTCGAGGACCCGCGCCGCATGGAGAAGAACGTATTCTACATCCAGATCAACAGCATGGGGCAAAAGGTGGATATACCTCTGGATGCCATCCGAAACCTTTCCCAAGAAGAGCAGAAGGTTTTGGTGGATTCGATGTACACGCCTATCGATGACGCACAAGCGGAAGAAATAATGAACTCATAACAGATTACCCATGAAAAAATTGACAAACAAACGACTCATCTCTTACTTGGTTGACCATAAGCACATTGATATGGTATCGGTCAGCAAGACACAGATTGTCTGTACCGTATCCGCCAAGTTCAGGCCGGATGAAGTGCCGCAGCTGCTGGCTGATACCGGGCAGGACATGCCCCGAATGACTTCCTCCGAGGGTGTGAACTACATTGTTTTCCCACGTTATTGATATGTCAAGAAGATGGACGAAAACGTTTGGGAAGAGGTCATACAGGTCAATCCGGCGCAGGCGGCATTCCTCGTGATGCCGTACAAGAACGGATATGTCATCTACTCGCGTGCAACGGGTAAATCATTCATTACCGGTGCCGTGATAGATGACAACATCCGGCTGATGCCGCGCGGCATTACCACACTTACCCAGGCCACCATCGGGCAGGCGTTGACTAAAACCCTACCTTCAGCTTTCAAGATGCTGGAGATGCTCGGTTACAAGCAATGGGACCCGGTCAGCAAGAGCGGCGATTATGTAGTTTGCCGCCGTCCCATCGAGGGATGGTACAAGCCATACGAGCACATCATGTCATTCGAGTACGGCATCAGCTTCAGTAACGGGCACATGCTTTACATACTTACCCAGGGCGGTAACAGCCGCGGCCCGAATGCGGACTACAACATCACCGATGAAGCGCTGACGCTTGACAAGGAAAAGTTCGACCAGGAAGCTGCACCGACCAACCGTGGCAACGAGCACATCTTCGGGCGCAAGTCGGAGCATCCGGTATTGAAGCACCACGGCAATACCTTCCTCTCCTCCATGCCGTACACGCCCGAACAGAAATGGTTGCTCGAACCTGCCAAGTATTACGAAGAGGAACGTGGCATCCGGCTGTTCGATGTCTGGAACAAGATTGTGCGGTTACAGATGCAACTCATTGACGCACGCATTGCCGGTGATGCAGGGTTGTTCAAGGAAATCTGGAACGAGACCGTCCGCCTGCGTCAGAGCATCACGCCATTCGTTTCACGTGACGGTACGCTGTTCATCCTCGGCTCCATCTTCGACAACATCGCCAATGTGGGCATGAACTACATCCTGAACCAGTACAAGGTCATGGACAAGCTCTCCTTCATGATCGAAATCCTGAACTACATGGTGGACAAGATTGACAGCTGCTACTACCAGCTCGATGAACGGCATGTGTATTACAACGCCACCAACGACGACTATATCCGCGACTTTGCCGAAGATACCAATTTCGATTGGAAACGACTGGGCACCAATGATGACAGCCGTCGTGACTTGGACTGCAATCCCAACCAGCCGATAGAGCTGACACCCGACTGGGGTTCTGCCGCCTCATTTCTGGAAGTGGCGCAGGAGCGCAACTATGACTTTGTCTCCAAGCTGCTGACACGTGAGCCGGTAGACAACAACATCAACGAGTTCTTTGTCAAGCGTGATGAAGAAGACGACACGATGGTGAACGCCTTGATGGACAAGTTCTGCCACTACTACCGCAACCATATCAACAAGCACCTGCATTATTACCGGGACCGTTACGGGGATGCACGCCGTGCCAACAACAAGAAGTCCTACAACGAGCTTGCCATCGAGCGCCTGGAGAAGCACGGGTGGACGGTGGAGCAGCATACCCATGCGGGCATGGAGCCACCGCAGCACGACAAGTACCTGCTCTGGGCCTCCATCCTGGCGGAGAAGGACGAACGGTTCCCGAAGAAGCGTTTCAACGGCTCGAAATGCAAATATACACTCATCTCCATGAACAACACGCGCGTCATCGAGGACCGCGAGGGACGTTTTGCCAAGGATAAGCGCAGCGAGCGCAACCAGTCCATCCTTCCGGAAGAAGCTACCCACTTCGGTGATGCGGTGGATAAGCGTGTATGGACGAAGTACGGGCACCTGCTCAGGCAGGCATACGGATTCGTGGACGCACGTATCTGATTCACCTCATACACATACATCCGCAATCACAATCGCAATGCTTATGGCAGGACTCGCAACGTCCGCAATGGGAATCGCTGCACTTCAGGACAGGCTATCGGGCACAGGACTGCCCGAGGGGGCACCCTCCTTGTCATATTTCCTTACTTCTTGCTCTTTTGTTTGCGTTTTTGGATAGGGCGCGGTTGGCAGAAACTTCCGTTTCTGTTTCCATTCGGATGGAAAGCGGGGTATTCTGTATTCATTATCAAATAAGTATATTTCTTATAACATTCATTAACAAAGAACACGGCGCGCAAAATCCGTACTGAAGGAACTGGCAGGCAAATCTATTTCCTCCAGTACGGATTTTGCGCGTTTCAGCGGTAAGTAGCGGCAGCTACTTGCGTTTGTCCGCATCCATGCAGGTACCCCGGTCTTTTCCGTTTCAATAGCCAAGGTAGAGACCGTAGAACGGTATAGTTTTCAACTATGCGTTTCAGGCTGTTTCCTTTTCTGATTGTCGCCCTTCATTTCTGTCCCCTATCACCACGCAGTTTCGCTTTTTTGTGCTGCAAAGGTAAATGTTGACGTCGCTGGCTCAAGTTCGGGCTGGCATTTCCGAAAAAATCTCCACCCTTCGGGTAGTATTCAGGCCGTTCCGGTTTTCTGAAAAACTTGCTCTTGCTCCTTACAACACCTTTTGATGCAGCGTAAAAAAGGCGAAACATACCGCGTAGCGACAGGCGACGCAGAAAAAAAAAGCTCCAATCAGGGAAACAGCCAAATTTGAAAAGGCTCACACCCGGAAGCTCAAGGTTCAACATAAAAATTGCAGCATTATGAAAACATTCACTTACAAACAAGCTATCGAGGTCTTGAACAAGTATTTCAAAGGGTACAGAATATTAAAGAAATTTGACGGGATTAGGGAGTTGAGCATTCTTTTTCGGGATATGAACGGGAAGAAGTGGGAACTGCTTTCAACGGCTGACCCGTACTTTCAGACGGTGGAGGATTATGTGATTATAGAGGCGTAATATTTTAATACATAACATATTAACACATAGAATCATGAAAAAGGAAAGAGACGAAAAGAAAGAACGTGAAGCACGTTTGCTGAAAAGGCAGCAGTTAAAAACATTGTCGCAGTCGTTGGTCGCTCGCAGAAATTTGGGCGAATATATGGGCAACGAGGATGATACGGTAAACGGTCTGTTGCGGTTTTACTATGCCTGCAAAGGGTACACCAACCTAAAGACTTTCAAGGAGTGGAAAAATGCTGGCTACACCGTCCGCAAGGGAGAAAAAGCCCTGCTTATATGGGGAATGCCTATCACCTCGAAAGCGGAAAAACAGCGTATTGAGGAACTGAAAAAACAAGGCCGGGAAGAGGAAACGAAAGAGGACTTTTTCCCCTTATGCTATCTCTTTGCCGAAAGCCAGGTGCACAAGTTAGAGAAGTAGGTTAACCACTATTTATAAATCATTAATTATTAACTTTTTAAAATTTACAACAATGGAAAAAGAAGTAAAAACAATCGGTCAGGAAGTAACTAAAGCAGTAGAAGCCATGAAAGAGGCAGGAAAGCAGGGAAAACAGCCCCAACAGCAACCGGAGAAAGAGGAAAAGCCAGATACACCCAAGAGTAAAGGGAAAAGCCCCAGGAAGGACGAGGCTGCCAAATTGCAGGAGGAAATCAACCGCAAGACGAAAGAGCTGGAGAAATGTTTGGCCGAGCTGGAACGGAAGAAAGAGATTTCCCGTAACCGTACCGCATTCATCAACGCTATGGATAAGCTGGATGAAGCGGCAGGAAAGCTGCAAGAGGACAATTCTTTTGAAACGACCCTCTATAAATTGCGATTTACGGACGCTTCGGGCTATGGCAGTAATAGCGACATCTTTACCATTTCTAACCGTTATTTGCTGGAAGAGTTCATAAAGTTTATGAAGAAAAAAATACAATCGAAAATCGAAGAACTGGAGCAGCTTCTAATCAGTGAATAACAAACAGAATAGCCCACTTTCGGGTGGGCTACCTAATAAAAAACGGATATTATGGATACTTTATTTGATAGCCCATGCCGCTACATGAGTGACAGTGAACTTTTGTACGAAATCAGCAACAACAGACAGATTGTTTCGGACATCGAACGCAGCAACGAAGTGATAGACCTTGAAAAATTGTTTTCCTCTTTGACTCCTGGACGCAGGAGGGTAGCCGTGGCAGCCGTGGAGATATACAAGAGGCAACAGTCGCAGCAGGTGGAACGCAGGGAGATATTCGGGAGTGCAGACATATACGAACTGATGGGGCCGTTGATAGGAGATTTGCCGAATGAGGAGTTTTGGGTCATATCTCTCAATCAATCTGCCAAGCTCATCAAGAAAGTACGCATATCGGTAGGCGGCATAACCCAGACTTCAGCGGATATAAGGCTGATTATGCGAGTGTTGATTGATACGAGGGCTACGCAGTTTGCAGCGGTACATAACCATCCGAGTGGCAACATCCGACCGAGCAATGAGGACAAGAAACTGACGGAGCAGCTTAAAAAGGCGGCAGGGTTATTAAATATTAGGATGATAGACCATGTGATTATAACGAATGGTGGATATTACAGTTTTGGCGATGAGGGGCTGATTTGACGGATGGGTGCAGGGCGCACCCATTCCGTTTGCTCGCACGCTCGCAAACGGAATGGGGCCCGAAAAGCGGAATGACTGGTCGTGTTACCGTTCCTTCAACCACGGAGGGGCTTTTTTTGTCCTATGAGAGCGGATGGTTGGATTCTATCTTTGTGACAAAAAAAGAGATATGATACGCTTTTTCACAAGATTCGTCGCCACCTATGGGTATGATTCACCGAAGGAGTTCTTTCTTTCGGTGGCTCCGAGCTTCAAGTACAACCTGCAATTTCCGGCCATCTCCTTCAGCGCCGTCACTGCCGTAGTCAGCGAATGGATAGGCATTACACCGTTCCTGGCGATGGCCATGCTCGTCGCCATTGTCTCCGAGATGTGGACGGGCATCCGGGCAAGCAAGGTCCAGGGAATAGGATTTGAAAGCTTCCGTTTCTCACGCTGCATCATCAAGCTGTGTATATGGCTGACCATCATCTATATCACCCACTCGTTCTATCTGGAAAGCAAGGCCGGAGCGGAAGAAAGCTTTGTCATGCTGCTGGCCACCCTGTTCTTTTCCGTTGTCAAGGTGTTCGTCATGACCTGGTTCTGCGTCGAACACGTGACAAGCATACTGGAGAACCTGGCGGTCATCGACGGCAAGCCGAAGGACGCGCTGATCAAGCAGATGGGAACATTGTGGGTGACAGTCACGGATAAATTCAGAAGAAAGGCCGATGAGACGGAAGGTTAGCCATATGTTGCTTTGTGCGGTTATCGCACTTCTTTCCGGCTGGGCCGGCCACTGGCTGGGTTCCCGGAAACGGAGCATTGTCCGCGTACCGGAAACGGTGGTCAGGCATGATACGATACGTCCTGCCATTCCGGAACCGGAGGTGATTGTCCGTGAGGTACCCACAGAAGTGGATACGGCGGTTATACTGGCCGACTATTTCTCGGAGAAGCATTATCTCGATACAATTATTGAACGTCCTTACCTGCGGGTGGAAATGACCGACATCATATCCCGCAATGCCCTGCTTGACCGTACCGTAGTGGTGGATTACCGGCAGCCGGTGGTCTGCAGCAACGCGTTGGTTTTGGGAATGGATGCGGGACGTTACGGATGTGTACTGTCCGCAGGGTACCGGCGTAAGTCCTGGGAGTTCAAGGCGGGCTATGACTTGTACAACAGGTCTCTGGTGTTGGGCATTTCTAAAACTCTTTGGCAATGGTAGTGGATGGCATACATGATGGAGTGGACTGTTTCATCTCGGAAATCGGAGAAATAGAAATCTCAGGAATCACGGATGAACAGTTGAATGTCCGCATTGAAACCGGAGGTACGGAGATTTTCAATGAGAGCTATTATGCCTTAAAAGGCAACGTGGTGATTCATGAGATAGGGGAAATGCTTCGCAGTTACTTTTCCCTGCATGATCCGAAAGGGATATCCAGCAATGTAGTCTCTTACTATCAGGCTCCATTGTCCATAACCGCAGTGTTCTCGGACAAGCAGGACACGGTCCGGAAAAGTTTCAAGGCTTATTACAGTCGTTGTCGTACATCGGTATCCCCGTCAGACGTGCTTTTCCTGACACATGAGAACACAATCCGTACAGCCCATGATAGAATGGAATACTTGACCTTCAGGGTACGTGAAGGGATTTCTGTGGAGATAGGCGTGGCATACTTGGATGCCGGAAATGAACGGTACAGACGGGTCACCAAAGACTTTGGTGACACCAATGGTATGCTTGCTTTTTCTTTATCCCTCGAACGGGTTGCGGCATTGTCCGGCATTGGTACGGCATCCATCCTCTTCTATGATGCCATGCTGAAGGAGAACGGAATTGTGAAGGATAAGGTAAGGTTTATCAATGATCAACGGCGGTACCGTAATATCACCAACTTCATTTATCGGAACGCATTCGGGATGCCGGAGACAATGGCGTTCACCGGACTGGTGGAATATTCCCCCGAACTGGAAGGTGAAACGGTCGAACTGCTACAGAGGACTGTCCGGACAGATGCCGAATACATTGACAGCCGTACGGCAAACAGTGGCTATCTGGATACCAGGCAATACGGCAAGGCACTGGATCTGATAACGACCGATTCCCTGCAACTGTATAATACAGAAACATTGACGGAAGTGGTGGTCACCGAGATAGATTTCTCCCACAAGCGTACAGGCAGCGAGAAAATAAATGTCTCGCTCACATTCCGTCAGGCATCACGTCGGCATCTGGATTTTGTACGGGCCGGCAACATCCGTGGGCGGATATTCGACAAGACTTTTGACTATACTTTTGAATAATGATATAACGATATGGAGACAATACGCAGAAACCTGGCTTTGGCTGACATGGATATCCGCACGGACGAACGCGGACGTCGGCGCATCTTTTCGATAAAGTTCGTCAGCAAGGAAGGAAAGGTCTATTTCATTCCCCAGGCTTACGCCTGCGGTGCAGGACGCATGAACATGAAAGAATACCAGCTCCGGGGCGTGCAGCCCTGCGACTGTAAGGGAAATCCGGAAGGACACCCCTACCCCGTGAATATCGACTTGATACTGGAGTATAACAAAAGGAAAATCGTATTCTGATGAATATATTATTTAATTCAAGCGGCATTCCCCTACTGATGCAGTCCACGTACATATTCGGCGAGACGACGGGGACACCCCAGAACGAAATGAAGGAGCGTACCCGAATCCTGGCGCCATATGACTTGTCGAATGTTTCCTATATAGATATCGACGGAGTGAAGGTGCGTCCGTGGGGAGATGAGAATGATTTTCCCCAGAAGGCGGCTGAAGAGATAGGAAACACCAGCGTGCTCAATACGGGCCTGAAGTTTCTTCGTAACCTGACACTTGGGCAAGGCATATATCCTTGTACGGTGAACGGTTACGACAATGATGGTAACGAGATACTGAAGCCCGTTACCGATAGCCGGGTACAAGCTTTCGTCGCTTCCCGGAATGTGAGGCGCTACATGGAGAAAGTGCTTCGGGATTACTTGAAATTCGGTAACGGTGCCGTCCAGTTTGTGCCGTCGGCTGCCGGCAATTCTTTTGCGGGCGTTAATCCGGTCAATGCGCTTTACCGCCGTTATTCCGAAGTGGACGAATACGGCGCCTGCAAGTGCATCGTTTCCGGATATTGGCCGCAACGTCCGGACAAGGGACAATATACCAGGCTGGATGTGCTCTCCGAATATGACCCGCAGATGCACGCTGAGGTGTTGAAATTTGCCGGAAAGATGAAGGACGGTTTCATCATGCCGGTACGTGACAGCTGGAGCAACGATGATCTCTATGGCATGCCCATCTGGTGGCCTGCCTACGTCTGCGGATGGGTGGAAATTGCCCATTTGATTCCTCATTTCCTCAAGAAAGCCTACAAGAACCAGATAACCTGGAAGTGGCATGTACAGATACCGTATTCCTACTGGGAGAAGAAATACCCGTCCAAGGACTATTCGGCCAAGGAGCGTGAGGCGGCCATACAGAAATATATGGATTCTGTGGAGCAGAACCTATGCGGACCGGACAATGCGGAGAAGCCCATCTTCTCTCATTATGCCGTAAATGAGATGAACGGCAGGATTGAGGAGGAGTGGAAAATCAAGCCGCTGGAGAACAAATACCAGGGCAGTGATAATCTTCCGGTGTCGGCAGCCGCCAACTCGGAAATTCTGTTTGCATTGATGGTGAATCCGAATGTGCTCGGTGCAGGTATGCCCGGTGGCACCTATGCCGGCAACCAGGGCGGTTCCAATATCCGTGAGGCTTTCCTTGTGAACATTGCCAACGCGTGGATTGACCGGCAGAACATCCTGGACCCTATAGAACTCTATATCAAAATGAACGGCATGCCGGAATGCGAGCTGCGTTTCCGCAATACCGTTTTAGTAACCCTTGATACCGGCAGCGGTACCAAAAAAACATTGAGCTAATGATATTCAGTGCAAATAAATGGAACAACGGCAAGGAGCTGAAAGCGGTGATGAAGGTGAACACCGCCATCTCCTTTGACATGATGGAGGCACCGCTTCGGAATGCTTTCCGACAATACCTCGTACCGTTATTGGGCGATGCGATGGCAGGCGAAGTAGTCGAGATATACGAATTCGGTCCAAATCCGGATGTATTGGAACAGAATACCGAAGGGGCAACCGAACGGGAGAAACTGGACAGCCGCCTGCTGGAGATCTGCAAACGCGCGAACGCGAACCTGGCGTTCTGGAACGATTTCGATGAAATCAGCATGCGTATCACCGATGCGGGCTTCCAACGTCAGAAATCCGACAACGACGAATCATTCCAGCAGGTGTACAAGTACCAGGAAGATAACCTGCGGGCATCGTTACGCAACAAGGGGTTCAATGCGCTCGACGAGCTGCTTGAATTTCTGTATGCCCATATAGCCGAATATCCGGAGTTTGCGTCCTCCCAGGCCTATCAGGACCGTAAATCAGCCATTGTCCGCAGTACCGCGGATGTCAATGACGTCTGTTTTATCAATGGCAGCCGGATTGTTTTCCTTCGCCTGCAGCCGCACCTGAAGTTTGCCGAGGAGATGCTCCTTCAGCCGGCCATCGGTGACAAGCTGTATGAGCATCTGATTGACGGACTGGTAAATCCCCCAGAAGACGAAGAAGCCCGGAAGAGCGTGGAGCGGTTGCGCCTTTCCTGCTCCCGCTACATTGTGGCAATGGCGGTCAGACGGCTGCTGATGGAGACGGGTAGCGTCACGGACCGGGGGCTGTACTTCACCGCCGTACAGCCGGGTGAGAAGGGCAATGAGGAGAAGAGACCCGTCGATACGGAGCGTATCGCCGTACAAATTCAGAATCTGAAAGCGGATGCAGACATGTACATGACCGTGCTGCTGCGTACGGTACGGAACTGTTTTGAGAATTTCTATGAGGGTGATCCCAGGCAGATATACGACCGGGACAATGACCATAAACGCACGTTCTGGACATGAGGGAGCTTCGCATTGCATACCGTAGATTCGGAATCCGCCATGAGATAATCCGCCGGGTACCTCAGAAATGGGAGGAGCTGACACCGGCACAGTTCCTGCTCGTGTCGCGGCTTTATCTTCAAGAAATAGACGAACCATCCTTCCTGAAGGATTTCTATTCCCTGCCGTCCGGGGTCGGTTCCGACACCTATTACAGTTATAAGCTGAGCGAACTGGTGGAGTTCATCAGCGACTGCCGTGTCCGGATGGACCGCTTTATCCTTCCTGCCGTCTCCGGGCTGAAAGCACCGGGAGAACGCTTGAAGGGGATGTGTTTCGAGCACTTCATGCACGTGGACACGGCTTTCAACCGATATGTCCGTGACGGCAAGGATGCCTCACTGGGCACTTTCGTAGCAATGCTCTATTTGAAGGACAACGAATATATTGTCCTACCGTCGGGTGGGAAAAACGGCTTATTTAGCAGGCAGAAACCGCTGATACTGCAAAAACGGATAATGAAGGTGGCAAAAATTGACAGGCACGTCAAGTATGCCGTATTCCTGAACTACGTTTTTGTCAAGAGGTGGCTTTCAAAGGCTTTTCCTTTCCTCTTTCCGTTGGATGATGAACCGGAACCGGAGGAGAAGCGGAAAAAACCAACAGCACCGTCTGTCAACTGGCTCGACATCTTCGATGCCTTTGTCGGTGACGATGTGGCGGTGATGGAGAAATACCAGGCGATGCCGGTGGCAACGGCATTCCGTATATTGAATAAAAGAATCCGTGACGCTCAAAAACAGAAGAAATGACTTTTTCGGAATACATAGAAAAGCTGGCTGAAAGGCATGTCGATATACGACACAAGGAGAATGATGAAGTACACTTCCTATCATCTGAACGGGAGAAGCATACGGCACTGGACAGTGTGCTGCATTATCCGGCTGTGATTGTGGACCGTGGCTCAGGATTCGGTTACGGCGGTGTTCCGGGTGCATACAAGAAAGACCGGGATTACCTGCTGTTTGTGGTAGAGCACGTGTCCGACACCTCGGATTACGAACAGATAGAAACCGCACTTGAGAAGTGCGAGCGGATTTTGGACGAGATGCTGAACCAAATCCTCGAAGACAAACGGAAGAACCGCCAATGGCTTGCCTTCTCGCTCGAAGAGGTGGAAGCGGATTATGTGGTGAACAATGATAACCAGCTTTATGGCGTGGTTGCGGCGATACATTTGTCGCAACCATACAAGGCCATGAATTGCCGCAAGGCTTTTTTATTGGATAGAACTTTTGACGAAACTTTTGATAAAACCTATAAATAATATGGCTACACAGTCTTATGAACAGTTGATTGCCGGAGCAAACAAAATCAGGCAGAATGAACTACCGGAATCCAATACGGCCACACTGGTCGGAGAACAGCTCCTCCAAATGGTAAACAAACAGCAGGAAGAAAGTCGGGAAAGGGTGAAGGGCATTACCGAATATAATGTTTCCGTCCAGCATCCGACCTCAGGTATTGACGGCACGAACAAGTACACATTGGAGGTAGCCATTGCTTTAGTTCCCGCGGAACTTAGATATATCGGGCTTAAGGTGTCGTTTGTCAGTTCGGGCGGAGAGGTAGAAACGTGGAAGTACCAGGGAGGGGTATTCACGAATGCCGGCAGCTGGAAGCAGCATTCATCGGGTGGCAACAAGATATTGGAGTGGAATACGGATGCTGCGACAACAAGGAAACAAATCCCTAAAGCTGACAGGAAAGCCGGTATGCAGGTTTCTTATAAAAAAGCAGAGGGTAAGTGGGTGAATGAACTGTACACAGGCACTGCGATTGATGATATCAATTTTCCCCAGGACAAGAACTGGCAGATAATCGTATTGGATGAGGATATTAACATCACCAATAATCCTGCCTTTAACAAATGGTTTTATCAGAACCGATTCAAAATCCACGGTGACATTCAGATAAACGACAAGATTGAACTGCGTATTTTTGTTCAGGACTCAGATACGGGATTGATGTATCTGTATGTTAGAAAAAATGACGACACCTTATTCGATACCCCCTCAATTCGCAGACAGGATATAGTTACCGGACAAAAGATGTCTATACATTCGACAAAATACAATTTAGACATTGATTTTGTATTCAAAGAGAAATTTGCACCCGGTGAGTCGTTGGACACATTATTTTGTAAGGTAAACCTTGATGTCGTACTGTCTAATGATGAGGATGCCTTGCGTGGAGACATTGAGTCGTTGAAGCAGGAAGTGGAGGCTCTAAGACCAACCTCATCCACTAAGACATTCATTGATTATATCAAGGAGATTCCTGTTTCCTTGAGGAAGTTCGGATACAAGCTGGATATCTCTTTGGTCAACAAACCTAAAGAATACAGAGTAAACCTTTTTACCGGGAATATAGCCAATGCAACGTTTACAGTACGGACCCGATTAGGTGATACTGTTATAACGAGCAGTCATACTGTAGGTGTCGGCACGCTCTTCAGTAAAGCCGCCCAGGCTATATATGAAGACATTGTGAGCAAACTTCCAGATGATTGGAGTTTGAAACCCTACAACAAGGAACCATATTTCACGTTCATTTATTCGGGGAACGACAGCTATCCGGCATTCAAGTGCGAAGAAACAAGCGGAAACGACTTTGAGATTATTTTCAAGCTTGCATACACAGACGGTAAATACCCAAGACTGAAAGATAGGTATGATTTTTCAGTTGGTCCCAATGGAGTCGTATATGTAAGCTTGAAGTACAACAAGGATATGACGATAGAGGACATCGAACGTGACTTGATGAACTTTACAAAGACCAAAAGCCGGTATGCGAAACTTTTCTTGCCAAAGGTTGAGATAATGGATGATGAGCCCCACAAATACAGAGTGGTGATACCCAGCGAGTCGTCGGTTATAGCCCATGGCAGTAAGACCCCGGAAGCGCCAGCTCCTGAAACAGGAATCACGACAACCATTGTATCGTGTACGGAAATGAGTCCCAAATATCTGATAGCGGACACTGTGTATGCTTCATCTGAAAACGAGCATGTTCGTAAACAATTCGCTTCTACCGATTTGTCGAAATTTGAGGACGTAAACTATTGGAGCAACTATGACGATAATACCGATTACCTGAATCAATATAATCTGTGGGATAGAATGTCCGACACTATTGAGTTGGATATTTCTGACGGGAGACCGGTATATTTCAGTCTGCCTTTGAATATGAATTATTCCGAACCTTATACATTCTCATTAAGCAATATGGACGGGACTGTCATTCAGGATGTCAAGAAGAACATGTACGGTTCCAATTACATTCAATCTGCCGTATCCGACTTGCTGAACTGGAGCAACCGGCATATACTGGTCAGTGATGATGGCTGGTCCGTTTATAAAGGATTCTCATACGGCATGTCCAAGATGAGAATCAATATCAACCCGGTCATAAAGGAATGGTTGGTAAACAAGCTGTTCATTCTGACAGAGGATGACTTCCACAGGCTTGTCGGCGTGAAGGACAAGTACAAGGTCAGCATCGGAACAAGGAACCTGGGCACATTCGCAGGCGGGTATAATACGCTGGTTGACGAACTGTTCAAGGCTGATCCTTTCCAGAATGTTGTATTTTTAAGTACTATCTATAATCAGGGGTATCTGCATTCGTTTGCCAAAATCCTTTCCAATTTCGATAATGTAAACAGAACGATTAAGGCGCTGGCTGAATATTGGAATGTGCCTTATATAGATATGACAAGACAAGCCTTGTTCACGCACAAGAATAAAGATAACTTGCTGGAGAGGATGGCTGACAGACTGCATCCGGCTGCATCCAATCCGGAAGTGAAGGTATACGTCTCGATTGACGGTGCACTGAATTCAGGAAACATTATATTCGGTAAAAGTGACTGGAATGCTGAAAGTACAGTCTCCGTAACAGAGAGTGATACGGTTGATAGCTTGCTGGAGAAGATTAATGCCGGACTGGCTGTCAAGGCTAATGTGAGCAAAAGAATCAACAGCGACTATTCTTACATGGCCATGTCATTGGTTTATAATGCACAGTCCACTTCGCAGAAGACATCCATTCCGACCGTGAATGCCGGAGATACCGGAGTTATTATTAAGGTGGTACAGAAAGAAGACCAGGTGAAAAAGTATGCGAATTACCTGAGTGCTCAACTGACAGCCATGTTTGGCGACCTGAAGGACAAGCATGTCCTATGGATTGGAACATCAATTCCTGCCGGAAACACCTATAGTTTTGCGGTTGGCCAAAAATATCCCGAACTCATACAGGGCATTACGAAATGTCGCATGACAAACAAAAGCAAGGCCGGTTCTTACCTCCGCAAGTATGGTTTTTATAACCATAAAAATCAAGAAGGATTGGAAGCACCTCAAATTTCATGGAATACTACAAAAGCGGAAGGTAATGATACTGGATTTAGTATTGACGATATTAAAGAAATTGTAAATTCTTCAGATAGCCCGTATTTGGTTGTTATTGATATGGGTATTAATGACTATATGAGCGACCAAGGCGTGGAGTTCGTGGTGTATGACTTTGATCACCCGTTTAATGAGGATTAAGTACTTACAATATAAATTCATCCCGGACTGTAAGGTCCGGGATGGATAAATTAAGTACAGAGGTAAAATATCCCTCAAAAACATCTCGACAATTCTACAAAATCATTACCTTTGGACGCTTTTGTTCTTACCAACGTTGTCAGTAAAACGCCGGCTGACATAAAACGCAAGCGGCAATCAGATAATATTTATAATAAAATTTTCATTATGAAAAATAATAAAAATAAATGTTAGGCTGGGCGTGATAATGCTCAACCTAACGCTATCAAAGAGGTAGGGCGATTTATGCTTGATACCTTAGGGTTCGTTCTTGATGTGATTACTATTGTAGGTATAATATATCTTATATTTACAACCGGTATAGTCACAGAGCTTTAGTGGATAGGATTAATATATGCATTTCGGTGCATATATAAATACCTAAAAGTATAAATAGGTTTGGGCAGTAGCAGGAACTGCCCAAACTTTTTTAAAGAGTAATACTTCATATCCAAATAATGTTTTCTCCGTCCCATTTAAAGTGAATGGATTTTCGTCCTTTCAGCTGACTGGCGGAAAAATGGAACTCCTTTTTAAAGTTTTTGTCACTCTCATGAGTGACGGTCAGATGCAAATCATCATGTTCTCCTCTTTTCTCAATACCAACTTTATAGCTGGAAGTTACTTTTCTTGACGAAGGTCGTATAACCCGTGTCTTTTCAATAGTTGTCATTGGAATGTATTTTAAATTAGAAGATGCAAGTTAGAAATAAAAAAGAGAATATACAACTTTATCATATAACAAACTCAGAGGATATTAATCCAATAAATTACCCTACTATCCAATAAAACAAATCCGGTAAATCGATGGATAACCTTCTGTACATTTCAATCTGTCCGGCCTGATTCGGGTGCAAATTGTACGGTTGGGTGTTTCTGGAAAACAGACTCTCATCCGGAAGTTGTGATTCATCATTCACCGGATTGTTGTCTAAAGCAGTAGCTATGTCGTATCTTGCCCCGATTACACCGTTCTCAGCCGACCAGTTTTCTATCATGGCATTCACATACTGGTGTTTTCTCTCTTCCACCGTACTCGTATAACAAACATTGTAACACAAATACAATTTACATCCAATGGCGTCACACCGTTGCTTCAACGTATTGAGCAGTCCCGTACTGTTACCGCCGTTAGCTCCGATATTGACGACCATCCTTTTAGGTCTGTATATGTCAAACTCCGTGCTGAAGCGTTGAAGTATGGCTTCAATCGTGCACCCGCCACGGGCGGCAATCATAACCTTGTGATTGGGATGTTCGGTCCTGAACAGTTCGGCAACTCGATAGCGTAAATCCTCTACGCAGAACCCTTCCGTTATGCTGTCTCCGACGAATACGACATCCGGTTCTTTTAATGTGCAGATGTCGATATACCGAATAATCGGCATGTCACTGCCTTTATCAAGGTAAACAGACAAAGGCCCGTTCTGGGCGCCGACCGACCAGATTGTATCGTCACAGACAATTTCAGAGCTTTTGCCGGACAGGTAGCTTGTCAGCCGGAGAATACTTGTCCTTCCGTTCTTGATGATGTCAATTATATATTCACCGCTTCCAAAGCTATCAGAGAAACCGGTTTCTCCCCAGATTTCATCGGATACACTTTCCGCATACGCCAACGGCCCCGTCAGCTTATACATACCCAACTTTTGAGTGGACATATCCACATAGAATGTACTCGGTACAACACCTTTCCCTATGCCTTTTGAAGCAAATGCAAATACGAGCCTGTTGTCAGAACCTAAATGCAGCTTCATCCGGATATGCCTGATGTCACAGAAATAATCCTTGTCTATCTTGAGGTAATTACCGCTTCCGGTATTGGTAGCCTTGATTCCGTCCGTGTCCTTTATCCAAGTGGTGTTGCTGAAATCGGTTATATCACTGCCGGAGAACAGCTTCACCATATCTTTCAACCCATAAATGGATTCAAATAAGGATATTTCACTGGTGTTGCTGAGCAACACCCCTTCTGAATGTGAGAGTGCATATACTCTTTTGCCTTCTTGACTTAACTCTATTATTTTCTCCATATCAATGTATCTCTTTAAAAACTGAATAAGACGTCATGCTTCCAAAATTATTCTCCAGTCCGGCAAAGCGAGCCTCGTAACCTTCTACGATTTTGTTTCCAATACAAGAATATTCTATGGGCTTGCCATCAACCTTACTGTATGAATGAAAACGGACATATCTTGCATTGTCCGGATATTCCGAACGTTCCAAAACAAGTTCCGGATATTGCCTGACCATACTTTGTCCACCCGGCGAAATCGTCTTTATAATCTTTCTGTCGGCATCGTAGAATACGCCATAGGGAAATGAAAGGATACATGCGCCATTCACCACAAAACGGTCATAAATGGTCAAATCCAGATAATCCGTAGCATAGGCATCCGGATAAATATCAGAGGTAATATCACTTCCATCTTGAGCAAACAGACAAGGATTGGATGGAAATGGAATGGAAACATCCTTGTTTCCACCGTAAGCATCAACCTCAAGCCCTTTTATTCGCCCGTCGAACAAAGAAACTTTACCGGACAAATCTTTAATACGATTATCCAAGTCTTCTTTCGTTGCATTCTTGAAATACTTCTGTTGTGTAGTTGTATAGACATCCGTATTGGAAGGTCCGGTATAATGGTTCTTGGAATCTGAGAGGATGATAAAGACATGGGTGTATCCTGCAATATGGTAATTGTCAAGCCATTGGCTGTTTCGGAAAGATGTACCATTATCTGTGGAGTAACAACATACAAAATCCGCATTCTCGTCAGTCTGGAAATCGAAAGATTCCCCTTCCACATTTACAATGTCACTGACGAAGTAAGGACCTTCTTTGAATGCTCCCGTAGCATAGTCCCTGTTTCCTTTCTGCCAGCCCCAATCGGAAATGAACCTATCATTTGCGTTGTTGGCTTCTTCCAATAGCAGGTCTTCTTGTTTCAATTCCATAATTTCGGTTCTCTGCACTTGCCGCTTCCAGCTTCCGGTATTCGTGAACGTTCCACCCTGGTACTCCCACGTTTCTACCTGCCCGGCACTGTCCACGAATGACACCTTCAGCCCCACGTTCCTAAGTTCCGCGGGGACTAATAATAATGTCCTATCACTATAATACTGTTTTACACAACTTTGCTGAAATATCATATAAATCAAGTTTAGATTATGGCAAAAGCAGAAATTCTATTCAGGATGATCCGCAAATGGGAAGGCGGATGGAGTGACCACAAGAACGATAAAGGTGGCAAGACCAATATGGGGATAACCTTGGCTACGTGGAAATCATGTGGTTATGACAAGGATGGCGACGGAGATATTGATGCGGACGATTTACGCATGATTACTCCGGACGACGTTTTTTATGTTTTCAAGAAGTATTATTGGGACCGTTACCAAGCGGATTTCATACACAATCAGGCCATTGCGAATATCTGTGTGGATTGGGTGTGGGCCTCCGGACGTCCCGGTATCACAAGGGTACAACAACTCCTGCAAATCAAAGCAGACGGTATTGTAGGTCCCCAGACGATTGCAAGCATTAATCTGTCCAATCAACGTCAGTTGTTCGAGGCTATCAAGACAGACAGAATCCGGTTTATTGAAGATATCTGTAAAAGGGACCCGTCGCAGCTTGTATTCCGGAAAGGATGGCTGAACCGGATCAATGATTTCAAGTTCTCTGTCCGTTGAATTCTTGTCCTTTTTTCCACTCTTTTCAGCCTTTAGTTTTGTGTCCGAAACTAAAGGCTTTTTTATGGCAATAACTGAAGAAAAGAGTTTAATGACCTCCGAGAAATTCAATCGAGGAGTTGAGAACTGGACGTGGAAAGTCAAGAATACCTCCGTAAATATTCTACAACGGACACATGCAACCGGCAGATTGCGTAAGAAACTGCAATCCCGTTGGCTGAAAGACCGTGAAGGAGGACCGGCTTATGTCGGTTTGGGCTTCCGTTTTGCCCGGTATGGTGCGTACCGGGAGTATGGCGCCGGGCGTGGATATATCGTCAAGAACGGAATTATAATGAAAGGACATTCAGCATGGAGCGATAAGAAGAAACGTCAGGAACTGCGTTCTTTACGTGTTTCCGAATATCGCATCCGGCGCATGCGTACCGTTGATGAGCACTATGCCGTTATCCGGCGAAGTCCCCTACCCTGGTTAGACCCTCCCATTGTGGATAACATAGAATCACTGGCTGATTTATCCGGAGAGTATTACGGTGACCAGGCACTCAAGAATGTGCTTCAGAAGTTTGATAAAATAACAATCGAAAAACGTTATGGCAAAAAGTGACAAGACTGTCAAAAGAGGTGTCTACTTGTACATCGATGGCAAGGAAATTAAAAATGACATCAATTCCATTGATTTGGAGATGAAACGCCTACAGCGTGACATTAAGGAAATGACACGCGGCTCTGAGGAATACAACCGCACCATGGCGAAGATACAGCATCTTCAAGGAATTTTAAAACGGCATCGCCAGGAGATAAAAGGCATCACCACCGAAACCAAAAAAGCGACTGTCAGTATTGGCAGTATGGTAGACTGGTTCAACCGTTTCGGTGGAGTTATTTTGTCCGTAATAGGTTTCCTGACCGGTTTTACCCTTGCCTTGCGCGCCATCAGAGACGAACGCAACAAGTTGGAGGAGTCCCAGGCCGGGCTGAAAGCCTTGACCGGACTTGATGATGACAGCATTGCCTGGTTGACCGGGCAGGCCAAGACGCTTTCCACCACCATGACAAAAGAGGGCTTGCGTGTCCGCCAGTCGGCAGCCGAAATCCTCGACGCATTCATGCTGGTTGGTTCGGCAAAACCGGAACTGCTGGGAGACAAAGAAGCGCTCAAGGCCGTTACGGAGGAAGCCATGCGCTTGCAGGCGGCAGCCAAGGATATCACCCTAAACGAGGCGGTTGATTCACTTACCTTGTCGCTCAACCAATATGGCGCAGCAGCTGACCAGGCAGCGAGATTTACCAATGTGTTGGCAGCCGGTTCTCAAGCAGGTTCAGCCAATATCGCAAGCCAGGCAAAGGCTATTCGTAATGCGGGTACCGCAGCAGCTTCGGCTAATGTACCCATTGAGCAGACGGTTGCATTGATTGAAACGCTTGCTTATCGAGGTATAAAGGATGAAGTGGCCGGAACGGGATTAAAAAAGTTCTTCCTGGTCCTTCAGACCGGAGCGGACGAAACCAACCCTAAAATCGTCGGGCTGGATAAGGCGTTGGAAAATCTGAAGAACAAAAACATGGATGCCGGGGCCATTAAAAAGATGTTCGGCGAAGAAGGCTACAATACCGCATCCGTAATCCTTCAGAACACAGAGATGGTGAAAGACTTCACCGCTGCCGTCACCGGTACCAATGTGGCGTATGAGCAGGCAGCCATAAACAGTGATACTGCACAAGCCAAACTGGAGCAAGCACGTAATAAAATGAAGTTAGCAGCCATTGACCTTGGCGAGAAGTTGAATCCGGCTCTGACGGTGAGTACGAATATGCTGACCAATGTGCTCAAATATTTGCCGGGATTGATTGACTGGTGCAAAAAATGGGGTGGTACCGTCCTATATGTGGCATCTTGTATCGCTGTTTACACATTACGGACGAAAGCTGCCACTATCGCTTCAAAGGCTTGGAACGCCATCACCAAGACAGCTACCGCATTACAGCTTGCCTACGGTATTGCTGTCAATACTGTTTCAGGTTATACCGTTACTTCTTTTACCCAGCTTCGCAGGTTAAGCACGCTTTTGGCTGGACATAATATACTACTAAAAACTGTCCGCATATCCACCTACCTCTTTGCAGGAGCCATGCAAGTGCTGCAAGGCCGTGTGGATCTTGCTGCAAAATCCATGCGGGCTGCTTGGACGGTTATGAAGCTGAGTCCGGCAGGTGCTCTATCTACGGTTCTTTTTGCAGGTGGCGCCGCTTTTTTATATTTATACAAACGTGCCCACGAGTACGTTGATGTTCAAAAAACCACTAATCGTCTACAAAAAGAGGCTGCCAAATCCACCGCTGACCAGCGCAAAGAGTTGGATGCCTTGTGGATGGTAGCGCAAAACGATCGTGTTGCTATGGATAAACGCAGAGAAGCCATGGAAAAAGTCAACAAGATTGCTCCCGATTACTTGGGTGACATCACTTTGGAGACAATCAACACGCAAAAGGCGGCTGATGCCAAGGCCCGATATGTGGAACAGCTACAAAAAGAGGCGATGTTGAAAGGTGCATCATCCTATATTGAGTCCGAGAGCAAGAAACTAATCGAATACCAGGTAGAACTGGACAAGGCATTGGCTGGTCAAAAGAAAGCGCGTGAAAGTGCTACGTATGCCCAAACTGGATTCACCGCTTACGATGCAGCGGTAGAACAGCTAAAATTCGACATTGAACACACTAAGAAGGCTATCGAAAGCTATATGACCATTTACGAACAAATTAGCAAGGAGCTGGAAGTCTCCACCAAAACAAACAGTGGAACGGATGGAAATTCCGGTGGCAATGGCGGTGGCGGCAGTGGTGGAAGTTCTGAATCTGAAAAAGAACGTAAAAAACGGGTGAATAAGGAATTGGAAAGGATAGAAAGTGAGCATTTGGCGAAACAGACTCTATTGAAACAGCATTATTTGTCCAATGATAAAATGACACAAGAGGAATATTTGCAGCTTTTATCAGATTTGGAAATTAAATATTTGAATGAAAAGCTCAAAATTGTCGGCTTGGAACCGGAGAAACGGGAAGAGATAAATAATTTAATTCTTGATAAACAACTCAAGCTGAAAGAACAAATTCGCGGCATTCTCAATGGAATAGACCAATATGCGGATGATGAGAAACAGAAGCGACTGAATAAACTGGATGCGCAAGAAAGAAGTGAGCTGCTGACACTAAAGCAGGGGCAGGAACGCAAGCTCATGTCTGAAGAAGAATACCAGCAGGCAGTATTGGACATTCGTAAAAAATACCAGAAAGAACGGGAAGAGATACAGGGCAAGGAGGATAAAAAGGACCGAGAATATTATAACGAAAAACTTAAAAACGTAGTCTCTGATGCATATAAGTCCAAAGGAGGCAACCCGTTGAGTTTTAAGGGATACTTTTCCTCATTGTACGAAGAGATGCAAAACGCACAAGAGGAATTGGAACTTGATCCGGAAAACTCTCCACTTGTAGATTACTTGGGAGGATTGGAAAATGAAGCTGAACAAAAGTTGAAAGACATTATCGGCTTACTGCAAGAAACATCTACCGAAATAGGTAATGCGCTTGGCAATCTCATGACCGGTAACCAAGAAGGTTTCCGTGACTCTTTGAGAAGTATCCTACAAACAATGCTTAGTTTTGTGGAGAAGGAAATGATATTGGCCATCGGTAGCGTTACGATAAAAAGCTTTCTCCTTAATCCTATTGGCGCTTTGGCATCAATTGGTAAAATACTTGCCATCAAAGCTGCTTTTGCCACTGCCAAAACAGCCATTGGTAATTTCTACACCGGCGGCTATACCGGTCCAGGTGATTGGGACCAGCCGCAAGGTATCGTACATTCCAACGAATTCGTCGCCAACCGTTTCGCTGTCGCCAATCCGAATCTACGACCGATATTCGACGCCATTGACGTGGCACAGCGTAGCGGTAATGTTGGTAATCTGACAGCTGAAGACATAGCGGCTGTAGCAGGTTCCGGAAAGAGTACACGTACCGTACCTGCCAAGGCACCTGCTGCCAGCGCCACAACGACGACCAATGACCCGGCTATGGTGGCGATGCTGATAGAATGTACCCGCGTATTGCGAAAGCTTAAAAACAGGCTGGATGATCCGCTGGTGGCAGAAACTTATGTTACCGGCAAACGGGGTATCAACCAGGCTCAGAAAGAGTATCAGAAGTTGAACAACAATAAATCACGCAACAAGCAATGACAGAATTATACATTGACGGGCAATTGGCCGCCCTTCCTGAAGGGTTCAACATTACGTTCACCTCCGAGAATCCGTATTTCACCCGCAGTTCCAATTATTCCTTGGACATAGAACTCCCCATGCCTGCTAATCATGCCATATTCAAGCACGTGAACAGACTGGATGTGACGAAAAAAAAGACTATCCTTCCGGCCACACTCATCGTTGACGCCAGATGCCTGCTCTACGGCAGTGCGGTTTTACTCTCAGTAGAAGATGCACTGGTTAAGGTACAACTCGTATCGGGTAATGCAGAATTTAATCTGCTGACGAATGATGATCTGTATATTGACGAACTTGATTTAGGTACAATCAGTTGGCCGAACAACAATCAGAACCGTTTCCAGCCACCTGCCAATCTGGTGAACTACTACGGTTCGGTGGACGACATTGAAGCTGTATGGTTGCCGGTGTTCTATCAGGAAGCCAAATGGGAGAATCTTCAGAACGATGCAATCTATGAGTTCGGCACGAACAATTTTACCCTTTGCCCCTATTATGGCCGTCGATGTGTACAACCATACCTTTTGACAGTCATCAAGAGAATAGTGGAGTATTTTGGCTATACGTTCGATACCTCCTTCTTTGATAACAATTTCTTGCGGAACGTTTATGTATGCAGCGCGGTAAGCAGCAACCGGGTGGCCGCCGCATTGCCGCACTGGACTGTTTCCGAATTCTTTGATGAACTGGAGAAATTCCTTTGTGCGGTTACAGTGGTCAACGAACGCACCAAAGTGGTGAGTCTCGTAGGGCTTAACGATTATTTTACAGAATCCGGAAAGGAGATAATTCCTGCATCTTCCCTGCTACGGGAGTTCACTGTGGATATTGAAGATGAAAAGAATGAGAAAGACTTGAGCACTGGCAATGTGGGCTACAATCTGCCTTCCCATACGGATGACGGCTATCTGCGAATTGAAAGGGACATCATAGAGGCTGCATACAAACAAAAATATGATTCTTACGATGCAATGCTGGCCGCATACAACGGAATGGGTGACAGTGACAAGAAAAGTACAATCTTTATTGTTGGCAAACGGTATTATATCAACTACAATGAAAATGATAAGAATACGCTGCGTGAAGTCAATTTGTATGCGGATTTAATCCGTGACCCGGAATCGTCCGATGTAGAGACCTCACTCGGAATCGTCCCGGCTAAAATTATTCAGTTCAATCTCGGCGTGTATGGCTCTGTAGCTGATTACGATTTGTCCCGTCCGTACACCTCCATGGTATTGAACATACCCGCGGTGGGCTACCAGGCTACTGTTGCCAAGCAGGAGCGCTTCAATGTCCAGGAAGCCATAAACGGTGACGTGGAGTTGAAGGAGAAGCAGGAAAAAAACGGGCACATGGAAGTGGCTGTCAATACCGGTAAGTTCAACCGGCAGAACGTAACTTACAGCGGTCAGACACATGCCTATGATTATGCCTATCCTTTTACGGACTACCAGCAGAAGACCGGAGCACAGCTCACGGACTTCCTTCCGTATTCCCTGAGCTTGAACGATGTTTGTCCGGACAGTGTCGGACATCGGTTGTCGACACTCAGTCTGTTCCACTCCAATATCCCTTACACAATCCAGTTCCAAGCCGATAAGTTGCCGGACGTGAATAAGGTGTTTCTTATAGGCAACAAGCAGTATTTGTGCGAGAAGATTGAGACGGAAATAGATGTTGATGGGTTGAACAAGGTGCTGAAGGGTACTTTTTACCGGATAGAATAAAAAAAGCTCTTTTTATTTGCATAAAGTAGAATTTTTACTACCTTTGCATCATTGAAACAACTAAGATATGGTTAAATCAAGAGAATTTCATAGTCAGATACTGAAACGTGGAAAGAAAAGAGGATGGCACTGGATAAAAGGTGAAGGAGACGGGAGCCATCGGATTTATGAAGACAAGAACGGTATCAGATACCCGGTGCCCTACCACGGCGCCAAAGAAATGGGTGAAGGACTAAGAAAGAAAATTATCAGGGATATGGAGCTTGAATAAGCTCCCCCTTTTCTCTATATGTTTGAAAGGAGGATTTTATTATGGGAAAACTTAAAGTGACAATTGAAAAAGGACCGGACTTGTTCGGTGCGTGGGCTGACAATGTTCCTGGTATCTATGGAGAGGGTGAAACTGTGCAGGAAACAAAAGAGAATCTTCTTGCCTCCATTGAACTGTATAAAAAACATAATTCTACAGTCCCTAAAGAATTACAAGGAGAAATATCTGTAGAATGGACTTTTGATGTACAGTCGTTCCTCCAATATTATAGCGGTATTTTTACCAAGGCTGCACTGGAGCGTATAACGGGGGTCAACCAGAAACTCTTGGGACATTACGCATCAGGTTTGAAAAAACCGCGTAAAGCTCAGGTTGAAAAAATAGAAAGCGCATTGCATGGCTTTCTGAATGACATAAGCCAGGTGCACTTGGCATGATGTAAATTCCGATAATGGATTGAAAGATACTTCTCGGTCAATCGCGAGACCGTAAGGTTTTTAATGACAATTAGGAGGGCTTCCACGGGTTGGAAGCCTTTTTTTTGTTGCCCATGAAGGGTAGTCTGGCGATAAATAATCAGATATGGTGCGGAGAAATAAAAAATCCCCACAGTGGCTCGAAGCTGTGGGGACAGAATGTTCAATAAAACGTCTATCAAGCTATGGATAGCGAGCCTAATTTGTTACAAATGTCTTGGATGGCATTATTAAAAATCAGCCTGTCCTGTTCACTTAGTGTATAGACACGGCCACGTACCTTGTAGCCGTAAATACGCTGTTGCAGCCAAGCCGTACTTTTCCCGAAATAATTACGGGCGATATAAGAGATTGGCACAATTTCCTTCATCTCCTTTATCTTCTCCTGCAAGGCTATTGTACGGTTCAGCTCCTCCGCTTCTTTAGCCAGTTCGTGATACCCATTCAACAGCCAGTCGGCAATGGCTTCTGAATCGGCTTTCGTGGTGTAATGTTCTTGTATGTACAAGAACTTCTGTTGGTATTCCTCTTCCTTGTTAGTTGAATCTCCATTTAGAATGGCGGCAAGTTCCTTCAGTTCGTCATTGATTGTTTTCATAAGCAATTTTTTTTGCCCCCTCTTTTCGTCCGAGGAGGCTGTTTTTACTTTTCTAATTCTTTTAGTTTGGTTTCCAGCATTTTTATCAGATGGTCTATTCTCAACTTCTCATCAAGTATGGCGTTCATCTTCCCTTCCGGCAACCCTTTACTGTTTTCAAACGCCCATTTCAGCATCTTTTGTTTCAACCTTAGCTCGGTTAGCTTCTGGGCAATTAGCAAAATCTCTTTTTTGTTTTCCATTACTTCCTTGTTTTATTGAACACTACAAAGATACATAGTATTTTTGATATGTGCAATAAATACATAACAAATTTACTATGTATTATTGTTTTTTTATAAATCTGCAATTCTTCCATTTCCAGGGATTTTCCGTATCTTTGCAGCGCCCAATATCAACATAGCTATACATTTATCAATATGAATCCCTTTTCAAGACGTAATCCGTAAAACCGGGTTGAGGTGTGGCTATACCTTTGGGCGCGTTTTGATAAGGGATTCACCATTTTAATACGATGACAGAAAAGCAAATAAAGATAGCAGACAGACTGCTTGGGATATTGGTGGAGCATGACGGGCGTGTAAACAAGGATAGCGCACGCAACCTATTGCTTAAAGAGTTCACAGAAAGAATGGATAAGATAGACATCAACTTCGTACTCGACACGTTGATAGACGACTATAAGCTGGTTTCCCTGCTTGGTGAAGGTTGGCTCCGGCTGACACCGGAAGGAGAAAAGATGGCACGCAGGGGAATGAAGAATTATCAGCAGAAACTATCCATAAAGGAATGGTGGAAAGAAAGCAAGACCGCTGCCATTCTGATTTCTTTCGTTTCTACACTGATAGGGTCTGTCATTACCATTTTAATAACTGCATTATTAGGATAGTGAAAACGCTCCCCAATATGAAGGGAGCCACTATGAACAACAATAAGAAATATAATTTGAACTTTTTCTCCATGGATGATTCCTTTTTCACAAAAGTACTATAAATAATTGAATATGAAACGAGTTTTATTTTTAATCTGTGTTCTGTCCTTAGTGGCAAACACTGTTTTTGCACAAGAACGTCCGGAAATGAGACGTGAAAATCGTAGAAACACAGAAACAACCGAGAGGCAAATGCCTCCAGGACATCGAGAGAGAATCAACGGACAGAATCCAAATGCCGAAAAACAGCCAATGACTTTTATGCAGTCGTTAAAATTGAGAACAGATGTGGGGAATCCACAATTTGAGGCTGGGCACATGATGATTAAATCTTCCCGATTTAAAACAGCGTCCTTAGCATGTGCGGCTGTCAGTGGAGGTATCTGGTTCTTTAATAACAGCGAAGACTATGAAGTGGCTGTTGCTGGAACCAGTGTCATTTTTGGAGCGGCTGCTGTCATTCTGTATGCTTCGAGTTTGCGTTATGAATGGTTGGCTGGTAAATACTTGAAAATGTCAGCATCACCAGGTGGGTTGTCTGCCAGTATAACTTTTTAATGTGACATTAAAAGCGGAGAAACAAAAAATCTCCGCTTTTTTTTTGCCATTTCAAAATAAACTCTCATCTTTGTGGTGCGTTACATTTTGAGAAGGCGAGATTGTTCGCCAACTTTTGCCGTTGGCATTTTTTATGCCCAATGGTATCATATAGTTCCGACCCCCGTGTGGAGTGTGTAATGCACCCACTGCCTTCTCAAGGTGTAACGCAACGGGAAAGCGGAACTTTCTTTGTTTATAAGTTTTCCGATTTTTGGGAGAAAGTTCCCTTCCCGTCTTTATTGGAGCATTGTATTATTCAATATATTGTTTTATTTAAATAGCGTTACATTATGAGAAAACAAGCCCAAAGCGCCCGCGGACGCTATGTATCCGCAGAGAAGGTTCAAGAACTGTTTGCCCAGTTGGGTATTGAACTGTGCGCCGGACGTAAACGTATCCGTGCAGCACGTAGTGACAAATCCATTTCCATCTATGTCAATGGTGGGACAGTCAACATCACCTTTAATGAGAAAGGAGGCAAAGCATGATGTTCTTTGTTTACCATCTGCAGACCTATTCCCCCAAGAACCGGGCATGGAAAAAGGTAATTGACTATGTAGAGAAGTATAAAGATGTTCTTATCAAGGATGAACTTTCCCTGGATGCACTCAAGCATGAAATAGGCGATGTGGTCAACCGCATCAATGCCGAACATCCGAAAATGAAACGTATGCAATACACTGCCAGCCTGATTGACAATGACCGTACCATACGTATCGAGGCTCATGTCATAAGTGGTGGATGCCCCGACACGGTATTCTTTCTCGATATTTGCAAGGTACGTTCCGTTTATCAGTTCAGTGAGAAGGCAAATATGCTGGAGCAGGAAGGAGGCAAAGAATGAATACCGAAATCAATAACATCGTATTGACTTCCTCCATCAGCGAAACCATCTCGATTTTACAAAATGGCGTTGCCGGTGCTTGTTGCAATACCATAGATAGAGCTACTGGATTAATCTTAGACTTGAAAGTCAACAATGAAGTTAGTGCTGATGACATTATATCCGTAATAAGTGATTTACGCATTGTGTCATCCATGATAAGAAGCTTGACTCCGGAAGAAGAGAAAGGAGGCGCACAATGAGCAAGAAGATAGGATTCCGTTCTTATCAAAACGACGAAGAACCGGACAAACGAGACGAATTGGAGAAGCAACAAGCCGAGCGGCAGAAAGCCATAGCAAACTTCATCGGCCAGAACTATTCACCCATCGGTACCACTTCACAGAAATGTTACAAGACCACCGCTGAACTGGTATATGAGCTGTCGAACATTGTCGATGTCGCTCCGATGGCGCTGGCCAAACAACTGGCTGATGCCGGGTACCATGTAGAATATTTGGCAGGACAACCCTACTGGGTGATGTACGAGAGAGCATAAATTCGTGCGGCTGCACCTCATTTTGTACGAACTTGTACAAATCGGTGCAGCCGCATTTATTTGATAAATAAAATGTTATGAATTATCCGCACGATTGTACGGCTTTTACCCCTATATTATAGAGTGAAGCTATTGAAACATTGCATACCTTCCCTCTTACTCTCATCCATGACGTGCGCATAGACCAGCGTTTCCTTCATGTCCGAATGTCCCAGAAGCTCCTTCAGCGCCGCAAGGTCTTTGGTGTGCCTCAAATAAATGGTCGCAAAAGTATGCCTCCCTACTTTATGAGTGATCGGTTTATCAATCCCTGCAATGGCGGCAATATCCTTCAGATTACGATTCATCGTTTGATCGGCCTGAATCACCTCAAACAAAGGACCTTTCTTCCTGGTACCTACAATCCGGAACAGCAAGTTTCGGAGCGGTTCAGAAATCGGTATCTGAATCGGTTCCGGCTTACTGTTGCGGAGCTTCATCCTGAAGTAAGTGAAATGATCTTCGGTAAATTGCTCAAGCTGGAGCTTTTTCGCATCTCCTACATGCAGGCTGCTGAAGCACAGAAACAGAAAAAACTCCAATGTCTTATGTAGTTTGTAATCCAACTCACCTGAATTGTATAACGACACAAGTCTGCCCAACTCGTCCTCATTCAAGTAAACGCAAGTGGCGGATATTCTTTTGATAGACCAGTCCTCAAATGGATTCTCGGTCATGTATCCGGCTTTATACGCGGCCAATACATATTTCTTTAATACCCCCATATTCTTATAAGCCGTATTGGCATTGTTCTCTAACTCCTTCCGTAAATGGGCGAAATAAACATCCAACCATTCATGTGTGATGTCATCAAAGGTCAGATTCGCATTAAAGTCCTTTATCTTCCGCATGACGCTCATGTGGGTCTGAAGGGTAGTCAACTCCGTACGGTGCGAAATTTTTTTCATGTGCTCCCGGACGAAATCAAAGAATGTAGGATAATCACTCGGACGGTTGTATTCTCTTAAGAAAAGATCACGCGACAATTTCTTATCCCGAAGCCGGTATTTTACAAACACATTATTAATCCGTGCCAGGATGGTTTCAATAATCAGATTCTTGTCTGCAGCTTGCTTGTCACCGGAAGTCACTATACCTTTTTTATCGTTCCAGTTCTTCAAGGACACAGCAACTTTGGTAGAGAAATTCACCTTTTGCCTCTGTATGTAAAATGAAATCCATACGATACCGGCCGTATCGTTTTTATATTGACGAAGGTATGTTTTTATGTTTATCATGTGCTACAATCGTATTGTTTTAACATTGCGGGATACACATCGGGCTACACTGCACGATTTTTGGGGGAATTGGCAAGGTAGTTAATGTATTGAAAGCCAATAAACGACAAAAGCTCCGGCCATTTCTGGTCGAAGCTTTTCTCATTACTGGAGGTACCTGGCAGATTCGAACTGCCGTACACGGTTTTGCAGACCGCTGACTAAGCCACTCATCCAAGGTACCGGTTCTTACAAGAACTCTTTATTTCTCGTTTGCGGATGCAAAGGTAGCACTTTTTTTGAAACTACCAACTATCCGCAACAACTTTTCTTCTTTTTTTTCGTCACTCCACTGCACTCCGCACGCTTCTTATCATACAAATTCTTTAGTTCACAGCCACTTGCACAACTATCACACGGATTACCATTTTCTTTGACCCGATGAGAAAAAGAATAAATACTCATGCCAATCCGCACAGCGCAGAGCAACAACAATAAGGCTACTACCCACTCCTGCCAACTATTCATCATAAAAACAGACCTCCTATCTGATAAATTGCGAAAGACATCAGCCAGGCCAGCGCAGTAGTATAAAGCCCCGCAAACACGGCCCACTTCCAACTGCCCGACTCCCCTTTAATGGCTGCCAACGTGGCGATGCACGGAAAATAAATCAGCACAAACACCATGTAACCGAAAGCCACCAGGGGCGTTATCGGAATGCGTTCACCCAAGCTTACGGCATCTGCCTCGGCATCGTCGGCATAAAGCACTCCGAGCGTGCTTACCACCAGCTCCTTGGCGCCCACGCCGGAAAGGATGCCGATGCCCAGCTTCCAGTCGAATCCCAACGGTTCGATGACCGGTTCCATGGCTTTACCAATCCGGCCGATGTAGGAATTCTCCTGCTGTTCCGTCACACTTTCATATTCATCGTGGTTGGGATAATATCCCAATGCCCAGATAACGATGGATGCCACCATAATGATGCCTCCCATCTTGCGGAGATACTGCGCCCCCTTCTCCCACGTATGGCGGAAGATGGCCTTGGACGTCGGCATACGATAAGGCGGCAGCTCCATGACAAACGGCGTATCGTCTCCTTTCACCAGAAAGCGGCAGAAAAGACGTGCCATGACCACTGCCAACAGAATGCCGATGGCATAGATTACTAACAGCACAAAGCTCGCATTGTTCGGAAAGAAGGCGCCTACCAGCAATAAATAGATGGGTAGACGGGCGCTGCACGACATCAGCGGATTGATGAGCATCGTCACCAGACGGCTCTTGCGGTTCTCAATGGTACGCGAAGCCATAATGGCGGGCACATTACACCCAAAGCCCATAATCAGCGGAATGAAAGACTTTCCATGCAGCCCCATTTTATGCATAATCTTATCCATAATGAAAGCGGCACGTGCCATATAGCCCGAGTCTTCCATCAAGGAAATAAAGAAATAGAGCAACAGAATATTCGGCAGGAAAACAATGACACCGCCCACACCTCCGATAATACCATCCACCAGAAGGTCCTTCAGCGGTCCTTCGGACATTTTGTTGCGTATCAGGTCGCCCAATTCGCCTACCAGCCATTCAATCCCCTGCATAGGATAGTCGCCCAGCACAAAGGTGCCTTCGAACATCAGATAAAGGAAAAGGAAGAAAATGGGATAACCCCATACACGGTGAGTAACGATTGAGTCTATGATTTGAGTAGTGCGCGACGTATCCTGATGATTGTCCACATAGGTCTCGCGCAGGGCACCGGCTATAAAACCATACTTGGCATCGGTGATGGCCTGCTCGCTCTCCTCGTTCACCACCTCGGCAATCCGTGCCTCTTCCCGGTCGCGGACGGCAAGAATCTCCTTTCCATTGGGCAACTCTTCCACAATCTTTTTCAAGTCTTCGTCGTTCTCCAGCAACTTGATGGCAAGGAAACGCGTGGAATATTTGTGGCGGATGTTCTCATTGACGCTGATGACGCGCTTCACCTCCTCAATGCTACGTTCCAGCTCGGGACCGTGATTGATATGGATATGACGGTAGAAGCCACGCGGCTGTTCTATCTCTTCTTTATGGCTGCCGAAGTCATGGTCGGGAACATACTCCTGATGCCAGCTGCGAAGGTCACTCAATATCTCGCTGCGCATCCTGCCCTTATGGTCGAGGAAGTCGCCGCCTTCGTAAATATTGATAATCACATGGAACAGCTGTTCAATGCCTTTTCCGCTACGGCTGACCGTAGGCAACATCGGAACTCCGAACAACTGGCTGAGCTTTACATAGTCCAGCGTGTTTCCACTGGCTTCCAGCTCATCGTACATGTTCAGTGCAATCACCATGCGCACGTTCATGTCAATCAGCTGGGTGGTGAGATAGAGATTGCGTTCCAGGTTGGAAGAGTCCACAACATTGATAATGATATCCGGCGTTTCATTGATAATGTGCCGGCGGACATAGATTTCTTCAGGGGAGTAGGCCGAGAGGGAATAGGTTCCGGGAAGGTCGACAATACGGAAGTGGTAACCTTGGAAATCAAAATACCCCTCCTTGGCATCTACCGTAACGCCACTGTAATTGCCCACATGCTCGTGCGAACCGGAAGCGATGTTGAAAAGAGAAGTTTTACCACAGTTGGGATTTCCCACCAAAGCCACATTTATGGTGCGGCGTTTGCCGAGGGCCAGTTGCTTCAGCTCATCTTCGCCCAGATGCATGTTTTCGCCCAACCCCTCGTGGTAATCGGGCTGCACAGCCTGCTCCTTAGCTTCCTGCTCACTGATAATCTCTATCATCTCAGCCTCCTGCCGACGAAGAGAAATCTCATATCCCATTACTTTGTATTTGATAGGGTCGCGTAGTGGGGCATTCAGCAAGACCTCCACTGTTTTACCTTTAATAAATCCCATTTCCACAATCCGTTTGCGGAAACCACCGTGTCCCAGCACTTTTACGATTACACCTTTTTCACCGGTATTCAATTCGGACAAACGCATAGTCTTTCTGCCTTTCTTTTCTATTTTGGGGGCAAAGATAATACTTATGGCTACAAGGTACAAATAATTTAGAATGTTTTTAAATAAGAGACACTAAACAATAATTCCCAGAAGGCAGAACATTATATCCAGAGATACTAAATCGTAATTTTACCACAGCTTTGTTCTTTTCTTACCACAGCTGTGGTAAGAAAAGAACAAAGCTGTG
>ENA-UBCA01000024-UBCA01000024.1-human-gut-metagenome-genome-assembly--contig:-NODE-24-length-82214-cov-14.187661_pt1 | contig 82214 bp, 65 predicted proteins | sample MGYA00244228_ERZ654716 | MGnify/ENA primary metagenome ERZ654716 (study PRJEB26926, sample SAMN06164557) | human gut metagenome | biome: ENVO:00009003; feature: ENVO:2100002; material: ENVO:00002003... | reverse complement strand
GATCTACACGTAAGGAGTCGTCGGCAGCGTCAGATGTGTATAAGAGACAGGGGACCCCCACCCCGGAGCGGCAGCCTCCCTCATATATCACCTTTTCGGACGCTTGCAATCGCAAACGACAAAGAGGGCGGGGCGGGCTTCGATTTGAGATAAAGAAACGCTTTTTTTCGTTTCAGATTTCAAAACATTGATTTTCAGTCAATAAAAGTAAATATAGCACCAAAAACCGGGAGAAATCGGGATTTTCAAGTGCAAAAACGGACTTTTTGCCGTCCCCAAGGCACAAAAAAGGGGAGAAATTAACGCCATTCCTCCCCAAAAGCGGATTAAATTCGTCGGTTTTGGCCCACGACTCAACCCTATGTACGGGAACAAAAGTACGAAAAAATATCGCTGGTCCAAGGTTTCAGTCGCTTTTTTTGTCCTTTATTCCACCCGGGGCCGCGGCTATTTTTGCATCATGGATTTATTCGAGGCAATACGACAAATGCGAGAACTCTCCAAACGGAATATATCGTTCGGCTTCTCCTTCATGTCCTACAACGAAACGGCGCAGAAAAGCGAAGGCATCGTCGAGGTCAGACACGCCCGGCTCCGCGCCCGAACGCAGGAAGCCCACCACCGAAACGCGGAGATCATCGAGGAATATGTCAACACCGACACGGGGGAGGCCCGCCGATTTTATCAACCTTTGCTTTTGAGTTTCAACGGCCAAAAAGTCGAAGCATGACAACGAAAATACACCGAATTTCAAACACAGCCTTCGCCCTGCAAATAGGGCAGACGGCCTACTCTCTCTCCACAAGCGTCCGGACAACTGGCGATACGACAATTTTCAACATCGCACGGAATCCGAACTGGGAATACGCATACCAGAACGTCATGGGCAAACGTATCGTCCCCTATGGCCCTGGAAACGACATGCCCGTCATGGTCCGCGATCTGGTCCAGGACAACAACCTCGCACCGGGTATTCTCCAACGCCAGAAGGGGCTACTCTACGGCCAGGGGGCCTTTCTCTACCGCTACGTGTTTCAAGACGGCAAAATCGCCCGGGAGTATGACGACGACCCGGAGATTTCCGCATGGCTCGCATCCTGGCAGGCGAAGAAATTCATCGAGAAAGCCCTCGTAGACCACTTGCACATGCAGGGCTTTTTTGCCCTGCACTTTATGGAACGCGCCCAGCGACTCGGCGCCCGCGCTGTCGATCACCTCGGCAGGAAAGCCCGCATCGCCAAACTGCAATTCGTGAAATCAACGAACGCCCGCCTCGAATGGACCGACACACGCTGTCTGGAGGACGTGAAGCACATCTTCGTCGGAGATTTCGAAAACGGCTGCCTCACATCGGGTATTCAGACCTTCCCCGTGTACGACCCCCTCGATCCGGGTAAGTACCCCGTGTCCGCATCCTACAACTATTCCTACTCCTTCGGCCGCAATTTCTATTCGACACCGGCATTTCTCGGCGCGATCCGCTGGATATTGCGAGGCTCCGATATTCCGATGATCTTCAAATATGTTACCGACAACGGTCTGAACCTCGCCTATCACATCCATTCCCCGGCCGGGTACTGGGAGAAGAAAAAACAAAAATTAGAGGAACTTTACCCCCAAGATCAACCCGCAGAAATCGAAACGCGCCTCGAAAAGGTCAAAGCCGAAATATTGGACACCATAACCGAGGTATTGTCCGGAAAAAAGAACGCCGGAAAATTTTTCGAAAGCATAGACTTCTACGACGCCGATCACAATTTATGCTCCTGGAAGATTGAAGCCGTGGACCAAAAAATAAAAGATTTCGTCGAGTCGCAGTTGAAAATCGGCGATGCAGCGAACTCGGCGATCACCTCCGGGATGCAACTCCACCCCTCGCTTACGAACATCATGGTAAACGGAAAACTCGCCTCCGGCTCCGAAATGCTCTACGCACACCAGATTTACAAGCTATCCGACGTTGCGATCCCCGAAATGGTAATTCTGGACCCGATCAACCAGGCTATAAAGTTCAATTTCCCGGACACCGACCTGCAACTCGGATTCTATCACCAGAACCTCATGGCCGAGGAGCAAGTCGCCCCAGAGGACCGAACCCGAAACAATTAGAATATGATTTTCAACAAGAACAACGAAGGGGCCGCCGAACTGCAACGCCTCGTCGGGACCTATTTCCGAAGCAACGACTTCTCGGCTATCGAGTCCGAGATCAAGTCCGCCGCCGGCGTCGTTCGGCGACTGATCGGCCCGGAGGTATTCGACCGCGCCGAAAAATATTACAACTCCACCGACTTCGGTACACAAAATGACACCCTCGACCAACGACTACTGAAAGCCATACAAGCCCCCGTAGCGCAGTTGGCAATGGTGCGATTCTACCAGCAGAACACTCTATCACACGAGGACGGGGGCCGCAAAGTGAAAATCAACGAGGGCAGCGAGAAAATGCCCTGGCAATGGCAATACGACCGGGACGACGACGCCCTGCTCGACAAATACTATCGCGCCCTCGACGACCTTTACATTTTTCTGGAAGAAAATACTGTCTCCGAGTGGCAAAAATCCCCTTTGCGGACGAAACTCGCGGCGTGCTTCGTAAAGGACCTCGACACCTTCCAGGAGGTTTTCCCCCTCGAAGATTCCCACCGCATGTTCTACATCCTCGTCCCCTTCATGCTGGAGGTACAGGACCGCATCATCCGGCCCATAGTCGGAGACGAGGAGTTCGAGAAAATGAAAACGGACCCCATACCCGAGGAGTTGGCCGAACAACTGGCGGCCGCAAAGCGTTGCGTCCCGCTTTATGCCGTAATAACCGCCGTAAAGCGCATGTCAATCAAAGTGCTGCCGACAATGATCGTCCGCCGCTTCTCGGCCTCATTCCAAGGCAGCCGCGGCGGGAATATGGACGACGCAGCAACCCGGGCGCTGCTGCAATCCGTAGAGTCCGAGGCTATCGACGCAAAAAAAGAACTCCAAAAAGCCGTAACGAAACGCCGCCAACCGATACGTGAAGCGGACCTTGTGCCGCAAAACTCCCGCGATAAAAAATATTTCATGACTTGACCATGAACCGGATCGAAATTCCCGAGGCGAACTTCTCGGCGGACATCCCGTCGTCATATTCCGAAATGACCAGCCCCCAGGTGTACTACGTGATGCAGCAGCTATACGCCCTCCAATGCGCAAAAATATCGCAGGCCGAGTTCCGTGTCCGGGTACTCTACTACCTCGCAGGGATAAAACGCACAGCCCGCAGCATCGCATGGGAACGACTACACCCGGCCGAAGCACACCGACGCGCGGAGAAGGTCGTGCTCCTGGCCGAAGAACTCCTCGGATTCCTTTTCACCACCGACGGAGACGGGCTGAAGCCCGTATTCGACACGATAACAAACCACCTGCCGCTACTGGACATCGGACCGGTCCGCCTCGTCGGCCCCGACACCGGGTTGTTGGATTTATCTTTCGGGGAACTGATCGCCACGGACGCCGATCTGGCATTCTACACATCGACCAAGGACGAATGCCACATAGACAACATGATCGCCCGCCTATACCGCCAACCAGGACCGATGCAGCCGTGCGGCCGTAAAGTCGAACCGTTCAAAATGGAAGAAACGGAACGCCGGGCACGCCTTATCCGTTTCCTGCCGGGCTGGAAAAAACAACTTTTTCTATTCTGGTATGCTGCCTGTATCGACAATATCCAACACGGCACATTCTATATAAGCGGCCGCGAGGTGTCCTTCGAACCCCTATTCAGTAAAAACGAAGATGGCGGGAACTCCCTGGGCTGGCTGGGCGTACAATTTGACCTCGCAGAAAAGCACATCTTCGGAGATATGGCCGGAACCGCAGAGGCCAACATCATAGACGTTTTAGCCCTTTTGTTGAATTATAAATACACCACAGACCATGTTAGGAAAATTAAAGCGGATAATTGAGTATTGTCAAACGATTAACGTCGGACTTCCCGTCCCGGCGCCGCATATCGTAGCAGACGAAAACCAAGGGACCACCGTACTCAATAGTCCGTCCATCGAAGGCCCCCAAATCATTATTTCCATGCCTCTGGCAAAACTATCCGGGAACTGCGACGGAATGGCCGGCCCCCATACCTTCATCATCTACACGCTGGAAAAGGCAAAGGAAATGACCGCGACGCAATGCAACGTCGTAGGACAATATCTTGCGACGGTCTGTATGCTGAACAAAGTGCTCAAAAAATTCTCGGCGGACATAGGAGGCCAAGGATTGCCCGGCACGTGTCCCCTCCTGGCCGACATGGAACTGATCGAGACCGAGGTGCTTCCGGCCGCCGGCGTGTTCGGTGGCTGGAACGGATATTCGGCGGCGATCACGCTGAAATAAAAAGCCCCCGGCCGTTTTTGCAGTGCTCTGACCTACTACACAAACGCACGCTCACAGCGCAAACCGGGGGCAAACCTCCTGCTTATCGTTGTGAGCGTGTAAAATTGTAGTAAGTCAGAGTACCGCAAAAGTAATGAAAATCTTCGAAATCCTATCTTTTAATCGGGAAATCCTCGACCGCCTCGACCGCCTCGGCATCCACCCGGACGACCACAAACATTTGGACCTATACAATGACTACCGCGCCATGAAGGCCCGGGCCGAAAAGGTTACGTACATCGTTGCGATCCTCGCCGAACGATATGCCGTGAGCGAACGGAAGGTCTACAATCTTATCGCCCGCCTCGGAAAAGACTGCACGGAACGTGCAGCGACACCCCCCCCCAAATAGTTGTGATACACCGTCAAAACGGTGATTTTTGCGGACCAAAATTTTCTATTAATGCCTGCAAAAATCTACAACTCCGCCCCCCTTCCCTTCATGGGGCAAAAGCGCCGCTTCGTGAACCAGTTCCGCGAAGCGTTGCGTGAATTTTCATCGGCCACGACCTTCGTCGATCTGTTTGGTGGCTCCGGCTTACTCTCCCACATCACGGCACACGAGCGACCGGATGCCCGCGTTATCTACAACGACTTCGACGACTACCACCTCCGCATCGAGAACGTCGAACGGACGAACGCGATCCTCGCCGAAATCCGCGAAATCCTCGCCGGCATCCCCCGCGTGGCGAAGGTCCCGGCAGATGCAAAGGCCCAGATCGTCGCCCTGCTCGAAGAACACGAGCAGACCGGATTTGTGGACTACATCACTATATCCTCGTCCCTTCTGTTTTCCGCGAACTACGCCGACAACCTCGAAATACTCCGGAAAAGCACTCTCTACAACAACATAAAACAAACCTCCTATTCCTGCAACAATTACCTCGACGGGCTGGAAATTGTAAAACACGACTACCGGGAACTATTCGGCCGCTATAAAAATGTTCCGGGCGTCGTGTTCTTTGTCGATCCCCCTTATCTTTCGACCGACACCGGCGTATATAAATGCTACTGGCGACTTCGGGATTATCTCGACGTGCTCCGAGTGATCGACGGGCAATCTTACATATATTTCACGTCCGACAAGTCTCAAATCGTGGAGTTACTCGATTGGATGCAATCGAACGCCGTCCACGGAAACCCATTCGAAGGAGCCACACGCAGGGAATTTTCGGTAAATACATTCGCTGTTAAATATACCGACATAATGCTCTACCGGGCATAATTACATGAACACCGCAGGGGCCGGCGGGAATAATTCTCGCCGGCCCCTCAATTTTTCAGGGAATTTATTTGCATAATTATAACTAATTAGTTATATTTGTGGCATGAAATATGAACGAAATGGCAGATAGAAAAGTAAGAACGGTTTACTACTCGGAGGAGTTCAAGCGGTTTTTCGACGACCTCGACACCAGAGTCCGCGAAAAATACTTATGGACGATCCAGATAACCGAGACCGTGCAGGTGCTCCCGACCAAGTACGTGAAGAAACTGGAAGGGACCGAGTTTTACGAAATGCGCGTGTCAGTAGGATATAACGAGTACCGAACCGTGCTTTTCGCCATTGACAGCGATAATTTCGTAAAGGCAACCGAAATCTATCTGCTGAACAGCTTTTTGAAAAAGTCCACCAAGGATTACAAAAAACAAATAGAGATTGCCAAAAAGATAATGAAGGAGGTAGAATTATGAGAGTAGACCCCGAAAAACTGAAAAAGAACTTCCGCCCGGCCGAGGAGTTAATGACCGAGTATGTTGGCCCGGCCGGAAGCCCCGAGCGCGAGGAAATGGAGACAAAGGCGAAAGCCTGGTTCTACGGCGAAATTCTCCGCGAACGCCGCAGGGAGTTGAAAATGTCGCAAGCTGCGCTGGCCGAGAAGGTCGGAGCAAAACAAAGCTACATCGCCCGTCTCGAAAAAGGAGAAGTAGACGTGCAGTTCTCGTCCCTGCTGAAGATCGCCGGAGCACTCGGATTAAACGTACAACTTCAATAGCCCCCGACTATGTTCTGGCTTACAATAGGCATCACCCTCTTTCTGCTGGCCTGCCTGGTCGGCGCCCGTAAAAAAAAGACCACTTAACCCGGCCGAGTGAATCGGCCGAGGGGGTCCCTCGCACCTTCTCCGGCCGCAATTTACGCCGCTTTTTTGTCCTTTAATAGCCGCCTTCGGGCGGCTATTTTTGTTGCAAAACGAATGACATGGCATCACTCGTCGAGCAACGATTTGTAGAAGAAATCCTCACCAACGAAGGCGCCCGCCTTCTCACGAACCAGGAAGCCGCGTTTGCCGCACGGCTGCATTTCCATTCCAAAAATATCATAGCCCGACGCGAAGCCGAGGTTTCGGCCGGCGCCGCGTACTCCGGAAAACTGGTCCTCACCCACACCGCCTACGAACGCTTCCTCGACCTCAAAGCGATGAAATACGGCTCGAAGATCGTCCGACGGAACCGGAAAATTCACAACCGGTTCATCTGGGGGCATTTCAATTCCATAGCCTACCGTCTCGCCAACGATTTCACGGAAAATGTTGCCGCTCGCATTCGCTCTGAACTCGAAAACAAGTAGCAGCCAATGGGAAAGAACCTCAAAGAAGAAGACCTCCGTTTGAACATCATCGTAAACGGCGATCCCGCTCGCAAAGAAATCGGGCAACTCACCCGTAGCACCAAGGACCTCCGAAGTGAGAACGGCCGCCTGCTGGCCGAGCAAAAAAAACTCCGAGCAGAAGGCGGCGAGAACAAAGCCCGTATCGCCGAGATAACCGCCACGATCAAAAAGAACTCCGAAACGATCAAGGCTAACGAGGCCCGGACCAAGCAACTCCGGTCCGAAATGAAGGTTACATCCATGACCACGGCGGAGTTAAGCCAGCGACACGCCGAACTCCGGAACGCCATGCGTAACGTCGTCCCCGGGACGCCGCAATGGAAACTCCTGCGAAACGAACTGCAAGCCGTAACGGGCCGCATGGCACAACTCCGAACCGAAACGGCCGTTACCGAAGGTGTCATGTGCCGTATGGCTACCAACGTGAACAAGTACATCGGAACCGTTACGGCAACATTCGCCGCGCTCGCCATGTACGGCTCGGGCCTTCACAAAACGATACAGACCTATTCGGGACTCGACGAGGCTATGTCGAACGCCCGAAAGACTACCAACATGACCCGTCTGGAGGTAGAAGAATTGAACGCCATACTTGCCAAGATCGACACCCGGACCGCGCAAAACGAACTCCTCGCCCTGGCCCGCATCGGCGGAAAACTCGGCATCGCCAAGAATGACATCGAAGGATTTACCCGCGCTGCTGACATCATAAAAATATCACTCGGCAAAGACCTCGGCGATAACGTCGAAACCACAATCGGCCAGATCGGAAAACTGGTAAACGTGTTCAAGATAAAAGACGAGTTCGGCATCGAGGAGGGGATGATGAAAACAGCCGCCGCGGTAAACGAACTCGGCAAGGCTTCGACGGCCAACGAAGCGAACATCGTGGAGTTCATGCGCCGCGTGGGTGGCGTCGGAAGTTCTGCGAAAATATCCCTCGCCAACATCGCCGGCCTGGGCGCAACGCTCGACGACCTCGGGCAGACAATGGAGGTAGCCGGAACATCCATGTCCCAGGTTATAACCGGAATGTACCGCCGCACGGACGCCTTCGCGGCCGCAGCGAAGATGAGCGTCAAAGATTTCAAGAAGCTGATGGCCGAAGATATGAACGAGGCCCTTATCCGGATGCTCGACGGCATGGGATCGAACGGCGCGGCGATGGGCAAGATCGTCGCAGCTCTCGACTCCCTCAAACTCGACGGGACACGGGCAACCGGCGTTCTGACAGCCCTGGCCCAAAATACCGGCAAACTCCGCGAACAGCAGGAGATCGCAAACCGTGCATATACCGAGGGGACATCGTGTTTGAAGGAGTTCAATATCATGAACAACTCGGCTGAAGCAATCGCCGAAAAACGTAAAAAACAGATCACGGCCGAGGCGGCCGCCCTCGGAAAATCACTACTACCGGCCTACTACGAATCCCTCTCGGCACAAGCGGCGCTTATCAAAACCACCCGCATCCTAATCGAGTGGCTGATAAGGAACAAAGGGGCAATCATTGTGCTGGTTGCTGCATACGCCTCCTATGTCGCAGCCGCGAAGATTAAGGAAAAGTGGGATAGCATACAGATCGCCCGAAAAAAATTGCTGGTAATATGGAGCAAAGCACACCAGATTGCGCTCATGCGTGAAACCCTGGCGATGAAGGAGGGAACTGCGTCAACGAAGCTAATGGCCGCCGCGCAACTTCTCCTCGCCGGGAACCTGCGGGCCGCAGGTCTGGCCTTCAAGGCGTTCTTTGTGTCTATGGGACCCGTCGGCTGGGCCACACTCGCCATATCGGGATTGGTGAGCGTCATTACGCTATTTTCCAACCGGACCAACACAGCAGCCAAATTTCAAAAATTGTTATCGGGCCACATGCGAGATGCTGCGACGGAAGCCGCGACCGAGCGCACAGAACTCGACCGGCTGAAAGGGAAGCTGGAAGGCTGCAAAGTAGGCACGAAAGAGTACAACGACACGAAACAGGAGATCATCGACAAATTCGGCAAATACGACAGCACGCTGAAAAACGAAACCCTGACCGTGCAAACCCTTCGGGATAAGTACAACTCTTTGACGGCCGCTATTATGCAGAGCGCCAAAACAAGGCAGTACAACAAATTCGTCGAAGCACAGCAGACCGCCTTCGATGAACAGTTCAGCGAAATATCGGATAAACTCTGGGAAAAACTCAACGACCAATATTACACCGAGAAGGCGTCAAAATATTACAGCCAGATCATGAACGCTTTCTTTGGCGGTCAGTCTCTCGATGCCTGGCTCACGACCGGCTCCGCAAAAGCCCAGAGATTAGTCCGGAAGTTACAAGAACTCCGCGACGCGCAAAATGCCGCCGACAAAGAGGCCCGCAACCGCTTCGGGATAACGACTACAACCCCGCCAGGTACAAATTCCACGACAGCCGAGGGCGGCGACCCACTGAAAACCGACGACCCCGACAGCGACTTCGGCGACGGAAACAACAAGAAAAAGTGGAGCCTCGACAACGACGCCTCCTTCCTGGCAGCGAAAAAGAAACTCCGCCAAACATTCGCCGACGGGGAGATCGCCACAGAACGCGATTACCAAGGGAAACTACTGGCCCTCGAAATCGCGGCCCTAAAAGCCCGCCTCGCGGCAAACAAAGAATCCGGCGCCGACAGATCGAAACTCGAAATACAGCTCGCCGACAAACTCCTCGAACTGAAAAAGAACGAATCGGAGATTTCGGAAGCGGATTTTGAAGCCCAAAAACAAAAACTCCGCAAGCAATTCGCCGACGGGGAAATCGCCACAGAGCAGGAGTACCAGAACAAACTGCTGGCCCTCGAAATCGCATCCCTCAAAGCCCGCCTCGCTTCGAATAAAGACACCGGGGAAGCCCGTGCGAAACTCGAAGCCCAACTCTCCGACAAACTGATCGAGCAGAAGAAACGCGAGCAACAGCAGGCCGACGCGGCCGAGGACCTTCGCATCCAGAACATGACGGATGCCACGGACCGGGAGAATGCCGACTACGAGCGGAAGAAGAAACAGCACGCCGGGAACGCTGCGGCCCTGGAACAACTCGAAGCACAGCACAACCGGAACCTCGTTAAAATCCAACTCCAACGGGCCACAGGAGCACTTAAACAGGAGGAGGACGAATACAAGCAGAGCCGCCGGGTCATGCAGGAACGCCACAAGATCGAACTCCAAACCGCCACTCTCACCAAAACGGAACGCGCCCGCCTCAAACGGCAACAATATAACGAATTGAAAGCCCTCGACGAGGAATACTTACGCAGTACCCTCGCGCAACTCCAATCGTTGAACGCCACCGGCACAATGTCATTCCGGGACCTCAAAGGCGTGCTCCAAACAATCGACATCGACTCCTCCCTGCTTTCCGAGGAGGAAAAGAACGACCTTATCCGCCGGATCAAAGAGGTGAACGGCGCCATAGATGCCGCCGCAGAGCAAGTGGACGAACTCGGCTATTCCTTCACCCAGAACCAAAGCGGCGGCAGCTTGTTCGGGTTCTCACAGGACGACTGGTCGCTGTTTTTTGAGAATATCGGAAACGGGAAATTCGGAGCCGAAGAATTGACAATGGCCCTGCTCGCAGCAGCCGAGGCCGCCAATATGGCAATGGACCTATATTCGGGCTACGACAAAATGATGACGGCGAAAGAAAACGCCGAACTGAAAAAGTACAAGAAGAATAACGACGCCAAGAAAAAAACGCTACAATCCCGACTCGACGCCGGGCTGATAACCCAGGAGCAGTACAACCAGCAGGTAGACCAAATGGACGCCGAGTACGAACGGAAACAAGAGGAGGCCCAGATCAAGCAAGCCAAGCGGCAGAAAACCCAGAGCATCATCCAGGCGACGATCAACACCGCAGCCGGTGTTGTGAAAACCCTCTCCGAATGGGGCATCCCCTGGGGACTTATCCCCGCCGGCATCATGGCCGCAATGGGTGCAGCACAAATCGCCATGATCGCCGCAACACCTATCGCCGGCGCCGAGGAGGGCAGCTTCCTCGTTGAACGAGCACAGGACGGCCGGAAATTCAACGCCCGGATCAACCCCGATGCCCGCGGATATATCGACCGTCCCACGGTTCTCGTCGGTGAAAACGGAATGGAATACGTCATTCCCAACGAAGCCATGCAGAACCCCACGGCCGCGCCGATCATCAACACCATAGAAGCGGTACGCCAAAAAGGCCGCCTCCGGGATTTCGATTTCACACAAGTAATGCCCGCCATGATCCAGGCCCCCGGCTATGCCGCAGGAGGTCCGGCAAACGGATCAATGCCTTCAATCTCCCTCCCAACGGCCCCCGTAACGGACACCCCCGAAAACAAGGCCATGATACAAATCCTAACCCGTCTCGCTGGCATCCTCGAAAAACCGCTCAAATCCGATGTTTCGCTCATGGGGCGCGGTGGGTTTCTGGAAAAAATGGCAGAATACGAAAGAATGAAAGAGCGCGGTAAATTAGGATAAATATGCTTATCAAATCGTTACGCACAGAAAATATTCTCGAATACAAACCGGACCAAGAAGTAACTTTCACACTCGACAACCCCATGTTCGAGGACGACCGGCTTCCCGTGGCCGTATCGACCGGCATAGAATTTTCACTGACTCCGACCAACAAAACGGAGTTCGGGTTCGTCGAAGCTATGATGCTCCCGCCGCTCGTGCAGAAGGTCCCCGCAGTTATTATTCTTGCCGGAATAGAAATATTTACCGGGGAATTGCAATTCGATGAATTTTCAGACTCCGCCCTAAAATATACGTTCGTAGGAAAGGGCATGGACGAAATGCTCGCAGGGAATATCTACGAATTACCCTCGAACACATACGACGGTATAAAACTCTCGACATTCGTTCAAAATGCCCGAAACGGAAACTACCAGGATTTCGGTCTCCCGATGATTATACGTCAGCCGAACAGCGCCAAGGTCGAATACACAACGGCGGCGGGGGCGGCCGAATGTTCACTCATTGATAAATATGCAAATTTCCTATACTCGGATATACCCTATATTGTGCCGGCTATAAAAGTGCCGTTCCTTTTCCAAAAGATTCTCCCGGGAATATATTTCCCCGGCAGTATTGACTGGTACATCGACCGGCTCGCTATTATTGCGCCCTACAAGCCCGAAAGTTGGAATAATGAATATTACGGTGTTCCGGTGGTATATCAAGACGGCTTCGACCCGGTTACAGGACGGTACAGCGTTGCCAAAATATCGAATTTCCGACCGACCGAGGGCTTGCCGGATATGACAAATAGCGATTTTGTGAGCAACATCCTAAAAATGTTCTGCGCGACATTGTTCTCCAATGGAACCGGTTACATTATTCAAAGCAACAAGGACATCATCAACGATAAGACGTTCATAAATTGGAGCGATAAGGTGGCGGAAATTTATTCGATAGTCGCCGGAGAAGAAAGCGGGTACTCGCTGGAATATGCCAACGAAAACAACAACTACACCCCCTCCAAGGTGGACGACCTCGGGCAGGCGGAGATAGACCCCAGCATCGCAACCTGCTACTCATACGAGGAAATGTTTCGGAAATTCCAAACCTCCGCGAATTATATCAACGTCCAAATCGCCAAAACCCGAAATATTTATTCCGGGAAACAAGTTAAAGCCCGCCTATATTACCACTATGAAGGTCGCAGGGGGATCGCCTACAACAACTTCGAGACCCCCATTGCTACAATGGATATTGTTTACCAGGCCGGGCTGGAGAAGAAAATTATAAATCGCCAATCCGAGGACTCAAAGACCTACGAAAATAGCATTGCGTTCAACTGCGCAAAATGCGTCCCGGCGAACGTCGCAACCCCAATTCTGGAAAGTTCGACAGACTCACAGGTTACGCTGCGCGGCATGTCCCCCATTATTGACTTCCCGACCGTCGGCGCGGAACGTCCGACTACCGTCTATATCGGGATGCTCCGGTATCATAATTTTTTCGACCAGGGTAACTATTTCGCCAAGCCGACGCCCTACGTGGACATTGGAACGGAAATGTCAGACAACACCTACTCCATTGCTATTGGAGGAGAACAGGGATTGTACGAACAGTTCCACAAAGATTTCGCAGAATGGTTCATGAAGAAGAAGGACACGATCAAGGCCGACGTGTTCCTCTCGCCGACGGATGTCGCAAACCTCCGACTTTGGCGTAAAATTATGATTTATAACCGTCTGTTCCTTATCAAAACAATGGAACTTACAATTTCCGATAAAACAGATATTGTCTTTGCGAATGTTGAATTTGTAGAGGCGTAATTTGTCCTTTCAACCGGCGCCCAGGCGCCCTATATTTGACGAAAAAAGAACATGGCAATATTGACCACCGGTTTGCCGGCATACGGATTTCTCGACGACCTCCCCGATATAATTTTTTCGGAGATAACGACTTCGACGGCATACGTTACGGTGAAATTCAACGGTTCGGCACTCATTACCAGCGTCAAAATGACCCCAGACGCAAAGAAAACGATCACCATATACGCAAAACAGATGATTCGGAACATGGTAACGCTGACAAAGCCGAACTCATGCGCCCTGGGATTGCCGCAGCTTATTGTTCAAATTGCATTCCCCGGCGGGGGAGCACTCTCGACATCTGGTTATGTAATACCAGGCAACACCAACGACCTCGGGATAATCACCCAGGAATGGTTCGCGGAAAACTTTCTCACCTGGCAACCCCAGGTAATAGAAACAACCCGAACACAGCCGCAATGGCTGGCATTTATCCCGGTCCCGCCTTTCTATCAATACAATATACAATCGACCCTTTACACCAGAGACGGCCGCACATTCACGCAGTCTTTTTTCAAATTCCCAAGCGGCCCCAACTTTCAGCAATTCCGGGCCGACTTCACCTACCTATGGAAAAGCCATTGCGTAGCCCATGACCTCGACCCATACTGCTACGACGTATTCGGCTACGGTTACAGAGCGGGTGTCAGTTTAGACGCAAACCCAGACATAGCCCCGGCCAAGGTTATGGAATTAATTGCCCCGAATAGGCCATACGCCCAACGCTATATACTACGTCCCGAGCGTTACAACGACGTGTGTTTCGGCTTCGAAAATACCCTGGGCGCCTTCGATACCCTCATGCTGGAAGGAAAACAGACATACCAGCCCGAGGGCGACATTTCGACCTTCAAGACCTATACAACGGAAAAGGAACTCATCAACGACTTCACCTCGATATGGGAGGCCAGCACGGGCCGGCTCGAAACAGAACGCTCCGCGAACCAGTTCCAGGACTTTCTGAAAAGCACGAACCGCTACGTTCTCATGCAGGGAATATGGCGCCGGATCATCGTCAGCGACTACAAAGTGAAGCACTCCCGCGGAGAATCGAACAGCTACACGTTCAAATACCACCTCGCCGACAAAAACGAAGGCCGCTATTTTAACCGCGAAAAACTCCCCGAACCCGAATTGCCCACAAATTTTTTCCCGGAATATGACTACAAAAAAATGTAACTGGAAAACAGACCTCCAGCTTGCCGAAACCTTCTACACGCTCGCGGAGAACAACACCCTCGTTGCAACGCCGATCCCCGACGATGCAATAGATTTTCAAATCGTCTACCGTGCCGAGCACGATTGCCGTTACACCGTAAGCCGCACCCGTGGCGTTTACAAAGGTTGCAAGAAAATCGACGACAACACGCTCGCGGTATTCATTCCCCTATCCCGCTACTCTCTGGGCCGCGGTCCCCTGCTGCGTGAACTCTACATGCAGGTCCCGAACAACGACTTCGAAGGCAAAATCCGCAATATCTGCGTGCCGGCCGATACGAAACATTTCCTCTGGGACGGACCGACCGACAACGACGTGGTAGTCGCCACCGAAATCATTACCGCCACAATCCTCAAAGGCAACACCGGAGACAGCGCCTACGAAGATGCCGTACAGCATGGCTACGAGGGGACCGAGGAGCAATATGCCTTGTGGCCGATAACCCAGGGCGACTACGCAAAGGAGCAGGCGGGGATCGCCAAAGGTGCGGCCGCGAAGGCGACGGACGCAGCCGAGAAGGCAAACACAGCCGCCGGCCGTGTTGAAACGGCAATAACGAACGCCACCACCGCAACGGCCGAAGCCGAGAAAACCACCAAGGAGTCAAAAACCCAGACAGAAAAGGCCAAGGAAGCAACGGACCTCGCAAACAAAGCGACGGGAGCAGCCAGCGACGCGACGGCCGAGGCAAAAAAGGCTACATCTGCAACGAACCTCGCGGCGACGAAGGCCAACCAGGCCGCAACCCGCGCCGAGAAAGCCGTGGAGGAACTGCACGACGCCGAGGAGGTAACCCAGGCTGCGATCAAAGCAACGGAAGAGGCACTCGCCGCGACACAGACCATGCAGGAAATGCAACCCCAGATCACGAAGGCCGCATCCCTCGTGCCGGCCCTTCTGCGGGTCGAATATCCCGGGCATATCACAACCCGTAATCCACGAACACACCGCGTAAACGCCCGCCTGCTCCCGGCGTCGGCCCTGCAAAACATCATTTTCCAGATCGAAGCCGGAAACTCGGTATTTGTACGCCCCGACGGTGAAATCATCCGCCGCGGCATCGGCACAACGAGAATCAACGTCTTGCCCACGGCCAACATTCCACTCTACCAAGTACTCGACATCACCGTAGAGCAGCCCCGCATCCGGCAAACCGGGGCCGGAAAAATACGCCGGACAGCGGCAGGGAAAATTCGTCTCACCTAACTAATTTTCAACAATATGGCAGAATTAACACAAGAGGAAATCACGACGTTGAAAGACGTAGCCGCAGCATGGGGAGGAGCACAGCGCATTGACGAACTCCCCGCGCTTTCGGCCTCGTCAGACGTTACACGCATGGAGTTTGAAGGCTCTATCGACGGCGAACCCTGCAAAGTCGGAGCCGGCACAATCGGCTCTTTGTTCTCCGGGATCAAGGCGTGCGGCCGTATCTGGGACCTCACCCTCGGCTCCCCCGTGGCCGTAGGATATTACGGGTCCGCGGACGTGCTGCGCAACATCCAGGACGAGTTTCACATCGGCGGCTACATCTACAAAGACGACGGAAGCCGCCGCAAACTCTCCAAAACGGACCACAGCAAGTACGACGACGGCGCCGACGCGAAACTCGACGGCACGGACGGACAGTACATGTGGGGGCTGGATGCTCACTATTTCACCGAGCGCATCGTCGGAAACCTGCTCTACCGCATCATGAGCGACAAACCGATTCCCGGCTGGGATAGCGTCTACATCCCCGAAATGGGGACCTCCGCGACGGGCTTCGGGGTAATTGATCGCACAACAAACACCCTTTGCTCCGTGGTCAGCACCGACGAACGCTACCGCGGTGGCAACGGGGTTGAAATTTCGACGGAAACGAAGAACTGCATCCCCGGATCGCCCCAGCAAACGATGCTCGGGATGCCCGCAACCGCCAAAACCGTAGCTTCATGGCGCCAACTGGCGCAAAAGCGCGGCAAAGGATGGGACGCCAACTGGTATATTTCGGACCGCGTGAAACATTACGTGTTCGAGATCGCCTTCGGAACGCTCAACATCCAGACCGCCTTCAACTCCCAGCGCGACGCAAACGGTTTCTACCAGGGCGGGTTCGGCGCCGGCGCAACAACCGCAGGCAGCCAGAAATGGAGCGATCTGAACGGCTACTATCCCCTTATCCCCACGGACATCAACGTCCACCTGGCCGACGGCTGCGGCCTCACCGAGTATTCGGTGCGGAACACCGCGGACGAGGTTGTTGCCACATTCCAGGTTCCTCGTATGTTCGGACTCGATTATGTCGGCTTCGGTCATTTATGGAGCCAGACCGCCGGGGAATTTGTGAACGCCGGGGAAACGGAAACTATCGGCTACGTCGCAAAATCCATGTACGAACCCTACAACGAAACGACCCTCGAAAACTGCCTGGAAGTCGGCCGCCTCCCGCGCAAGGAAGGTTACATCAAAAAGTCCACCATGCGCTACATGGCCTTCATGCCGACCGAGGTCGGAGGCTCTACAACAACGTACTACGGCGACTATTTCTACTCCAATGCTGAAACGTCGCAGTCTTACGGTTTGCGTTCCTGCCTTCGGGGCGGTAGTGCTTACACTGGTTCCTTTGCTGGCTCTGCTAGCTTGAATGTCAACAATGCCCTCTCGGCGTCCTCGGCGTACTTCTCGGCTGCGCTCTGCTTTTTTGCATCCGACCCGAGTCCGATAGGCGTGGAAACACTTGCCAAGATGCAACAGTCGGCATAATGTCGCACCCCGTTCTTTGAAATATTTCTCCGTCCTCATGACGAGCCGAAGGCGAGTAATGGAACTCGCCTTTGGCGAGTCGAAAATATTTTTGCAAAAAATCAAGGCCCAATCGGGGGGGGGGATTTGCGTTTTTTTTCTAAATTTGTGTGTCTTACGACAGGTTGTTCCTCTACATGGTCGAGTGTTTGCGTTCCTGCCTTCGGGGCGGTAGTGCTAACAATGGTTCCAATGCTGGCTCTGCTAACTTGAATGTCAACAATGCCCTCTCGGCGTCCTCGGCGAACTACTCGGCTGCGCAATGACAATAAAAAACCGCTGACACCGTGTTTGCGTCGGCAGTTTTGGAGGGAGACCCGGCCCCTTGGCCAAAGATAAATTTATGTTCAATAGGGTTTTGGTAGGCGGCCCCTGGCCGTTCGACTTCTCCCGAACAACAAAGCAGACACATGAAGTGCGTCTACAACCTATATTCCCAAACTGCCGATCCGGCGACGTGGTTTGCAGCAGAGGAAAAGGCTGCAACGCACAAGAGGAGCCGGCCGGACGTTATTCGTTTCCGCCGAAACAAAAGGCAGAACCTCGAAGAACTCCGCCGCTCCTTTTTATCGCAATCCTTCGAAGTCCACGACTATCGCATAGAAACGATATTCGACAAAAAGGCCCGACTCCTGGCAAAACTCCCCTACATCGACCACATATATCAATGGGGCCTCCTATACCCGGCAGAAAAGGCGCTCGACGTTCCCAATGTCGAAACCTCCTACGCTTGCCGATACGGGAAAGGGATTCACGTCATGGCCCGCGATATTATGCGGATGATCCAGGAGGACCAGGCTGGGGACACCGACTACTACGGCAGCTTCGACATCAAATCATTCTATGCCACGATGCCGCACGCCATTTGCAAAAAAGTAGTCGCCCGCAAGATCGGCGACCGCATCATTCTCGACGAACTGTTCAAATTCATAGATAAGGCCGCCGGGACAGAGATCGGAAAGCCATGTAACGAGAACGAAGCCGCGGGGTTCCCGCTCGGAATAAAATTTTCCCCCGCGGTGGGAAACCTCCTTGTTGCATACATGACCCACGACCTCTACAAATGGTTCGGGATATTGGAGAACCCCACGCTGAAGAACTATTACCTCCAGCGTTACATCGAGCACAAAATATTTTCCGCTCGAACTCCCGCCGATGCCGCCGAATTGGAGAAAGGAATAGCCTATTTATCGGAGCGGTTCGACGAAAATTTCCGCCGCCCGAAAAAGGTGTTCACGTACTCGGACAATATCTATATTTTTCACCGGGACAAAGCCTTTTTACACCTCATAACGGAATGGATCGGGCTTTACCTTTCGACCGAATACCACCTTTCGCTAAACCCCAAGTGGCATATCGCACCGACGTACACCGGAGTCCCGTCGCCGGGCTACATCGTATTCGGGAGCCACATCCGCCCCAAAGGTCCGATCAAACACGACCTTTGCCGGAATATAGCCAAGGGCAAAAAACTCGGACTATCCCAGAAAACAATGCGCAAAGCAAATTCCGGTCTGCTCGGACATTGCAAACACGCAAATTGCAAAAATTTAATACGTAAAATAGGAATGGAGAAAGAAACAATGACCGTCGGGCAGGTTCTTGAAGCTGCCCGAACCCGTTTTGACAACTGCAAGGCGATACCATTAGAGCGCCTGGTTCATGATCCCTTTGCACCGCGCTTCCTCGACAATGCCCAAGCGCGGGAGGAGGACGAACGGAGCAAACGCATACGAATTGTCGGCCACTTCTTCATGCACAGCAAGTATGACAAAAACGAGGACGGAACCCCCAAAACGTGCCTCGTATTCTGCTGGACATCCGAAGCCGCGGCGAACAAAGAGCAGCGATACGTTTCATGGACCGGTTCCGAAATCCTCATAGACCGCATCGAGCGCGACCCCTGGGCCAAAATGCTCACAGAGTATCCCACAGTTATCAAATACGAAAAATCCGTTCGCGGAAAAAAGTATTTAGTATTTGGATAACACCTCAAAAAAATGAAAAACAGAACGACCTACCCCAGCCGCATGGCGCACATCAAATTCGACGCCACCCACATCCTCGTATTTCTCAACGAGGAAAAGGCCAAGCACAAACCCGTCAGCCCCGGAACGGAAGGAGAAACCCCCGAGATCGACGGCTACGCATACGCCCAGCCCGACTGGTACGCCGGCCCGGAAACCGACGGCGCCGTGATGATCGAAGCCCAGGAGTTCACCAAGGACGGGATCGTCCCCGGGCTGATCCACGCACACCCGGAGTACGCCGGCGACGGGGAAAACAAAATTCACTCCCTGGCCCTCAAACTCCAAATCACTACGGACCAAACCGAACGCGAGGCAATCACCCAACAACTCCAAGCCTTCGACGCCCACCGAACATGGGCCTACGAAACGGCCGAAGAACTCCTCGCAAGGACTGTCTGACAACCCCCTTTTGTGTCCTTTCCAGCCGCCCACCGGGCGGCTATTTTTGTGCCATAACTTCAAAATTATGGAACAAGAAATCGCAACCGCAGCCGGAGGATTCTGGCAATATCTTCCGGCAATCATTACCGCAGTCGGCGCACTTATTATGGCATGGTGGAAACGCGACCAAACCCGCCACGATGCTATGGTAAAACTCGAAATGAAGCAGAAAGAAGCCGAACTCGCCAACCAGAGCAAGCGCCGCAACGAGTATGTTTCACAGATTTTCGGCCAGATATGGCAGCTTCTCCACGACCTGCGAGCCGACCGCGTTTATATCGTTCAGCCCCACCCCCTCACGAACAACGAGTTCCTTTCCATATCGCTGGAGGTGAAACGGACCGGCATCGCCGAAATGAAATCCCACATCCAGCGGTTACCAATGTCCGACGTGGCAAATTTCGCGGCAGAACTCTCCTCCCGCGACTTCATATACTACAAGCACATCGCCGAAAACGTCCGCGACAAACGCGCCCGGGCGCTGCTACTTAACAGCGGATCACATTCGGCAATAATCCGTCGCCTGACGACATCCGAAAACGGATGGGTAGGGAACATCTTCTGCGAATTTACAGACACCGCAGAGGTCGCACCCGAATACGCAAAGGGCCTGCTCGAAGCGGCCGCCGAACAAATTCAGTACATCTTACCACCAATCCAATAAGACCATGAGCAGACTCCGCATCCTCCTCGACAACGGCCACGGCCAGGAAACACCCGGCAAGCGGTCCCCCGTATGGGCCGACGGCTCGCAACTTTTCGAGTACGAATTCAACCGCGACATCGTGCGCCGCATCGCCCGGATGCTGGCACACAAAAGCATCACCTTCGACATCATCGTCCACGAGAACACCGACATCCCGCTCTATGTCCGCGCAAACCGCGTGAACCACATTTGCAGCGTGAACGGCGCGAAAAATTGCCTCCTTCTCTCTATCCACGCCAACGCCGGCGGCGGAACCGGCTGGGAGGTGTGGACGAGCATCGGGCAGACTATGGCCGACGACTACGCCGAGATCATTTACAAGCGGGCGAAAATAGCCTTCCCCGAATGGAAAATGCGGTACGACATGACCGACGGCGACCACGACAAGGAGGACGATTTCACAATCCTCAAAAAGACGCAATGCCCCGCGGTCCTCACCGAGAACTTTTTCATGGACACCGAGCGCGATTGCCGTTTCATCATGTCGGAGGCTGGCCGCGACCGCATCGCCCGGATGCACTTCGACGCGATCCTCGACTGCATAGCCTGGTACGAAAAGCAATCCCGATGAAAGCCGCCCGCATTGTAATCCTGCTCCTCCTGCTCGGCCTGGCCTTCCTGCTCGGTTGGAAGGCCGCCGGCCGCCGGGTGCAGATCATCGAAAAGAGTACCATAGACACCGTAACGCTCTACGTGGACCGAAATCCCGAGCCGTCCGACGTGTCCGACCCGGTGAAGGAGGTAGAAGATACCCTCCCGGTCGTGCCGCCCACCAAATCGGAACCCGCGGAACCGCCAGTCGTGAACCAGCCACCACCCGCCGACTCCGCGACCGTCCGCGTTCCGTTAAGCCTCTACCACTTCGAGAAACCCGGCGTCTACTCCATAACCGCCCTCGGCTATCACGTATCGCTCCCGAAGGTGGAAACCTTTTCCATACACACGACAACCGTACAGACGCAAATCGTCCGCGAACTGCCCGCTTGGGAAATAGGCCTCGAAGTCGGGATCAACCCGCGCAACAAATGGATCGGAGCAACGGCCAGCTACAACATCGGCCGGTTTTCCCTGCAAGCATCGGGCGGGTACGATCCCTACCGCCGCGAGGTGCTGGTCGAAGGCCGTGTAAAAGTGGCACTTTTCAGAACTTACCACAAATAAAACACCATGAAAAACTTTTTCGCAAAAATCAAATCGTTCATGCTGGCCGCTATCGCCTGGCTGAACAAATGGCCCAAAGACCTCCAGCAGCACTTTTCGCTCGCGGACAACATCAATGCCGTGGCGTGGATCGCAGGAGCCGTAACCTTCGGCATGTTCGCCCCGATCAAATGGGTGTACCTGTTCAGCGCAGCGGTAACGCTGGCCCTCATCCTTTTCAAAGACTACGTGCTCGATGCCCGGGCCGACTGGCGCGACATCGCCGCCGGGATTATCGGGCTACTGTGGTCCCTACTCAAAATATGGCTGGTGTACTTCGCCTGGCTGCTGCTTCATAAGCTGACAATGTAACCCCGGCATGGCCGACAACAAGAGGGACGACCTTTCCGGCCGTCCCTCGTTTCGTTACAAAATACCTTTGTAGTTCTGCAACCGCGGGTTTGCCGTTCGAACTCCTTGCGGAGTATAGGCGTCAGTAATCAAAAGCGAGGAGTGCCGCGCTTGCTCCTTCACCGAAAGCGTATCAACGACTCGCAGCATTTCAGTAATTCCGGAGTCCTTCAGCGAATAAAATTTGTACTCCTTCGGAAAATTCAACGCCCGCACGATTGTATTGTTCCAGAAATTACGGAAGGCCCGCTCGCTGCATAACTTCGGCCCCGGCCGGAACCCCGTCGAAAAAATGTAATAGTTGCTGGGGGCATTGAAAAATTCCAGATCGACCATAAGTTCGAGAATCGGCGTAGGAATGGTAACAACACCCGATTTTTTGTTCTTTGAAATCGAGGCATCAATGTAGACCGTTTGTTTCGCTACACAAATATCGGAAAGTCGCAACTTCGAAATTTCCCGCGGCCGAATAAGCATGTAGTGCAGAAAATAGCAGGCCAGAAGAAAGGGCCGATTATTTGCGACGAGCCAGTCATGCAGCCGCAGCATATCTGACGGCTCGATCACCGTCCGTTCCTTAACTCGCTGCCCCTTGCTCATACTTTGCAGCCCTTCGGTTGGCTTCTCCTTAATGTATAGGTGTTGCACCAGAAAGGTCGAGAACGACCGAAGAAACGCGAGATTATTGTTCCGGGTCGTGGGCGAGTTGCCGCGACCAACGTAGACATAATCCAGGAAGCGGACGCAGAACGCGCGGTCGAACTGGTAAACATACCGGATCGGCGCCGGCTGCTCCTTATTCCACCGCTCCATAATCCCGGCCGAACTCATATAGCCGTGAATTGTCGATTTACGAAGGACCCCGTCGTTTAACTGCTTGGTGATATAGTTCCGGTAATGCACCAGCACATCCGAAAAAAGTTTGTAGGAATAATCGGCGTCGGCCTCTACCCACGGGTTCCATCCGGCTTCGAGTTTCGCAGAAATCCGGTGGCAAACCTGCGCCGCATACCGCCGCTTCTCGGCCGCAGTCCCGACGGAGTTAATTTTTATTCGCTTGCGCCGCATCCGACCACTTGCCGGGTCGAAAGCGTAGAAAGAAATAAACCAACAAAGGCCGGTGTGTAATTTCGGATAAGTGTACGAAAGGATTTCATTTAACGCGGAATTTCGCGCCGTGGAGACTGACAACATTTTTTTTACATTTTCGCCGTTGCAAAAATGTATATTATTGACAATCAAATATTTTTCCGCCGGAACTTTGTCCCGTTTCTGTCCCGGCTGTTTTATAAAAACACCCGCAACTTATTGAATTTCAATAGATTGCGGGCGCCGTCGTAGTGGATAGGGGATTCGAACCCCTATGTCGTGCGTGAGAGGCACGTATCCTAACCCTTAGATGAATCCACCGCTTGAGTTTTGTGGTGCAAAGGTAGCACGATGTTTTGAAAAACCAAAATATTTGCATCAAAACCATGCATTTTTTTTGCAACTCTTGTCCCGGTCGCCATTTTACGTATATTTGTACAATAATCGTCCAGGAATATGAAACACGCCATACTCTTCACCTTGCTGGCATCGCTGCTGGCCGTGGGCTGCGAGCGGGCCCGGCAGACACAGCCCGTGCTCGAATACTTCGACAAGGACACCACGTTCACGGTCGGCAACGTCCGCTGCGATGTGAACTACAATTACCTGACCATCGCCAACGCATCCCGATCGGAGGCCCTCCAAGCTATCGAGGAGGCCAACATGGGCTATTTCTTCAACCTGGAAAGTTTCTCCGGCACGCCGGCCGAAGCCTTTGAAACCTCGTTGAAGCAACTTACCGAGGAGCTCGGGCCCGGATCGGACGGCGAAAACAACTGGGATGCCACGATCAACGTCGAGTCGCAGGGCCGCGTTGTCGATTCGCTGCTCGTCTATTGCATCACGCGGTCGAGCTATACGGGCGGCGCCCACGGGCTGCAAAGCACCGACTGCCACAACTACTCCCTGCGCGGAGGGTACGAACTCACCCTGATCGACCTGTTCGACAAGCGGCAGCAGGAGGCTCTCGGGGCATTGATCCGCACCAAACTGTACGATATGTTCGGGGTCACGGGGGACGAGGGGCTGACCGAGCAGGGATTCTTCCCCGAGTACATCGACGTGACCGAGAATTTCCGCATCACGCCCGAAGGCATCGTCTTTCTCTACAACCCCTACGACATCGGCTGTTACGCGCTCGGCTATATCGAGGTGACCGTAACCGGCGAAGAACTGGAGACACTGTAACCGGCAGTCTGACGAACGGAATTTACGGAGGCGGCGTGCACGGGCATCGTCGTATCCTGTCCCATCACAGGCTGAAAAGCACGCCCCTCTGCGGTCGGGCGATCCCGAACGGGCATAACACGCGAAAATATCAGGATTTCGGGTAGGAACGAACTGCTCCGCTCCCATTCGCACCTCGTACAACGGCAAAAAAGCCGGAAAGAGGCGGGGCAAAAAAAATCGAGGCCACCGGAGGTATTCGACCTCGAAGCGGACACCGCTTCTCGGTCTTAGTGCCGGTGCGCCGAACGCACCGCACAACCTTCCGATTCCTCTACCAACCTAAACTACTAACCTGAATGAACCTTAAAACTTCACGGCAAAGATACGCGGCGAAAACCGATCGTGCAAATATTTTAAGAATATTTTAAACTAATTTAATAATTTCTTAACACGAAACCGCTCCTACATGCCGTGAAAACCCCGCCCGAACGGTCAGCAGAATCGGCAATTACCGACTTCATATGCCTGCGCAACCGACCAGTCGCGTCCCGGCAAAAAAAGAGGAAATCCCGGGGGACCGAAGCCCTGCACGCGATTTCCTCTCCAACCGGACTAACCCGATCAACCTTTAAACTTCGGGAGCAAAGGTAAGCGAAACGGGCCGGTTAAACAAATTTTTTATCAATTTCATAAATTATTTAACCTGTTTGCAAACGAACGTATGCCGACATCCGTAACGCAATACGACTAATAATAGGTAAGTTGCCGCTGCTCGCGGATCTCGAAGGGTTCGCCGCCCATGAACGTCGAAAGATCGACCCGCTCCGTCCAGTTGCCGTGCTCGTCGCGCGTATAGCTGTAAACGTCCGAATTCTGTCCGGCCGTCACGGTAAGGTAATCCCCGTAAGCATCGTAGGTATAGACCCAGGCGCCGTCGGTGGCTACATTGTTGTAGGCATCGTCGAAATACGTGACCGTATTGGGCTGCTCCTCCTGCCTGCCGTCCGCGTAAACCCGGTGCTCGTTCTGTTCTTCGCGGAGCAGCGCTCCGTTTTGCGTGTTGAAGGTAAAACGCTCCGTGTAGGTTCCCTTGTAGTCCAGTCGGTTGCGGTCGTCGTCATAAGTAAACCCGGTGAAATGCGTGGTCCGCAACGCGGGCAAAACCCCGTCGTAGGTGCACGACGACCAAACCTCCCCGTTGTAATCGACGGTCTCGATCCCCTCCGCCGTGCTGCGGAACGAGAAAGCGAAGGTATCGCTTCCGGCGGTGAATTCGAGTTTCTCGAGTCCCTGCACGAAGCGCGGCCGGCAGAGCCAGAGAAAATCCACGTTGTTCTGGTCGAAGATGTCGTAAGCCACCTCCACGAACCGCTCGTGCGCTCCATAGGTCAGCCGCACCGAAACGGCAGCCGAAGCGACGGCCGTAAGGCGTCCCCGGTCGTCGTAGGTGCAGCGCAGCTCCGCATCGAGCCGGTTGCCCCCAGCGTCGTACCCGGTGAACCGGTATTGCGTAAGCATGCCGTCGGCATCGAACCGCAGGTCGGAATATCCCCCTTCGGCATAGTCGCACGTGCGGACGGCATCGCGCAGTTTGGCGAAATGGAGCGAGTTCTTGTTCCAGACATATCCCGAACAATCCACGGCTCCCTGACCGCCTTTCCCTGCGGGAGAGCCCGCATCGCCGCAGGCCGTCGGGATCGCGGCCAGCAGCAGGAACGCAAAGATGTGCAACGGTTTCATTTTCCCAACCAATTGATGTTAAACAAAGATACGTTTTTTCGCCGGGATTCCACAATCCGCGCGACCTCTTTTCGCCGTCGGCGGCCGCAACCGCCGCCCGGCTGCGTCAGTGCGGTTTCGTCCGCACAAAAATCCCGACCTATCGGCGCAATCCGTATCCGCAGGCAAAGGCGAACGATCCGGGAGGAGGATATTCCCGATCCGACGATCGAAATTGGGAAAAATATCGTATTTTTGTTTCCGCGCAAAAAAATCATCCGCATCCGATGCTCATATCCGTCGTCGTCCCGATCTATAACATGGAGGCTTACCTGGCCCAATGCCTGGACAGCCTGCTTGCCCAGCGGTTCACCGACTTCGAGCTGCTGCTGGTGGACGACGGCAGCCGCGACGCCTCGCCTGCAATCTGCGACCGCTATGCCGACCGCGACAACCGCATCCGGGTCATCCGCAAACCCAACGGCGGGGTCAGTTCGGCCCGCAATGTCGGCATCGAAGCGGCCCGGGGTCGTTACCTGCTCTTCGTCGATCCCGACGACTGGGTGGACGAGGATTTCCTGTCGCAATTCCTGGAGGGCGGCATGGACGACCGCACGCTGCCCGTCACGGGACTTATTCAGCACCGCCCGAAGGCCGGGGACCGGCTCCTGACGGCACCCGCCCGGAACGAAGGGCCCGAAGGTCGTGACGAGGCCCTGCGGCTGCTGCGCCGCTGCGACATGCTCGGCTTCGTCCCGAACAAGCTTTACGTTCGGGAGATCGTCATGCGGCACGGCATCCGTTTCATCGAAGGGCTGGCGCACCGCGAGGACGAGCTTTTCGCGCTCGACTACCTCCCCTTCGTAAAGCGGGTACGCATCAACGAACGGACGGCATACCACTACCGGGTGTTGGAATCCGGCCACTCGCGCAGACACAAACCGTGCGGATTGCAGCTCGACGTCGCACGGCGGCTGCACGCGCGGTACGGGGAGCTCTTCATCTCCCCCGAAGACCGCTACATCACGGCCCGTACCTACCTGCGCCAAACCTGTGCGGCCCTCGCGGCCGCCGCAACCCCGGAGGAGCTCGGGGCGGCCGCCGGTTGCGCGAGGGATGCCCGCAGGGAGTATCTCGCGGCTTTCGACCGCCGGTTCCTGACCGATCCGCGCGACCGGAAAGTGGCGGCCCGCCAACGGCTCGTCTTCGCCCTGAGCGGAGGGTCGGCGCGACTGCTCCGGGCCCTTGTCAAACGCATACACATCTGACCATGAAGCGATACGACTACCTGATCGTCGGAGCGGGGCTCTTCGGAGCGGTCGCAGCCCGCAAAGCGGCCGATGCCGGCAAAAAAGTGCTGGTGATCGACCGACGCCCCTACCCCGGCGGCAACATCCGCTGCGAACGGCGCGAGGGGATCAACGTCCACCTCTACGGCGCCCACATCTTCCACACCTCCAACCGTGCGGTCTGGGACTTCGCACGGCGATTCGTGGAGTTCAACCACTACGTCAACTCCCCGATCGCCCGCTATGGCGAGGAGCTCTACAACCTGCCTTTCAACATGAACACCTTCTATGCGATGTGGGGCGTGAAAACCCCCGCCGAAGCAGCCGCGATGATCGAACGCCAGCGGCGCGAAGCGGGCATCGCCGAACCTCGCAACCTGGAGGAGCAGGCCATCTCGCTCGTAGGGACGGACATCTACCGCAAGCTGGTCAAAGGCTATACCGAGAAACAGTGGGGGCGCGACGCGACCGAACTGCCGGCCTTCATCATCCGCCGGCTGCCCGTGCGCCTGACTTTCAACAACAACTACTTCAACGACCCGCTCCAGGGCATTCCGATCGGCGGCTACAACGCGCTCATCGACGGCCTGCTCGACGGCATCGAGGTGCGCTGCGGCGAGGATTTCTTCGCCGACCGCGCCCGCTGGGAAGCCTGCTGCGAGCGGATCGTCTTTACGGGGCGCATCGACGCCTACTACGATTACCGTTTCGGGGAGCTTGAATACCGCAGCCTGCGTTTCGAGCACCGAACGCTCGACCTGCCCGATTTCCAGGGCAACGCCGTGGTCAATTATACCGCCCGCGAGGTGCCCTACACACGCATCATCGAGCACAAGCATTTCGAGTTCGGCACCCAGCCCCGCACGGTCATCACATACGAATACCCCGACGCCTACGGCCCCGGCAAGGAGCCCTACTACCCCGTGAACGATGCCCGCAACACGGCGCTCTGCGAACGGTACAAGGCGCTGGCCGCCGCCGATCCGAAGGTGATCTTCGGGGGCAGGCTCGGCGAATACCGCTACTACGATATGGACAAGGTGATCGAAAGCGCCCTCAAACTCGAACTGTAAATGAGCAAGACCGTCATTCTGGTATGCGCCCACAAGCGGGACGCCTGCCTCGACAAAGCGCCTTACCTGCCCGTGCAGGTGGGACACGCCATCGCCGCCGCCGACCTGGGATTCACGGGCGACGACACGGGCGACAACATCAGCGACCGCAACCGCCGCTACTGCGAACTGACGGCCCACTACTGGGCCTGGAAAAACCTGCGCGACACGGACTACATCGGGCTGAACCACTACCGCCGCTACTTCGACTTCGAGGGGTCGTCGGTATGCAACCTCAAAACGGTGCCCACCGCCCGTTTCTTCGGCCGCGAACATCCCGCACCCGACTGCCAACGGCTCTTCCGCCGCTGCGACGCGGTGCTGGCCCGTCCGAAAGTCTATCCCTACAACCTCTATACGGATTACTGCCGCTGCCACCTGCGCGAACACCTGATGACCACCCGGCAGGTGATCGCAGAGCGGCACCCCGACTACCTCGAGGCCTTCGACCGGATGTTTTTCCGCAACAACCGCCTCTCGCACTTCAACATGCTACTGATGCCGCGCGACCGCTTCGACCACTACTCGGCATGGCTGTTCGACATCCTGTTCGAGGTGGAACGCCGCATCGAAATCCCCGCCGACCCCGTGCAGGGCCGCGTGATGGGCTATCTGAGCGAACGGCTGCTGGGCGTCTATGCCCGCAAAAACAAGCTCCGGATCTGCTATAAAACGGTATTGATGATCGACGACCGCAAACGCAAGGGGCTGGCCAAATACCTCTTCCACGCAGCGTTCAACACGGCGGCGTTCTGGCTCACCTACCCTTTCCGCCGGCACCGGCCCTGATGCTTCGCAGACAGGGGTTGCGCGAAAAAGGCAACCCGTTTCCGGAAGAGCCGCCGCACGCGCTCGCCAGGTCCGTCAGGCGGGGATGATCCTCCGCCAGAAGCGGTACATGCGGGGTTTCGACCAACTGTGGCACCCCATGGGCAGCCGGCCGCCGGTCAGCCGCCAGCAGTAGGCGGGGTTGGTGTCGAACGAAAATCCGAGGGCTTCCTTCCAGGCGGGATAGCGGAACCCGTCGGGCACGAGGGCCCAGAAGACATCTTCGTTGTGCAGGTGGTGGGGCCGCGCGAGGTAATGCTCCACGGTTTCGCGGTAGCGCTCGCAGGCGCGGCGGAAGCTTTCGACCCGCCGCAGCGACAACCCGCCGTTCCCGATCCGCCCGTAAAGGCTCTGCCGCAGCGATCGACCCCGTCTCTCCGCCCGGCGGCGACGCCATGCGAGGTAGCCGCCGAGCAGGGGCAGGTCGTAAACCCGGCGGCGGATCCAGGGCGCAGCCACGCAGTCGTACCCCCGGTCGCACCAGGCGGCCAGCTCGTCGCGGAAAATCCAGGCGTCGGTATGGCAGATCAGGATGTACTCCGTGTCGGCGAACAGGTCGTAAAAGGCCGCCGAAAGCATCATCCGGTTGTAACCCGCTATTCCGTTGCGGCTGCCCAGCCACTCCGGGCTGACGGCCATCGTCCGCACTACGGGAAACTCGGCCGCAATGCTCTCGACCGGCACATCCGCCGGGTGCAACAGCACGATCGGATGGCTTCCCAAAACCCGCACGGTCTGGGCGAGCGACGCCCGCTCCTGCGCCGTGAGCACGGGGCGGTAAACGGGAACCAGGACTTTGACCCCTGTTTTTTCCATCATCTTCCTCTTTTGATATAGTCGCGCACGGCCTCGGCGAGCCGCTGGCCGTCGAGCGCCGCCGAGACGATGCCACCGGCGTATCCGGCCCCTTCGCCGGCCGGGAAAAGCCCTTCGATTTCGGGGTGCATCAGCGTCGTCCCGTCGCGCGGGATACGCACGGGGGAGGAGGTGCGCGACTCCACCCCGGCCACGATCGCCTCGTCGGTCACGAACCCACGCATCCGGCGGCCGAACTCCTGCAACCCCTGCCGGAGACTTCCGGCGATGAAGTCGGGCATCCAGCGGTCCAGCCGCGAGGGGATCAGGCCCGGAATGTAGGAACTCGCCGGAAGCGAGCCGCTCTCCCGTCCCGCCACGAAATCCGTCACCCGCTGGGCCGGGGCGACCTGGCGTCCGCCGCCGAACTGACGTGCCGACCGCTCGAACGCCTCCTGGAACCGGAGCCCTGCCAGTTCGCCCCATTCGGCTTTCAGCGGCTCCGTGTCGGCGAGCCGCACCTCCGTGACGATACCCGAGTTGGCGAAAGGCGAATTGCGCAGGCTGGGCGACATGCCGTTTACCACCGATTCGGCGGCATCGGTCATCGCCGGGACAATGAATCCGCCCGGACACATGCAGAACGAATAAACGCCCCGCCCCGCGACCTGCGTGACGAGCGAGTAGGATGCGGCGGGGAGGTATTCGCCCCGCTCGCGGCAGCGGTATTGGATCGAATCGATGAGCTGCTGCGGGTGTTCGATGCGCACGCCCATTGCAAAAGGCTTGGCCTCCAGCCGCACGCCCCGGCGGTGCAGCAATTCGTACACGTCCCGCGCCGAATGGCCCGTGGCGAGCACAACGGCAGCGCCCTGGTAAAGCGTATCCCCGCACAGCACCCCCGTAACGCGCCCGCTGTGGATTTTCAGGTCCGTGATCCGGGCGTCGAAAACCACCGCCCCGCCCGCTTCGCGGATCGTGCGGCGGATGTTGGAGATGATGCGCGGCAGCCGGTCGGTGCCGATGTGGGGATGGGCTTCGTAAAGAATCTCTTCCGAGGCGCCGTGAAAGACCAGCGTTTCGAGCGCCTTGCGGCAGTCGCCCCGCTTGCGGCTGCGCGTGAACAGCTTGCCGTCGGAGAACGTGCCGGCGCCCCCTTCGCCGAACGCATAGTTGGAGTCGGGATCGACCCCCTCGTTGCGGTTGATGCGGGCGATATCCCGCTTACGGGCGGCGACCTCCTTCCCCCGTTCGAGCACCACGGGCCGCAGCCCCAGCTCGATCAGGCGGAGCGCCGCAAAAAGGCCCGCCGGCCCCGATCCGACGACGATCACCTCCGTGCGGCCGCCGACCTGGGGATAGTCGAAATGTACCGGCGCGGGTTGCGGCTCGCGGTCGGCGTAAACCTCCAGCGTAAGCAGCACCCGGGGCTGTCCGCGCCGTGCGTCGATCGAGCGGCGCACCACCCGCACGAGGTCCACGTCAGTGCCGGCCACACCCATGCGCCGTGCGGCAAGCGCGGTGTATCGTTTCGCGTCGGCCGCCTCTTTGGGCGTAAGAGTCAGGGTGATGGTCTGCGGCATATCGGGAACAAATCGGTGCAAAAACAGCCAAAATTACAAATTAATCCGCAAACGCCGTTTTCATCGCAGAAAAATTACTTACCTTTGTCTCAATCCGCGGACATGGTGTAATTGGTAGCCACGTCAGACTTAGGATCTGATGCCTCAAGGCGTGGGGGTTCGAGTCCCTTTGTCCGCACGTGAAAGAGTTTCCCCGGAAGGGAAACTCTTTTCGTTTTTCGTGCGTTGCGGACAAAACGTGACGCAGGGCACGCATCCCGCAAATCGTTCACCGTCCCGTCACTCCTCACTGAAAAGCTGGTATTTACGGATCAGGTGGGAGATTTCCGGGTCGAGATTACCCCGGAAACGGAGTCGCGGCTCCAACTCGACCGAACGCAGATAGTATTGTACGGCCAACTGTTCGTCGCCCTGCCGTCCGGCCAGGATCGCCAGCAGGTAATTAGCCGCCGCATCCTTGTCCTGTCCCGGCAGACCGCGAAGGATGCGGGCGGCCGCGGCATCGTATCCCAACGACATGTAGGCCAACGCCGTATTGCGATCCTCGTAGGGACGCAGCATGTCGAGCGCCTGTTCGTAGTTCCGTTTGCGGAGCAATTCACGGCCGCGCATGTAAACGGAATCGAGTTCGGTGGTATAGACGGTATCCTGTTTCATCCCCCGGCGGTGCAGGTTGAAACGGAAATCCACGGCACGCATTTTCGGGTACAGCGTCGAAAGCATATAGGCATAGGCTTTCGGAAAACGGGAACGTATGCGCCGCTCCCGCAGATCGGGATCGCCGACCGTGCGGATGATTTCGAGCAGCCGCTCGCATTCGTCAAGCACCGTATCGGCTTCGATCAGGTTTCCGAGCCGGCTCCAATCCTCGGCGAGCCAAGCCGTATGCAGCAGGTCCGGAAGATCGGGCAGCTGTTCGGCAGCTTCGCTCCGCACGGTATTTCCCCTTTCATCGAGCGTATAACCCGACGCGATGCGAAGCGAATCGTACAACACGCGGAACTCGCTCACAAGCACCTCCTTGACCGCGGAGGCACGCTCCCGGGCCAGACGATCATTGACCCGCCACGACCCCTCGGGGGAGGATGTGGCCCGGAGGGTGATGCTGTCGATGATAAAGACCGGATCGGTCATCAGCGCGCGGGTCAGCGTCCTGACCGCCTCGATCTGGCTGCGGTTTTCAGGCCGATCCTCTTCAAGCCGGGACTTCCCTTTCGGGAAAACGAAGTAGAAACGGGCATTGGCCTCGGCATCGCGCGTGACGATGCGCTGCACGTAACGCGGCGTCTCGTCCACGAAGGCGGTCATCGAAGCCACCGAAAAAGTGAGCGTATCCGAACGCTTCAGGACATACTCCCGATCGGCAAAATCATGCACGCGCCCGGCCAGACACAGGTAAAGGCGCGCCGTATGCTCGTCAGCCTGTATCCGATCGACATAGCGATACCGGATTTTATCCGGCAGATAAATCACCGTATCGAGCCGTGCGCCCTCGACATAGGGGTAACGGACCCGGCGGGTGAAAACGGCATCCTTGCGCTCGTCGAGCCGTCGGTTGCGGTCGATCCTGCTGCGGTCGCAGTAACGACGCATCAACTCGAGCGTATCCACGCGGGAGAGTCCCTCGAGCTGGGAGGCCAGATAATCCCGCCGCAGGCGATAGCTCTCGTTGCGCGAACTGTCGCCCAACTGCAGGATGATCCCCGTCAGACGCTCATCCCCCAGTCCGGTATATTGCATCCGTTCTTCGACGGCACGGCTGAGAAAATCATAATCCCTCATCCGCTCTTTGCCGGCCCCCCGCTCACGCACATCCGCAAGCGAATCGGCCACCCCCTGAAAAAAAGCCTCCCGCCGCTGCTCCTCGCCGTCGGGATAGACGCCGGCCACCCGGGTGTAAACCACGCCCCCCGGAGCAGCCAGTGGCTGTCCCGCATAGCGATAACGGGGTGCGAAGTAGTCCTCGAGATAATCGTATTTACCTGCTGTGGAGCGACGATAGAGGGTGCGACGGGCAATCAACCGGTCCATCCTGCGCACATAGCGCTGCAGGTCGCCGAGCAGTCTGCGGTACTCCCGCCTGCCGAACATACCCACATCGGGATCGGTCAAGGCCTCCTCGACGGTCATCGCACTCAGACGGGCCTCGTATTCGGCGTACTTGTTGCGCTGCGCCTCGATTTGCTCCAGCCGACGAAGGAAAGCCCTCCGGTCGCCGAACGCCCGGAAATAATCGGCGCTGTCCACGATGCGGCCGACATAGTCCCCGTAACGGGCATACTGGCGGCTTTGCAGCCGACGGAACCGGTCGCCGCTCACCACAAGGGGATCGAGCGCCAGCGTGTCGGGCCCTTTCAAAAGACGAGGTTCGAGCAGCAAACGCCACTTCTTATCCTGCAGCTCGGCAGGCACGGTCACCAGGAATTCGAGGTTGATCCAGCCGTTACGCTCGGCCACGTTGCGACGACTCGATGCCGTCACGGTAATCTGTTCGATCTCGAACGAAATCATCTGCTCCCCGGTCAGGCTATCCAGCGTGGTCGGGGCGAAATAGAGCACCGTACCGTCCTGTTTCCGGTAAGTGACGATCCGTTCAGGGCTCGTCCGGTTACGGGCGAGCGAGTCGGCAATTCGTTCCCGCTCCATCTCGGACTGCGGCCGGGAAGGAAGATTCAGGTTCACTTCGGTATCGGTACGCTCCAGTTTGCGGATGCCGCCGCAGCCCGCAGCAAGCGCGAGCAGCACGACGACGGCCGCATACTTCATCCGGCCGGTCGCCGGAAACAGCCTCCCGGAAATCCGGCTGCGGATACGACTACTCATGGTCCACGGCGCCGTTCACATCGACCGAAAAGATACGGCGTTTACGATCGGCCGTGGTGAGTACCTGCCGGATGGTGAGCGTCGCCCCGTTCATCCACTCCTCGTAGGGCACCGCAATCCGGTAATCGATGAAAACATCCTCTTTCCCGGAAGCATCGACCAGCGCATACGGCTGGCGTTCCGTCCAGAAACGGCCCGAAAGAAGACGCCGGCGCCGGTACATCTGCTGCTGATAACGTCCGTTGATCTGCACGTGCGGGAAAAGTTTGACCGCGTTGCGGTCGGGCGTGCTCAGCTCGGGAACGATACTCCAGCTCTGCGATGCGGGAACGGCCAGCCGGCTCACCTCGATGCGTAGATCCATATAGAGCGAGTCGCCGCGTTGGCAAAGCTGACGGCGCGTAACGCTGAGTTCGCCGCAGAACTGCGCCCTGCAAGTCGCAGCAGCCAATATACCTATCGTAATAAGAATCAGTTTCTTCATACCCATACCTCCTATTTTTTCGATCTGAACAGATAGACGAACGATATGCCGACCTCGGTGGGGCCGAAATAGTTGCGCTGCACATAGGTGCGCGAATCGGTACGACGGTACTCCGTGCGGACATAGCCCACGCCGATCATCGCCTCCAGGTTCCAGTGCGGCCCGAGATACCACTGATATCCGTAGCTTACCCCCACGCCGGCAGCCCATCCCTTGTAATGATGGGTGGCGAATGCAGGAAAGACGTTGAAGGGGAGTTTGAACCCGCCGACGTTGTAACGGCCGTAGAGCAGATGGGCGCCGAAGAAACTCCTGGTAAATTTTCCGCACAGCCAGTAACGATACTCCGGCTGCACCAGCCAGTGTTTGATCTGGTTGTCGGACCCGATCGTCCAGGGGTTGTAGTTGGCATTGAGGCTGAGCGTCGATTTGTCGCCGAGGGCCACCTCCACACCGAGGTTGGGTGTCGTGGTCAGCCAATAGAGCGCATTGGTCTTGACAGCCACCTGCTGCCCCTTCGCTTCCAGCGAAAAGAGGCTCAATGCGACCACGATCAGCATGAATGTTTTACGCATGGGAAATCCGATATTATCCGTTAATACTAAAAACCCCGAACTGGAAAAACGATTTGCACACCTATCGTTTTTCGCTTTTTCCGATTTGGAAATTCGTCGCAAATATAACACATTTCACCCAAATCGAACTTTGTATTCCGTTTTTCCACCTGCGGTTTAACCCGATCCGCGGATTCCGACCGAAAACGAAAGAGTCCTGCCGTCCGCAGCAACCGGAGCCAACGCATCAGAACGGGCATATCGGCGGAACACGGTGAACCGCGCATCCCGGTCGGATCTCCTTATCCAATGTAGCTGGTCAGGAAACGCAGCCCCTCCGGGCCGGGCTCGGCCACGACCCGCCGCACGGCGGCGGGAATGAGCACCGTCTCGCCCCGCCGGACAGCGACCGTATGGCCGCAGTCGTCCATAATACGTCCGGCGCCGGCGACGAAGACCATCGCGACGAACGAGTCGAGCGACGAGAAATTGCACGCATGGACGGCCGTAAGGTCATAGAGCGACGTGGTGAAGTAGGCGCAGCGCACCAGCTCCACGCCTCGGTCGCGGCAAGGCTCGTAATGCGTCCGGTAATCGTCGAGCACCCGGTAGTCGATCGCATCCTTTGCCAACTCGGTGTGGAGCTCGCGCATGCGGCCGTCGGCATCCGTGCGCCCGAAGTCGTAGATGCGGTAGGTGATATCGGAGGTCTGCTGGATTTCGGCGATGAAAGCCCCGGCGCCGATGCTGTGAATCCGTCCGGCCGGCAGGAAAAAGAGGTCGCCGGGGCGGATTTCATACTCTCTGAGCACGTCGGTGATCGTATGTCCGGCCACATGCGCCTCGTATTCGGCAGGGGTCACGGAGCGGGAAAAACCCGAACGCAGGCGCGCTCCCGGCTCGGCGTCCACGACATACCACATCTCGGTTTTCCCCCTTCCGCCGTGCCGCTCGGCAGCCAGCCGATCGTCGGGATGCACCTGGATCGACAGGTCCTGACGGGCGTCGATGAACTTCACCAGCAGCGGGAACTCCCGTCCGTAACGCGCATAGTTGGCCTCGCCGACCAGCGCCCCCCGGTAACGCCCGACAAGTTCCGGCAGGCTCACACCCGCCAGCGGCCCCTCGGTCACCACCGATTCGCTTCCGGCAACGCCCGACAACTCCCAGCTTTCGCCCACACGCCCGGGTCCGGAGGCGATCCCCTTGAAGGGTACGATCCGCTCTCCGCCCCAGAGGGTCTGTTTGAGCAGCGGTCTGAATTTGAATGGATACATCGCTCGTCTGGTTCTTTGCTGCAAAAATAGCAAAAATCCGCCTTTCCACCCGTCCCCATCCCGAAACCGGAAAAGAATTCCTATTTTAGCAGGTCGCTTTGCAACCCGGTTGCACCGGCGGCGCGTTATCTTTGCAACATGAAAAAGGCAAAGAACATGAACACTCCGCATACCCACGCCTGCAATTGCCACACGCACGCCCCTACGGGGGAGGCACATTCGCTCGGGGCCTACGCCTGGCCGCTGGTCTCGCTGCTGCTGCTCGGCGGCGGCCTGTTGCTCGATGCGGCGGGAGCTTTCGGGCATCCGCTTCTGCGGCTCGCATGGTACCTGGGCGCCTACCTGCCTGTCGGCCTCCCCGTGCTTCGCAGCGCATGGGAGCAGCTTCGCCGCGGCGGGCTGTTCAACGAATTCACGCTGATGACCCTGGCCGCCATCGGTGCGTTCTGCATCGGGGAGTACCCCGAAGGGGTGGCCGTGATGCTCTTCTATACGGTGGGTGAGATTTTTCAGGAGCGGGCCGTCGGCCGGGCCCGCCGCAGCATCGGCGCGCTGCTCGACGTGCGACCCCGCACGGCCAATCTGGTCGGAGGCGAACGCACGGAAGCCATCGCACCCGAGCGGGTCGCCGTCGGCTCGGAGATCGAAATCCGGGCGGGCGAACGCGTGCCGCTGGACGGCGTGCTGCTCGATGCCGAGGCGTCGTTCAACACTTCGGCCCTTACCGGGGAAAGCGTCCCCCGGCGCATCCGCAGGGGTGAAAACGTACTTGCGGGGATGATCGCGGAAAACCGCACCGTGCGCGTGCGCACCACCCGCCCTTTCGCCGACAGCGCACTGGCCCGCATTCTCCGCCTGGTCGAGCAGGCTGCCGACCGCAAAGCCCCCGCCGAACGGTTCATCCGCCGCTTCGCCCGCATCTACACCCCCGTGGTGACGCTGCTTGCCGCAGTCATCGCCACGGCTCCCTGGCTCTGGTCGCTCGTCGATCCGCAGTTCGCGTTTTCCTGGAGCGAATCGATCTACCGGGGACTCGTTTTTCTGGTGATCTCGTGCCCGTGCGCATTGGTGGTCAGCATCCCGCTCGGCTATTTCGGCGGCATCGGCGCCGCCTCGCGGCAGGGGATTCTGTTTAAGGGCGGCAACTTCCTGGACGTGGTCACCCGGCTCGGCACCGTCCTTTTCGACAAGACGGGTACGCTCACCGAAGGGACCTTCGAGGTGAGGGAGGTGCACACCGCGCCGGAGGTTTCGGAGCGGAAATTGCTCGAGACCCTTGCGGCCCTCGAAAGCCGCAGCACCCACCCCATCGCCCGGGCAGTGGTGAGGTACGCCGAAAATCGGGGCGTCGCCGTGGCGCGGGGAGCCGACACGACCGAGCATCCGGGACGGGGCGTGAGCGGCCGTCTGGCGCAGGGAGAGGCCCTCGCCGGCAACACCCGGCTGCTCCGCGAGCGGGGCGTCGAATACCCTGCGGAGCTCGACGCGTCGGCCGAAACCTCGGTGCTGGCCGCCCTCGACGACCGCTACCTGGGGTGCGTGACCGTCGCCGACCGGCCCAAACCCGACGCCCGCGAGGCCGTGGAAGCTCTCAAAGCCGAAGGCATCCCCCACATCGGCATCCTCTCGGGCGACCGGCAGGCATTGGTCAGCCGCCTTGCCGGACAGCTCGGGATCGACGAAGCGTGGGGCGACCTGCTGCCCGAGGGCAAGGCGGCCCGCATCGAGGCGAAGCGCAGCGAGAGCTCCCTGCCCGTGGCCTTCGTGGGCGACGGAATCAACGACGCGCCGGCCCTCGCCCTGAGCGATCTGGGAATCGCCATGGGTGGTCTGGGCAGCGACGCCGCCATCGAAACGGCCGACGTGGTCATCCAGTCCGACCGGCCCTCGAAGGTGGCCACGGCCATCCGCATCGGACGGGCTACGCGGCGCATCGTGTGGCAGAACATCGCCCTCGCTTTCGGGGTCAAGCTGCTGGTGCTCGTGCTGGGCGCGGGTGGGCTGGCGACCCTTTGGGAAGCCGTATTCGCGGACGTCGGCGTGGCCCTGCTGGCTATCCTGAACGCCGTGAGGATTCAGCGCAAACAATTTTAATGCCTGTAAGATATGAAAACCGACGAAGCGACCTGCCTGCAATCGCTCGAAGCGCGGGACATCCGCCCCACGGCTCTGCGGCTGCTGATCCTGCGCACCATGCACGACTTCGAGCGTGCGTTCAGCCTCGCCGACCTTGAGGATGCCCTTCCGAGCATCGACCGCTCGACGCTCTTCCGCACGCTCACGCTCTTTCTGGGGCGGCACCTGATCCACGGCATCGACGACGGAAGCGGCTCGCTCAAATATGCGCTCTGTGCGAGCGACTGCGACTGCGGGATCGACGACCTGCACACCCATTTCTACTGCACCTCCTGTCGCCGGACGTTCTGTTTCCGCAACACCCACGTCCCGCAGGTTCCCCTGCCCGACGGGTTCACGGCCGAAAACGTCAATTACGTCATCAAGGGACGCTGCGCCGACTGTGCGAAAAAGCCCTGACCTTGTGTTCGTTGGCCTGCAAGGCCATATTTTTCCGTCAGGATTTCCGTCAGGCCGGCTGCAATCCCGATTTTTTACCTACTTTTGTATGGGGACTCCCGCTGCATGAGCACATGGGATTCGACCGGAGCGACCACCGCCGCCATCGGCGGCCGATGTTGTTCCGCGGCCGGAGCAGCCCCGGGACGGGAGTGTTTTCCGCCTTTAATATTTATGCCATGACCGGATACAACATCGCCCTCGTCGTCCTTATCTGCCTGTGCATCGCCGCAGGGGGCGGGTACCTGCACCTCAGGCGCAGACTGGCGCGCACCCGCTTCGCGGAAGGGATCGTCCGCGCCATGCCCGACGTCATTTTCCTGGTCGATGACCGGCTCGTGATCCGCGACATAATCAACAACCAGCACAAAACGCTTTCCGCCCCGGTCTCCTCCCTGATCGGCCGCCCGGTCACGGAGGCCCTCACGCCGGAATCCGCCCGACAGGTGGCCGGCAACATCCGCAGCGCCCTCTCCGACGACAAGGTGCATACGGACCGTTACGCTGTGCGCCATAAGGCGGGGCCCCGTTATTACGAAGGGCGCTACAAACGGATCGGGCCGAACCTGGTCGTCTGCTTCGAGCGCGACGTGACCGAGCAGCATATCGACCTCACCACGCTCCAGCAAAGCGAACAATTGCTCAACGCCGTGCTGGACAACATGCCCATGCCGCTGATCGTCAAGGACATCGACGACGACCTGAAATACGTATTCTGGAACAAACGGTGCGAGGAGCAGGGAGGCTACACCCGCGAACAGATCATCGGACGCACCGACCTGGAGATCTACGGCCGCGAGCGCGGCAGCCGCTACCGCGAAATCGACCGCCGCATCATCTCGGAAAAAGGCTCCTACAAGGGAGAGGAGATCTACACCACGCCCGACGGGGTGAAACACGTGTCGATCGTAAACAAGAACGTGGTATCCAACAACCTCCACCATTGGCTCCTGGCCACGCGGTGGGATATCTCCGACCTGATCCGCACGCAGGACGAGCTGCTCAGAGCCAAGGAGGAGGTCGAGAAGACGCAGGCGATGAACCAGCTTATCCTCGACCACTCCGACAACGGACTGGTTTTCCTGTCGCCGGATTTCATCGTCGAGTGGGAAAACGTCGGCAAATACTCCCACCACCCGCGCGCCGCCCGCTATAAAAAAGGGGTCTGCTGCTACCGCAACATCCGCGACCAGGAGAGCCCCTGTCCGGAGTGCGTGGTCAGGAAAGCCATGCTCTCGGGACAACGGGAGAAGAAATCGGCTTCGCTCGAAGGCATCGACATCGAAATGACGGCCACCCCGGTTTTCGACACAGCCGCCGACCGGCACACGCTCAGGGGCGTGGTGCTCAAGTACGAGGACGTCTCGCTCCAGCGGCAGGCCGCGCGCGAGCTGCAGGCCGCTAAGGAGGCCGCCGAAAAGTCCGACCGGCTCAAGTCGCTCTTCCTCTCCAACATGAGCCATGAAATCCGCACGCCCCTCAACGCCATCATCGGATTCAGCGAGCTGCTGGCCCAGACCGACGATCCGCAGGAGCGGCAGGAGTATGCAGGGATCGTCAGCCGCAACAACGAACTGCTGCTCCAGTTAATCAACGACATCCTCGACCTCTCGAAAATCGAAGCCAACACGCTCGATTTCGTCCTGGCCGAAACCGACGTCAGGGGGCTCATGCGCACGCTCGAACTCTCCAGCCGCCAGAAATCGCTCCGCCCGGAGGTGGAAATCCGTTTCGTCACCGAGGAGGTGCCCTGCATGCTCCGCACCGACCAAAACCGTTTCATGCAGTTGATGACCAACCTCCTGGGCAATGCGATGAAATTCACGGAGCAGGGCTCCATCCGTTTCGGCTACGAGCTGCTGCCCGACGGGACGTGGCGCTTCTTCGTCACCGACACCGGGCGCGGCATCCCCGCCGAAAAGATCGGCGAGGTATTCAAACGCTTCGTCAAACTCGACGCCTTCACCAATGGCACGGGACTCGGGCTGGCCATCTGCCAGCATATCGTCGAGCGGCTGGGCGGACGCATCGGGGTCGAATCCGAGCAGGGACGGGGCAGCACCTTCTGGTTCACGCTGCCCGGACAGGAGACGAAGCCCGGAAAGGAAACGGAGGCATAACAGCATCGCGCTGCCCGCAGAGCCGACAGCGATGGTGCGGGAATATCGAATTTACAAAAGGTATGCGCAGAGCCGTTGGGGTTTAACGACCCGTGAACGGCACTTACCTGATCTTAGAAATAAGCGATGTGTACAGTTCGCAGCTGCGCACTTTTCTAAGCGCACCCTATTCAGGTCGTTCCGGAGAGACGACCCGTCTCGGGATTCATTATCCTCCTGCAAATAATCGGATTGTGTACGGCAATTTTTATTATGCCGAAATTTTCTTACCTTTGCCGGTGACAAACCCTATGTTAGTTATACCGAACTGACGTTGCCACGATTTCACAATTGGCAACGCAGCGCCGTTGGGGAGCAATCCCGCGAACGGTAAACATACGTCAGTTCAGTCTGTGTAGGGTTTGTCACCTGCGTTGTCATTTTTTTATTTATGACAAACCCTACACAATGCACTTGCTCCGGCAGTGCACGCCGCAAGGCCAGCCGCAGGCGGTTTCCGCCCTGCAACCTTTCGATTCGTTTCCATTTCCATCCGCCCGATTAGCAAATTACTGCTAATCAATTCGCTACTTTCTTTGTTATGCCCTGCGCACGATAAAGACGGCCACAACTAACCGCTTGTGCGGCTGACCTTTCCTCTGCCTGCCGGGGACGATCCGACGAAGTGAGGGGAAAGTATCTTTTTTCGGAATACGCGGCTTAGTTAGCCGTGAGCGGGATTGGCTCGCGTTGCTCGCCTTTCTCTTGCCTGCCGGCGGCGATCAGGCGGAGCGGCGGGCGGTATCTTATTCGAACTGCGCGGCATCGTCGGCCGGGGCAGGATTGTCTTGCTTTGCTCGCCGTTCCCTTGCCTGCCAGCGGCGATCTGGCGGAGCGGCGGGCGGCATTTTATTCGGACTGCGCGGCATCGTCGGTCGGGGCGGGATTGGCTCGCGCAGCTCGCCGTTCCCTTGCCTGCCGGCGGCGTCCCTGCAAGAGCCGGAAAATGCCGAAAGGCTACTTTTTTATTTTGGCGTGCAGCTTCGGGTAAACCCGGCTGCTCTCCAAAATAAAAAAGCTGCGACTTCATCGCAGCTTTTCCGGCTCTTGCGGAGAGAGAGGGATTCGAACCCCCGGTACAGTTACCCGTACACCGCATTTCGAGTGCGGCCCGATCGACCACTCCGGCATCTCTCCCGATGCTTCGGCCCCGGGCCGAAAACACTGGAGCTGTTGACGAGGCTTGAACTCGTGACCTCTTCCTTACCAAGGAAGTGCTCTACCACTGAGCTACAACAGCAATTTCCTCTCCTAAGAGTGGTGCAAAAGTAAACAACAAAAATGAATTGACCAAAAATTTACCCCACTTTCCGAATTATTTTTCGGTTGCCGCCCGCAAACCCGGCCGTCGCCCCGGGACGGATGAATCGGCGGAACAGGGCGCAGGGCCGCCGCAAGGGGCGGGTCGGAGATCGCAATGCGTAAAAATAACGCCACACAGAAGAAAAAACGGAGGGAAACGACGCATCTGACAAAAAATTGCTACCTTTACTTCCAACTTACAACCTAAATCAAATGAAACGGATATTGATAGTAGGCGCCGGGGGGCAGATCGGTTCCGAATTAACAACCTATCTGCGCAAGATTTACGGCGCATCCAATGTCGTCGCAACCGACGTGCGCGAATGCGGAAAACTGGCCGAGGGAGGCCCGTTCGAGGTACTCAACGCGCTCGACGCCAAGGCGATGTCTTCGGTGGTGGAACGGTATAAGATCGACGCGATCTTCAACCTGGTTGCCCTTCTGTCGGCCGTGGGCGAGAAGAATCCCCAGACGGCCTGGAACATCAACATCGGAGCGTTGATGAACGCCCTGGAGGTGGCCCGCGAGTACGGCTGCGCCCTCTTCACACCCAGCTCCATCGGCGCTTTCGGCCCCACGTCCCCCAAGGACAAGACCCCGCAGGACACCATCATGCAGCCCACGACGATTTACGGCGTATGCAAGGTGACGGGCGAGCTGCTGGGCAACTACTATTTCCGGCGTTATGGGGTCGATACCCGCTCGGTACGGTTTCCCGGCATCATCTCCAACGTCACGCTGCCGGGCGGCGGCACGACGGACTATGCCGTCGAAATCTATTACGAAGCGATCAAGGCGGGCCGTTTCACCTGCCCTGTGCCGGGCGACGTTTACATGGATATGATCTACATGCCCGACGCCCTGAGGGCCTGCGTGGAGCTGATGGAGGCCGATCCCGCGCGGCTCGTGCACCGCAACAGCTTCAACCTGGCCTCGATGAGCTTCACGCCCGAAATCATCTATGCCGAAATCCGTAAACGGATTCCCTCGTTCGAGATGACGTACGAAATCGATCCCGTAAAGAAGGCCATCGCCGAAAGCTGGCCCAACTCGCTGGACGACACCTGCGCCCGCGAGGAGTGGGGGTGGAAACCCGAGTGGGACCTGTCGCGCATGACAGACGATATGCTCGAGGTGATCCGCGAGAAATACCGCAGCGAAGTGGCCGTCTGACCCGCCCCCGTGCGATACGATGCACGCCGGAGCCGTCCCGTTTGGGGTTCGGCTCCGGCGTTCGCTTTGCAGCCTGCGGCCGGTCCGGTGCTGCAGCATCCCTCATGGGCCGTCGGTGATATCGGCTACGCACTGAAAGTGCGGACAGCCCCGGTGCATAACCCGCCGAAACGACAGGGCGGACTCTCCGCACCCGCCCGGCGGCTGACGTTGCACCCGGCAGCCCCGGCGCCGCTCAGAATTCCGAGGTGAAATGGAAGCGGATCTCCTTGAAATTCTCCTGAGCCAGCGCGAGCGAATAGCTCGTATCGGCCAGAAAAACGTCCCGCCCGTGCTTGTCCACGGCCATGTTGGTATGCTTGCGCCGCTTGAAGTCGGCCAACTGCGCCTCGTTGTCGCTCTCGATCCAGCAGGCTTTGTAAATGGAGATCGGCTCCCAGCGGCAGGCGGCGTTGTATTCGTGTTCGAGCCGGTACTGGATGACCTCGAACTGGAGGGCGCCGACCGTCCCGATGATTTTGCGGCCGTTGAGCGCGCTGGTGAAGAGCTGTGCCACGCCCTCGTCCATAAGCTGATCCACCCCCTTGGCCAGTTGCTTGAACTTGAGCGGGTCGGCGTTCTCGATATAGCGGAACTGCTCGGGGGCGAACGAGGGGATGCCCGTGAACTTGAGGGGCTCGCCCTCGGTGAAGGTGTCCCCGATCTTGAAGTTGCCCGTGTCGTGCAGACCCACGATGTCGCCGGGATAGGCCTCGTCGATCACCGATTTCTTCTCGGCCATAAACGCCGTGGGCGAGGAGAATTTCATCAGCTTGCCGCTGCGCACGTGCAGATAGTTATGATTTCGCTCGAAACGGCCCGAGCAGATTTTCAGAAAGGCGATGCGGTCGCGGTGGTTGGGGTCCATGTTGGCGTGTATCTTGAACACGAAGCCCGTCATCCGCTCCTCCGCAGGCTCGACCGAGCGTGTAAGCGTCGGCGACGACCCGGGCGACGGAGCGATCCGCACGAAGCAGTCGAGCAGCTCGCGCACCCCGAAATTGTTGATCGCCGAACCGAAGAATACGGGGGCCAGCTCGCCGCGCAGGTAGGCCTCCCGGTCGAACGGATCGTAAACCCCCTCCACCAGCTCCACGTCCTCGCGCAGTTGCCGGGCATAGCGTTCGGTGACGCAGTCGTCCAACTGCCGGGAGGCGAGGTCGCGGATTTCGACCCGCTCGGCGTCGGCCGTCTGCCGCTCGTCGCTCGTAAAGAGCGAGAGGTTGCGCTCATAGAGGTTATAAACCCCCTTGAACGTCGTTCCGTTGGAGATGGGGAAGGCAAGGGGCCGGACACGGATTTGCAGCTCCTTCTCGACCTCGTCCAGCAGATCGAACGGGTCCTTGCACGGCCGGTCGAGCTTGTTGATGAAAACCATCACCGGCGTGCGGCGCATACGGCAGACATTCATCAGCTTGCGCGTCTGCGTCTCGACGCCCTTCGCACCGTCGATCACGATAATCACCGAATCGACGGCCGTCAGCGTGCGGTAGGTGTCTTCGGCGAAATCTTCGTGGCCCGGCGTGTCGAGAATGTTGATTTTCACGTCGCGGTACTCGAAGCCCATGACCGACGTGGCGACCGAAATGCCGCGCTGCCGCTCGATCTCCATGAAGTCCGACGTGGCCCCCTTCTTGATCTTGTTGCTCTTGACCGCCCCGGCGACGTGGATGGCTCCGCCGAAAAGCAGGAGCTTCTCGGTAAGGGTGGTCTTGCCCGCGTCGGGGTGCGAAATGATGGCGAACGTGCGGCGGCGTGTAATCTCTTCCTGTAAAGTCATGTTTCGTGTATTCAGCGTTTTTCCTCCGGCCGCTCGCCGAGCGGCGGATAGTCGGCGTTGTAGTGGCACCCGACCGACTCCTTGAGTTCGCGGCCCTGCTTGATGACCAGGTAGGCCACGGCGATCATGTTTCTCAGCTCGCAGAGCTCGCGATTGGGTTTGGTCTTGTTATAAAGCTCCTCGGTCTCCTCGAAGAGAATGGCCAGCCGGCGCATGGCCCGCTTGAGCGAGAGGTTCGAGCGGACGATCCCCACATAGTTGGTCATGATGGTCTGCATCTCCCGCTTCGACTGGATGATGAGCAGCATCTCCTCGGTGTGCTGCGTCCCCTCGAAGTCCCAGTCGGGAATGCCCTCCTGGATCACGACCTTCGGGAGCTGCGCCGAGGCGTGACGCGCAGCCTGGTCGGCATAGACCACCGCCTCGATCAGTGAGTTGGAGGCCAGTCGGTTTGCGCCGTGCAGCCCCGTGCAGGAGGTTTCGCCCAGCGCATAGAGGCGATGCACGGAGGTCTCCCCGTTGGCATCGACCTTCACCCCGCCGCAACTGTAATGCGCCGCCGGGGTGACGGGAATCCACTCGCGCGTGATGTCGATGCCGATGGAAAGGCACTTTTCATAGATGTTGGGGAAGTGGCTCCGCACGGCATCGGGGTCCTTGTGGGTCACATCGAGATAGACGAAATCCTCGCCCCGCTTGGTCATCTCGCTGTAAATGGCGCGGGCCGTAATGTCGCGCGGAGCCAGCGAGCGCATGGGGTGATAGCGGTCCATGAACTCCTCGCCGTTCTGCAGCCGCAGGATGGCCCCGAAACCGCGCATCGCCTCGGTGATGAGGAAGTTGGGTTTCTCGCCGGGATGGTAGAGCGTGGTCGGATGGAACTGGATGAACTCCATGTTTTCGGTGATCGCTTTGGCCCGGTGGCACATGGCGATGCCGTCGCCCGTGGCGACTTCCGGATTGCTCGTCGAGGAGTAGATGTTGCCGCAGCCTCCGGTGGCGACCACCGTGAATTTGGCCAGCATGGTTTCGATCTCCTGCGTCTCCAGATCGAGCACATAGGCTCCGAAGCAGGTCAGCCCCCGGGTATGGCGGGTGACGAACTCGCCCAGATGGTGCTGGGTCAGCAGATCGACGGCGAAATGGTGCTCCAGGACGGTAATCCCCGGATGGCGACGCACCGACTCGACCAGCGCCCGTTCGATCTCGGCCCCGGTGAGGTCCTGATGATGCAGGATACGGTGCTCGGAGTGGCCCCCCTCGCGGTTGAGCTCGTAGCGGCCGTCGGGCGTCTTGTCGAAACGCGTCCCCCACCCGATCAGGTCGTCGATCAGCTCGGGCGCACGGCGCACGACCTGCTCCACGGCCTCCGGGTCGCACTTGCCAGCGCCGCAGACGAGCGTGTCGCGAATATGCTTCTCGAACGAGTCGGGCGCGTAGGTCACCGAGCAGATGCCGCCCTGTGCGTAGTTCGTATTGCACTGGTCGATCTCGCCTTTGGTCACGAGCGTCACATGACCGTGAGCAGCCGCCTTGAGCGCGAAACTGAGTCCTGCGGCCCCCGACCCGATAACCAGGAAATCGGTTTTCATAATTGACAGACTTAAGCGCCCAAAGTTACAAAATTTGCCCGATATAAACTACCCTGCCGCCCAAAAAGCACCTCCCGCTGCCATCGCCTGAAGCCGCAGCCTACGCACGGTAAGCGTGTGCTGAACGCTCGTCCCCGCATCCCGGCGGACGATTCCGTCGGGCCCGGTCGATAAACTGGGACAGAACAAGGCCGGCGGCGGATATTTTTCGTACCTTTGTCGCCACACAAAACCCGATCCCATGGAGCGACACATTGCCATCGACGACTTTGATTACGACCTGCCCGAGGCGCGGATCGCCAAATTTCCGCTGCCCGAGCGCTCGGCGTCCAAGCTGCTGGTCTATGACAGGGGCGCTATCGGGGAACGCCGCTTCGCCGAGCTGGGGGAGGTGCTTCCCGCGGGATCGCTGCTCGTATTCAACAACACGCGCGTAATCCGGGCCCGGATCATCATGCACAAACCTTCGGGGGCGCGTGTCGAAGTCTTTTGCCTCGAGCCGCACGACCCGGCCGATTACGAGCGGGCTTTCGCCGCAAAGAGATGCACCGAATGGAGCTGCATCGTGGGCAACGCAAAAAAATGGAAGGAGGGTTTCGTGGAGATCGCCTTTGAATACGGCGGCCGCCCGCACACCCTGCGCGCCTGCCAGACGGGACCTGCCGGAAGGGAGCGCATCGTGCGTTTTGAATGGACGGCCGACGCGACCTTCGGACAACTGCTCGAACACCTGGGGCGTATTCCGATCCCGCCCTACCTCAACCGCGAAAGCGAAGCCATCGACAACGACCGCTACCAAACCGTTTATGCCCGTTTCGAGGGTTCGGTGGCCGCTCCGACAGCCGGGCTGCACTTCACCCCGGCGCTGATCGACGAGATGAAATCACGGGGTTTCGACTTCGGGGAGGTGACCCTGCACGTCGGCGCAGGCACCTTTCTGCCCGTCAAGGACGAGGACGCCGCCCGGCACCCGATGCACACCGAGCATTTTGAAATCCGCCGTCAGACCGTCGAGACGCTGCTGAGCAAATGGGGCTCCGTCGTGGCCGTCGGCACCACGTCGGTGCGCACGCTCGAATCCCTGCCGGCCCTCGCTTGGCGCATCCGCACCGGCGGGACGCCCGCAGCCGAGCGTCCCGTGGGGCAATGGGAACTCTATGACCTTCCCGAAGATTTCGCAGGCGACGAGGCCCTGCGCATCCTGCTCACTTATATGGAGGAGCAGGGGCTGGAGCGGATCAAGGCGGCCACGCAGATTATGATTACCCCACTGGGATACCGGTTCCGGATCGTCAGGCACATCGTCACCAACTTCCACCAGCCCCGTTCCACGCTTCTGCTGCTCGTCTCGGCCTACGTGGGATCGGACTGGCGGCGCATCTACGACTATGCGCTCGGTCACGATTTCCGCTTCCTGAGCTACGGCGACTCGTCGCTGCTGATGCGCTGACCGAAACGGGACGGATCACCTGATGAAATCCGTCCCGCCGATTAACCTTTGATCGATAATCGCGACTGCATTTAATCGATCAAAAATTATACTGTACCATCAAATTCACACGGTTCGCATGGTTTTTGATTCCAATAGTGTTTTTCCGTGTACCGTAAAGAAATTCGCCAGCGATCTTACAGCTTGGGGTGAGCATATAGGAAACATTACCGAACATATATTCACCCCGTTTATATAAACCCAACACTTCATTGCTTCGTTCATGCTCCACTCGGACATCCGAATAACCTCCGCAAATAAATAAGCGTCCTACCGGATTAACCTGCACGGCTGCTTGCCAGCCCCACATAGGCACCGCCCGCACCTTATCTCTGTCCAACCCTTCATAAGCCAAATCGAGATTCGAGCCTGTCAGGTCTTGAATATAGGGGGTAATGCCCTCGCCGTAAACTCCGCTCATAAACAATACAACCGGACGAGCGATCCGAATACGTCCGCTAACCTGAGCGCCCCAACCGAACAGTGATATTCCCTTATCCTTATATTTGTCATGGAAATACATTGTGCGCAAGACCCCCGATGCACGGATATGGCTATCCCGATTCTTACCCCATGCAAACTGAACGTATGCCGGTACATCGGGCACACGCTGGAGCTGTTTGTAACCCATAAGATCATTGATTGTATTAACTGACGGCATCTCGGCGGCTATACCCACAGTAAAATGGTTGCGTGCAAATCTCTTTTCATACCGAATCATCGTCGCAAAATTGAAATTATACGAATTCGGTCCGCGGAAATCCACTGTCGAAGGCCCGGCCTGCAGGTCGCAAAATGTCGTGATGTCGCGCCCGAAGGTAAAACCCAGAAATGACACATAGGCAGATCGCAGCCGAGGCGTATAGCTGCCCTCGGAACCGCCGCGGAAATCCATATCCATAAAAAGTTGGATACGTCCCAATCCACGTGTGTTGGCAATGGACTTCACGAATATGCGAGATGTCGAAACATCCATCATAAGTTTCTGCTTCGCATTACTCTCATCGTACCCCGGCATATAGTTCAGTATATCGTTCGGTATATCGTAGGGAACAAAATCGATATTATCAGAAATCCCATTAAAATCATAACCTGCACGCAAAGCAACCATTCCTCCTACCGCGAGTGAATATTTGTTGTTTTTCGAGGTCAGGACAAACTGCGGCTTTTCGAGTTGCTGGAAGCCGGTACGATGCGTTTCCGCATAATCCATCATTGCATTTTCTTTCGCCATGCGCTCTAATGCCGCTGCCTCGCGCATGGATTGAATTGCAGCAGAAAGGTCTTCTGTCTCTTCGGTATCCTGCACAGAAATTAAGTACAGCATAGGCGAATACTCCTCTTTCGGAGCAGTGTCTTTTCGTGAATACCGCTGCGCGGATGCAGCATGCATACCGGCGAAAAGCATAAAACCAGCAACCAAAACATAAAAATTCTTCATATTCAAGAATTGGGCACACCCCGGCTCCTGCGGTGCGGTTGGCAAAAGAAAGTACAGAGCCGTTCATTCCTCCTATCGGAAAAATCCGGAATATCCGAGCAATTCCAATGCCCCACGCCTGGAACGACCACCCTGCAAAACCGAGCAAGAAAGCGTTTTCGATCACCTGTCCCCTCAAAACACGGAATTTCCGTCGAAAAAACGAAATACTTTCATCGGCAGGTTCTTTTACCCTGCAACGTGATATTAAAGATAGACAAAAATTTGCAAAATGCAGTCCGAACGGTCGTTTCCCGAACTCCGACCGGGTCATACAATGGCAACAATCGCTTAACGGAGAACGGACGTCACACCGCCTCTGCCGGGGAGCACGATTTCAGGGCAAGGTGCTTCACCCAGACCACGAAACCGCCCGTGAGGATCAGGTTGAGCGCAAGGGTCAGCACCGAGATGACGAGCGCGGGACCGCCGAGGTTGTAGCCGAGCGCAATGAAAATCACGCCTGCGCCCACCTCGCCACGGGTGAACATGCCGATCGAGAGCGCCAGCCGCTCGCTTAGCTTGCGGTCGCGGTAGAAGCACATCGGCACGAGTTTGCCCAGATTCGAGAGCAGCGACACGACCACCACATGCAGGGCCACCATTCCCCACGACATCATGGGCTGGGAGCCCGTGACCGAGTGGGCCCCCGCATGGCTCTCGGCAAAAGCGGTGCCGATGAACAGTGGCATGCTCAGGCCGACCAGAAACATGAAGAGGAACGACACGCCCGAGGCGGCCCGCCGCTCGGCAGGGGTGTCGATATGCCGCTTTTTCAGCAGCATTCCCAATACGAAGGCGGGGAGCAGCACCTCGATATGGATGCTTCCCTGGTCGCCCCACAGGTTTTTCGAGAGGTAATAGACGGTCTGCGTCACGGCGAACACCAACGCGGAATAGCCCAGGATGGCTTTCCAGTGCTGGGGCAGGTCGTATCGGCCCAGCTTCTGCCAGCCCAGCACCAGCAGCACCACCACGATCAGCACCACCACGAACATCTGCCACCGCAGCCCGATCATCAGGATTTGCAGCGGGATCATCAGCAGGATGGTATCCAGGTCGTCGAAGATGGCGAGCACCTGGATTTTCCGGTAGATCCAGCTCGAGCGCAGCCCGAGGGCGGCGAGCATCGTGAAGAGGATACCCGCCGAGGTCGGGGCCGCAAAACGACTCAGGAGCAGGTTTTCCTTCCACGCCTCGGCGCTGCCCCACAACTCCGGCGGCAGCAGCACCAGCACATAATAGACGGCAATGACGATCCAGGGCATCGCAGCCGTGGCCATCGCAATGAAATAGTCCCCGGCATAGGATTTCCAGCGCGACTTGTCGATCTCGAACTCCCGTCCGACGTTGATCATGATAAAGCCGAGACAAACGTAGAGCAGCGTATCCGTAATGGCCTTGAATTTGGGGTAGTCGGCTCCGAAAACGCCCGGAAGCAGTTGCGAAGCGACGAGCCCGAAGATCAGGAACAGGGAAAAGGAGAGCACTTTTCTCATCGGATCAGGGATATCTTTGGTTATGAGAGGTCAAAAGTAAACTTTTTTCGGCAGAATCCAAAATAATTCGGGCGATTCGCCGCTTTGCCTCTGTGCATACCGCGTACCGGAATGTACGAAACCGGAAAGTCGTCCGGCGAAAGATTTCGGAAACGCACCGCGCCGAATTAATAAAAAATTTGTATTTTTGCAGCCGGAAGGGAAAACAGGTTATCCGTATTCATAAAAATAAAAAAATCCGAATTATGCAGATTGTTGAGATCCATGCCCGTGAGATTCTCGATTCGCGGGGCAACCCCACGATCGAGGTGGAAGTCAGAACCGTTTCAGGCGCCTTCGGTCGCGCAGCCGTTCCCAGCGGCGCCTCGACCGGCGAACACGAAGCCCTCGAGTTGCGCGACGGCGACAAGGGACGCTACCTGGGCAAGGGCGTGCAGAAAGCCGTCGAAAATGTAAACAACATCATCGCTCCGGCCATCATCGGCATGAACGTCTCCGATCAGGTCGGCATCGACCGCGCCATGATCGAACTGGACGGCACGCCGACCAAATCGAAGCTGGGCGCCAACGCCATCCTGGGCGTGTCGCTCGCCGCAGCCCGCTGTGCGGCCGACTACTTTGGGATGCCGCTCTACCGCTATATCGGCGGAGCGAACGCCAAGACGCTGCCCGTGCCGATGATGAACATCATCAACGGGGGTTCGCACTCCGACGCACCGATCGCTTTCCAGGAGTTTATGATCCGTCCCGTCGGCGCGACCTCGTTCCACGAAGGGCTGCGCATGGGCGCCGAGGTGTTCCACAACCTCAAGAAAGTACTCCACAAACGCGGTCTCTCGACGGCCGTAGGCGACGAAGGCGGTTTCGCCCCTGCGCTCAACGGCACGGAGGACGCCATCGAATCGATCCTCGAGGCGATCAAGGCAGCCGGCTACAAACCGGGCCGCAAGGCGGAAGGCGGCGACGTGTCGATCGGCATGGACTGCGCCTCGTCGGAGTTCTTTGCAGACGGCATCTACGACTACACCAAATTCGAGGGGGAGAAAGGCGCCCGCCGCTCGTCGAAAGAGCAGGTAGCCTACCTCAAGGAGCTGGTTGCCAAATACCCCATCGACTCGATCGAGGACGGCATGTCCGAAAACGACTGGGAGGGCTGGCGACTGCTGACGGCCGAGCTCGGCGATCGCTGCCAGCTCGTCGGCGACGACCTGTTCGTGACCAACGTGGATTTCCTGCGCAAGGGCATCGAGATGGGCTACGCCAACTCGATTCTCATTAAGGTAAACCAGATCGGCACGCTCACCGAGACGCTCGACGCCATCGAGATGGCCCACCGCGCCGGCTACACCTCCGTCACTTCCCACCGCTCGGGCGAGACCGAGGACTCGACCATCGCCGACATCGCCGTGGCAACCAACTCGGGCCAGATCAAGACCGGCTCGATGTCCCGCTCGGACCGCATGGCCAAGTACAACCAGTTGCTCCGCATCGAGGAAGAGCTGGGCGACGAAGCGATCTACGGCTACACGAAGATTTACCGCAGCAAATAAATCGCGCACGCGACAAGGCAGAAGCCCCGGTAAAACCGGGGCTTTTTTAGTGTGTCCGCCCTCCCTGTTTGCGTTAGTATGCCATGCCCGACTGCAAAGCCCACAGACCGAACAGACTGAACAGGCGCACAGACCGAACAGAGCGCACAGACTGAACAGACCGAACAGAGCAGGCAGAGCAACCGGAAGGAGGTTCGATCTCGGGATAACCTCAAAGAGGCAACCTGAAGGGGACAACCTGAAAGGCGCGTCAATAGGGGCCGGATAAATAGGACGGCCAATAACATGATTACGACAATATGTCAGGACACAAAGGTAAAAAAAGCCCCGTGATCGAATCACGGGGCTTCGTAAAACCGGTAAGTTGCCTATTCGTACTCGAATGCAACCGTCTCGCCGACGGGGCAGCTAACCACGTTGTTCGTGTAGAACTTGGCCGAGCCTTCCACATCGGGCGTGTTGATCATCACCACGACGGTCATATTGTCGGTCACGTAGGTATCCTTCAGGGGCAGCGAAATAACGTGCTTCAGCGTGTTGCCGGCCTTGAATTCGCCGCTCAGCGCGAGGTACTGACCCATCACGTCGTTGGTGCTCTTGATATTGCCGGTACGGAGCGCATGGTCGTGCGTGCCGTAATCGCCAGGAGCGCCGTTGTTGACCTGCGCAGCCTTGATCCCGCTCTCGAGCAGCCAGGCGCCGACCTTATACCTTGCATCCTTACCAACCTTTGCGCCGATGGTCACGATGATTTCGTTGCCGACCTTCTTCGTGGCAACGCTCAACCCGGCGACAGCCTCGGCATCTTCCAGTTCGTTGTCGATGTAGGTCTTCATCTGCGTCGCATTGCCCTGGATGGAGCCGGTATTGGAGGTCTTGACGTTCTTGCGAAGGTCATACGACACCCAGGGGTAACCGGTCACACCCATCGCCTGTGCGAGGTACTGCGCCTCGATGGTGTACATCGGGTCGGAAGAGTTGTAGCTGTGACCTGCAACGAACACCACCTTGTCGGCGTAATCGCTTTGCTCGATCTCCCGGAGGGCACCGATAACGAAAGGACAGTAGCCGCAGCCGGTACCCGTGTGATCGATGGCCAGAATACGACGTTTGAAGCCGTTGTATTTGTCCGGCTGAGCATCGGCGGGAAGCGCAGGAATCTCGGTAACGGCACGAATGGTGATTTTTTCCGAAATCTTGGCATCCTTGGAGGCGTAAAGTACATAGTCGCCCGTCTGCGTTGCCGTAAAGCTGGCACTCGTCAGCGGGGTCTCGGGAGCGCTCTCCAGATAGATGGACGCCTGCGAGGTGATGTCCGCGCCGTCGAGCCATACCGTAAGCGTCGCGGCATCGGTGCCGTCAGCCTGGATGAAATTCGTGCTGGGCACGAGTTGAATATCACCCGTTGCGGGAGGAGTCGGGGTAGGTTCGGGATCGTCGCTGCTGGAGCAGGATATGCCGAGGAAAGCGATCGCGCTTAACCCGAGCAGGATGTTTGAAATTTTCATAGTTGTTTGCTGAATTAAAATGAGAAAGATGGTTGTGCTGTTATGTTAGAAAGACGAAGTGAGCAGCAGGCTTACCCCCGTGAAAGCGGGTTGCTCGCGGCAGACCCCGCCGGAGCAGACGAATCCCTTGCGGTTGCGGCCGAAGCTGAGCTGGATGCGCGTGCGGCTCTTGGTGAAGCTGAAGCCGCCCGAAGGGTAGTGGACGGTTTTTTCCACTGCCGTTTCACCGTCCTCCTGGTAGGCGCGGTTGAAATTCATCATATCGCTGAAAAAGAAACTCCACTTCGGGGCGATGTTGAACTCCAGCAGGAACGCCAGCCAGTCCGTGCCGGCATCATCCGCCAACACACGGTATTCCGGCCTTACATAGTCGGAGTAGAGGTACTGCAACTCGGCGCGCAGCGAATAACGGGGATTGAACTTGTAGGTGACGTCGCCCACGATGATATTGGAAGCGAAGGTGATGCCGTCGAAATCACCCGAGCCGTGCGTGGGGCTCCACTCCTGACGGGAGAGCAACAACGAGGTCTTGAGCGAGCGGTTCCACTGCCGCTCCACATCGACATTGATATCGCGCCACAGCAGGTTGGCCTTGTTATTCTGGGTATTCTCTTTGAGGGTATAATACGTCGAGAAGTTTGCGTGCAGGTTCCAGTACTTGTAGCGTGCGCTCTTGTTGCGCAGCGAATAGTACACGTCCACTTGACCGCCGAGCTCCCCGTCCGGATTCACCTGGTAGGGGTTGAGGTTGGTCAGCAGGTAGGTGTACTGGCGCGTCAGGGCCGGAATATAGTTGATCAGGTTGCCCGTCCCCTCCCCATAAATCGAGAGCAGGGTGGCCATGTGTTCCAACCGGCGGAACGATCCCAGTACGCTGAACCCTTTGTGGCTGTATCCGAGCTCGGCCAGATAGACGTTGCCCTTGGCGACGTTGCCCTTGGCACCGACCGAAAAGAGGTCGTCCTCGCCCTTGGTCACATACTCGAAGCGGGCCGTGATGCCCTTCCAGTCGAGGTTCAACCGACCGGAATACATATTCAGGTTGGGTCGCACCTGATCGGAAACACCCTGGTGGAGACTCTTCTCTTCGTCGATCTTCTGGAACCGGTTCACATAGCTTCCCTCGAGGGTGAACATCGCATCCCGCAGTCCGAAGATATCGGCCAGCGAAACGCTCAGGTCAGCGCCGCGAATCCAGGAATCCTCGTAATCCATGTAAAGACGCGGACGCCCATAGAGTCCCTTGAACTGTACGTAGTTGCCGAAATTATAGGTACCCCGGACACCTTCGAGCGAATTGTTGAAACCCAGCGCACGATCCTCGTAGCTGCGGAAGATCAGTCCGTTGCCGAACTGGTCGTAAATGTCGCCGACCAGAATCCCGAAGTTCTCGTCCTGCCACTGCACATACTTGGAGGCGAGCTTGAAGCCGTGGAACGCATCGGGAATTTCATTGAATCCCAGCAGCATCGGCATGTAGGCCTCCATCTGGATGCCGGCCGAGAAACGGCCGTAATTGTAGTCGAGTTTGAGGTAGTTGTTCGATCCGAACCGGTCCTCCGGAACGGCGTAGCCGGCCACATCCGTCATCTTGGCGTCGTCCACGTAATAGATGGAGTTGGTCTCGAAGCTGCCCGAGAGCTGTCCGTCGCCGAGACGGATCTGAGCGCCTGCCGAGAGCGCGCATGTCGCGCCCAAAAGCAGCAGCGTAATTTTTTTCATCACTTCTGAAGCTCTTTGATTTTCTGGAAAAGCTCGTATTCGCTGCCGGGCGTGTAGCCGGAATGCGAGTAAACCACCCTACCCTCGCCGTCGATGATGTAGGATTGCGGCGTAGTCGAAACATTCATGGCACGCTTGAAGTCCTGGTTCTTGTCAAACAGCAGCACGAAGTCGTCCCAACCGAAGCCGTTGGCCATCGCGCGGGCCTTGGAAACCGAGCGGCTGTCGTCGATGGCGACGGCCACTACGTTGAATTTGGCCACCTGGCTCCATTCGTCGAGGTGTTCGTTGATGGCGTTGAGCTCCATAATACAGGGCTTGCAGGTCGTGGACCAGAACGATACGATCATCGGCGTGCCGGCCACAAGCGACGAGGTGGTGATCGTCTCGCCCTTTTCGTTTTCGATCTTCACGTTCGGAAGGTTCTGGGCCAGGCAGGCCGAAACCGTCAATCCGACAGCGAAGAGCAGACAGATGAATTTTTTCATGGCAAAAGAGGTTTACTTTTAATCAAGGTATATATCGTTTCAAAACTCCAGGGGATCTTCCGTAAAGGAAGATCCCATAGAGTTTTTCATTCATGCATTGCCTATCGGTTTGCGCGTGCGAGCTTCTCGGCCAGTGCTTTCGCATTCTGGCTGAGCCGCTCTCCGGCCAGCGGCGCGGCGCTCATATCGACGCGCTTGGCCGTCAACCTGGGCGAACCGAGGTCGAGTTTAATCATCTTGCCGAGCACGGGCGCCTTCACGTTGGTGCGCAGCTCGTCCGTACGGTAACTCCGGCGGGCCTTCATGTTGGCAGTCACCTCAGGCTCATCATAGCCCTTGGTCAGCACGATCGGGGCATTGCCGCGGAAGAGTGCCGTCATGTACCCGTTCTGGCTGTAGAACACCGACGGATAGAAGGTCTTGTCCCCGTCCACGAAAGGATTGATCGTGATGGTCTCCTTGTCCTCGGATACGGTTACCGGGAAATCGGGGGTGTTCGTCTCGGAAGTGTAGCTGCCGGTCGAACGGTATCCCATCAGGTACATCGGAACGCTCCAGTTGTTGAGGATCGGAATACGGATCGGGTCGGTCGGAACCGTCACCACGTCGCCGTCGGCGATCTGCAGGAACCACTTGGGACCGTAATCGACGAACAGGTTCTTGGTGGCTACGGCCGAGTAATTCTCGTGAATGAACAGATCCCAGGGACTCAGGTAATCCATACGATCGTAGTAGGAAGCATAAGGATCGACCTGGAAGCCGCGGCAAACCAGCCGGTTCTTGCCTTTGTACTTCGCATTGGTGGTAATCACCATCGCTTTATACTCGGCAAACAGAGCCTGTACCTCCTCGCGGGTCTTGTTCGGATAGAGTGCGTAAACCTCCTCCGGGCAGGTCTCGGGACCGGGCTCCACGCCGTCGGCGATAGTCACCTTGAAGACGAACTCCTTACCCGCGGTGTTGGTAGCGGTAGCCGTCCAGTCGCCGAGCAGGTCCGTGAAGAGCGACGAGCTGACCGGAGCGTCGGGCGTATCCGAAAGCGACGTTGCTTCGCAATGACCCTCGCCCATGGTCTCCTCCGAGTTGACCAGACCGACTACGAGCACGAACTCAGTCTCCTCCTCCGTATCGAAAGCGATGTTGAGTCCTTCGCTGCTGTTGACCATGTCCGCACCGGCAGAACCGAGATCCTGGCCGTACTGATCGAGCACATCCGCGTAAGTCGCGCCCTGGTTGAGAATCTTCGTCCACTCGGACTTGGTGTTGAACACATAGAGGGCCTTGTCGGCATCCCCGTTGGGGGCCTTGATGTTGAACCAGGTCTTGAATGCGGAGTTCTCGCCCTCCGGATTGTCGATATGCGTGACGACAACCACAGGGGCGGGCATCGTCGCCTGGATCGGAGTGAAGTCCGTACGAACCATGATCTGCTTGGTGATATCCTCCTCCAGACCGACGGTGATAAACGAGTACTCGATGCCTTCGAGCAGCACCTTGTCCCATGCATACAGTCCGGGCTCCACGCCGGAAAGCGTGTTGAGCTGGCCGTTCAACGCCATGGCCTGCATACCCTTCTCACCGACCTCTTCGATATAGGAATCGATCTCGGGCTTGGTGCCGAACAGGCAGCCGTAACCGGCGATCTCCTCGTCGGGCTCGATATAGATTTCGACCGAACGGGTCGTCAGAGAGGCCAGCTCCACGTTGACACTGTACTGCGAAGGAATGGCGTCGCCGGCATTGACCTTCTCGGTCTGCTGGAAACCGTACCATTTGATGCGGTTGTCCTCGTCGGCTTCATAGTCCACTTCGCCACAATTGCCCTCTTCATCGCACTCGGCGATCATCAGGCGGAAGCACTGACCGGGCATGATCTCCCAGTTGTAAGCCCATTCGGGATCCTCGTCGGGATCGACGACCTCGCCGTGTTTGTACGTAATCGTCTGCGGACCCTTATACATGAGGCCGGTAGGGATAAAGTCGAAATCGCCCGTTCCGAACTGCTCGGACATCGATTTGGCAATCATCCAGTCGCTTATGGCGATCTTATAGTACGTATCCGCCGAAACTTCGATATGGAACGAGATGTAATCGGGTCCCAGGTCGGTGATGGTGAACAGCTCCGTGTAATTCGTCGTGGTGAAATCCAGGTCCACCACATCGGCGAACTGGTCCTCCACCTTGTAAGCGAAGTAAACCGTGTATTCCGTAACGGCCTCGAGGCCGGTGATGTTGAGCTTGTTCACACCGTCGGTGAGGGACTCTACCTTACCGGTGGCATAAATCGTCGTTGCGGAGGGAGCCTGCGCATCGGCCTCGGCGACAATGTACGCATACTCGGGGATGGCAGCCGTGGTGAGCGTTATCTCCGCATCGTTGATGCTGACCGTACCCAATTTGACCTCGAAAGAGGGTTCAACCACAGGGGGGGGGAGAATCTCATCTTCAACTTTGTCATCAGAACATCCGGTGAATCCGACCCCGGTCAAAGCCAGAGCGAACGCAACGAAAAAACCAAAAAGATGTTTCATGTAAAAAATTTTAAATTAAGTAAGTGTTAAAATGGTGTTTCGTAAAAACTCGGCATAAATATAGACAAAAAATATGGAATATCGATCATTTTTTTAAGAGAAAACCACCGTTTCCTTTATAAACTGTAAGCAATCGCCCCACTCAACCCACTTGCTGTCAATCGGATAAAGCACCTGACGAAGCACGTGTGAAATCGCAAATTTTTTTATCTATTTTTCTAATTGCGACCCGATTATCCGTCTGCGGCTCCGGCGACGGGCTGTCCCCGGACGATATGGCACACAACGAAGTCCGAGCGTTGCATGACAGACCGGACAGCGCAGCCCGGCCGGAAGCGGATTCGGGCCGGGCTGCGAGGTCGCACGCCGCGTTCACACCGTCATGATCTCCTTCTCCTTCCGATCGAGCGATGCGTCGATGAGCTTCGAGAATTTCTCGGTCATCTTCTGCGCCTGCGTCTCCCCGTCCTTCGCCTCGTCCTCGGGCATCCCCTCTTTCTGGGCCTTCTTGAAGGACTCGACCGCATCGCGTCGTGCATTGCGCAGGCTGATGCGGGCCGTTTCGGCCTCCTGCCGCACCTGTTTCACCAGGTCGCGGCGGCGCTCCTCCGTCAGGGGCGGAATGGAGAGCCGGATCTGCTCGCCGTTGTTGGAGGGGGTAAGACCGATATTGGAGTCGAGAATCGCTTTCTCGATCAACCGGATCATATTCCTGTCCCACGGCTGGATAAGAATGGTTTTCGCATCGGGCACCGTCACGCTCGCGACGCCCGACACGGGGGTCTGGGAACCATAGTAGTCCACCATCACGCCGTTGAGCGCATGGGGGGACGCTTTGCCGGCCCGCACGTTGAGCAACTCTTCCTCGAGGTGGTCCAAAGCCCGCTGCATTCGGTCAGAGGCTTCGTTCATAATGCTTTTGGTATCCATATATGATGCGTTTATTGTTGCTTGTCAAGGCTCTTCCGGATGGTTTCCACCAATGCGTCGAACTCCTCCGGTTCGTATCCGGTGGTCGCGACGATCACCCGACCGTCGGGGCCCACCAGGAAATTGCGGGGAATGAAGTTGGTCGCATACATTTTATATATGGTCTGCTCGGGATCGAGCCCCATCGGGAAGCGGTAACCCGTCTGTTCGCGGAAACGGGCTACCGTCTCGCGCGTCTCACCCCGGGATACGGGCAGAAAGACGAAGTCGCGTCCCTCGAAGCGGTCGATCAGCTCCGCCTGTACGCGGGTGAGCTCCTCGCGGCACGGCGGACACCAGGTGGCCCAGAAATTTACCAGCACCGTTTTGCCGCGCAAATCCGAAAGCCGCACGCTGCCGCCGTCGAAAAGCGACACCGTGAAATCGGGGGCTGCATCGCCGGCCCGCACCAGCGTTGCGGCGGCAGCTTGTGCCGCCTCGTCCAGCGGGTCGGATTCGGCCGTGGCGTCGGGCAGCACCTCGGGCTGCGGCTCCGCAAGTTCCGTGTCGGCGACGGCGCGGGCTTCGCGGCGCTGCTCCCCGTCGGGCAGCAACCAGACGAGCAGGGCCACGCCCACCGCCAGGACGAGCAGAATCCATAATGTTCCGTTGCGTTTTTTTGCTGTCATGCTATTCCATTTTTACACGTGTGCCGATCCGTTCGCCCGCCAGCACCCGTTCCAGGTTGCCGGGGGTATCCATATCGAAGACGACGATCTCCAGGCCGTTTTCGCGGCAGAGGGTGAAAGCCGTCATATCCATCACCTTCAAATTAAGACGATAGACCTCGCCGAAAGTAATCTCGTCGAACCTGACGGCCGCGGGGTCCTTTTCGGGATCGGCCGTATAGACCCCGTCCACGCGGGTGCCCTTGAGCAGCACGTCCGCCTCGATCTCGATGCCGCGCAGGGCCGACGCCGAGTCGGTGGAGAAATAGGGGTTCGACGTCCCGCCGCCGATGATGACCACCTCGCCCGCCTCCAGGCACTCGAGCGCACGCGCCTTGGAGTAATACTCCCCGATGGGCTCCATGCGGATCGAGGTGAGCACCCGCGCACGCACACCCTGCTGCTCGAGGGCCGACTGCAGGGCCAGTGAATTGATTACGGTGGCCAGCATGCCCATCTGGTCCCCCCTTACGCGGTCGAAACCCCGGCCGGCCCCCTGCAATCCGCGGAAGATGTTTCCGCCGCCGATCACGATGCCCACCTGCACGCCCGACCGGACGGCCGCGGCGATCTGGGCGGCATAGGAGCGCAGTACGTCGGTCGAAAGACCGTAGCCGCAGGAGCCCTGTAACGACTCTCCACTGAGCTTGAGCAGTATTCTTTGGTATTTGGTCATGGAACAAAAAGTGTCAATCGGGTTTGTTTTGCGAAGATACGCATTTTTTGTCAAATATTGATGGATAATCGCTATCTTTGCGTAACTATGGTGCTGACGGAATACACGCTGCTCGGGCGGATCGATTCGCCCGACGACCTGAAAAAGCTCTCGCTGGAGGAGCTGCGCGCCTACTGCGACGAACTGCGCGGCTACATCATCCAGCAGTGTGCGACCAACCCCGGACACCTGGCCTCGAGCCTGGGGACGGTGGAGCTTTCGGCCGCGCTGCATTACGTATTCCGTACGCCCGACGACAAGATCGTTTGGGATGTGGGTCACCAGACTTACGCCCACAAGATCATCACCGGCCGCCGCGAGGCTTTCGCCTCCAAACGCCGGCTGGGGGGCATCAGCGGATTCCCCCGTATGGACGAAAGCCCCTACGACGCATTCGGCGGCGGCCATTCGTCGGTTTCGATCTCGGCGGCGTTCGGCATGGCCAAGGCGGCCGAACTGCGGGGCGAGCGGCGTCAGGTGGTGGCCGTCATCGGCGACGGCGCCATGACCGGGGGGCTGGCTTTCGAGGGGCTCAACAACGCGGGGGCCAGCAAACGGACCAACCTGCTGGTGATCCTCAATGACAACAACATGGCCATCGACCAGGCGACGGGGGCCCTGAAAAACTACCTGCTCAAAATTTCCACCTCGGTGCGGTACAACCGGCTCAAACGCCGCGTCTGGCGGGCGTTTTCCCACGTTCCGCCCCTGCTGCACCTCTGCCAGAAGACGGGCAACGCCGTCAAACAGGGGTTGCTCAAGAACAGCAACCTGTTCGAAAGCCTCAACTTCCGTTACTTCGGCCCCGTGGACGGCCACAACCTCAAGGAGCTGGTGCGCGTGCTCGCGGCCCTGCGCGACATCGACGGCCCCAAGCTGCTGCACGTGATGACCGTCAAAGGCAAGGGCTACCTGCCCGCCGAGCACGACCAGTCGGTGTGGCACGCCCCCGGGAAATTCGACCCCTCCACCGGCCGACGGCTCTCGGGCGGCGCCGGCGCCGCCCGCTACCAGGACGTGTTCGGCGAAACCCTGGTGGAGCTCGCCCGGCAAGACCCCCGCGTGGTCGGGATCACGCCCGCCATGCCGTCGGGCTGCTCGATGAACCTGCTCATGCGCGAGATGCCCGACCGCTGTTTCGACGTGGGCATCGCCGAGGGGCATGCCGTGACGTTCTCGGCCGGCCTGGCCGCGGCAGGGATGCGCCCGTTCTGCAACATCTACTCCACCTTCATGCAGCGGGCTTACGACAACGTGATTCACGACGTCGCCCTGCAACGCCTGCCCGTCGTGCTGTGCCTCGACCGGGGCGGATTGGTCGGCGAGGACGGGGCGACCCACCACGGAGCGTTCGATCTGGCCTATTTCGGGCCGATTCCCAATCTGATCGTGGCCGCGCCGATGGATGAAGCGGAACTTCGGAACCTATTATATACGGCCTTGCTCACGGAGCAGCCCTTTGTCATCCGCTATCCGCGCGGCCGGGGTGCGGGGGTGTCCTGGCGGGGCGTTCCCTTCGAGCAACTGCCCCCGGGCCGGGGCCGCCGCCTGCACGAAGGCCACGACGTGGCCGTACTGAGCATCGGCACGATCGGCAACTTCGCCGCCGCAGCCGTCGCACGGGCCGAAGCGGAGGGGCTGAGCGTGGCCCATTACGACCTGCGCTACTGCAAGCCCCTCGACCTGGAGCTGCTCCACGAGGTCGGCCGCTCGTTCCGCAGCGTGGTGACCGTCGAGGACGGCGCAGTCTGCGGAGGCGTCGGACAGGCCGTCACGGCCTTCTTCAACGCCCACGGCTATCCGGTTCGGGTACGCTCGCTGGGCATCGGCGACACGTTCGTAGAACACGGCACGCCCGACGAACTCTACGCCCTGTGCGGCTACGACGCCGAAGGCATTTATCATGCGCTGAAAAGTTTCCGCTAATCCCCTTTGCGGCATAAAAAATGCGATTCGACGCCCCAAAAACAAGGGGTGAAAATCGTGTTCGTATTAGTTGTGATTGCCTTGCTGATCGTGGGGGCCGTATATGGAATGGGGACGGACAGCATCGACCGCCATACCGTCAAATCGTTGGACATCAATCGTTATATGGGCGATTGGTACGAAATCGCGCGTTACGACCACCCCTTCGAGCGGGGGCTGGTGGAGGTGAAAGCGACCTACCGCATGGCGGCCGACGGACGGATCGAAGTCGTCAATTGCGGCATCGACTATCGCACCGAACGAAGCCGCGTCGCGCACGGCCGCGCCAAGCTCACCCCGATACAGGGTAAGCTGCGGGTTTCGTTCTTCTGGTTCTTCTATTCCGACTACAACGTGATGGAGCTGGACAGGGATTACCGCTGGGCAGTGGTCGGAAGCCGCTCGAACAAGCACCTGTGGATTCTCGCGCGCGACCCCGTGCTGCCGGGACGCACGCTCAACCATATTTTACAACTCGTGGAGCGGCGGGGCTACCGCTCCGGCCGGCTGCTTTTCGTCGAACAGCAACGTCGCTCCTGAAATGGGGACGCAAGGCGCCGTCATTCGATTTCGCGCCGGTTCATCAGGGCGTGAGTGATCGTCAGCTCGTCCACGTATTCCAGCTCGTCCCCGAAGCCGATGCCCCGGGCGATGGAGGTGATCTTCAACCCTTCGTATCCGCGCAGGCGGTTCATCAGGTAGAAAAGCGTCGTTTCGCCCTCCACCGAGGTCGAGATCGCCAGGATCACCTCCCGCACACCGCCCCGTGCGATCCGCTCGGTCAGCAGGTCGATTTTCAGGTCGGAGGGGGCGATCCCCTGCATGGGCGAGATCACACCGCCCAGTACATGATACAGTCCGCGGTACTGGCGCGTATTTTCGATCGAGAGCACGTCGGCGACCTGCTCCACCACGCAGATGGTCGAACGGTCACGTTCGCGGTCGGCGCATATCGGGCACACCTCTTCGTCCGAAAGGTTGTTGCACACGCGGCAATAGCGGATTTTCTGGCGGAAGTCGTCGATGCTGCGGGTCATGTCAGCCACCGAATCGGGCTCCATGCGCAGCAGATGGATCGCCAGACGCAGGGCCGTACGACGGCCGATGCCCGGCAGTTTGGAGAGTTCTCCGACGACGTCTTGCAGGAGTCTGGACACGGCAAAGAGAAAAAGAGGGTCAGATCGTTTCGATGCGGGCGGCTTCGATCCACCCCTTGTTTCCGTCGGCGATCACGATTTCGCGCCAGTCGCCCAGCGAACCGGTGATCTTTACGGGCGTTCCTTCGTGCAGCACGAACAGGTCGGTAGCTCCCCCGTCGGGCGAGCTCTTCACCGATGCGGAGGCGGCCATGACGATAGCCGTCCGCGCGTCGGTCAGCTCCCGCCGCTGGGCAACGGCGAAAGCGGTGGTGACCGCGAAAAGACAGAGCGCCGCCAACATGCCGTAAAAGCCCGTTTTCCGCAGCGCGATCCGGCGGGCGAGCAGATAGAAGAGTACCAGCGCAAGCATGGCAGCCAGCGACAGCAACGAGAGGACGCTCCAGGCGGTGCCGCTCAGGGTGTGGCGCAGGGCGCGCATCCAGCTCCGCAAAAAGAATTCGGGCACGGCCTCGATATGATCCTTCGTCGATTTTTCGGCGACCTGCAGGTTGTAGCGGATATCCTCGTTGCCGGGGTCCAGACGCAGGGCCCGGTGGTAAAAGAGAATGGCACGGCCCGTCCGTCCCGCCTTGAACGAGGCGTTGGCCAGGTTGTAATAGAGCTTGGCCGAATAGAGTCCGCGGGAGAGAATCTGCTGGTAGCCTTCAATGGCTGCGTCGTAGCGGCCGTTGATATAGGCCGTGTTGGCCGCATCCCACAGCGCCTCGGGCGTTGATGCCTCGCCGTCCCGCGCTTCCGTCATCCCGGCAGCGACGCCAGCCGTATCCACGGCCGGTGCCGGAGCGAGCGAGTCGGCCGGCTGCCCCCAGGCGGCAGCGGTGACGGCCAGCAGCAGGAGCGAAAATATCAGATAACGTTTCATACCTATCGCTTATCGTTTGATGACGGATTCGACGGAGGAGACCAAATCGAGCCCTTCGCGGTATATGTCGCTCATGCGGGCCGAGGCGACGGGCGAATACTGCGCCTCCTCGCAGCGGGTGATGATCGACGAGAAGCGTTGCGCCTCCTCGGTCGCCACGCCCCGCCTGAGCAGCTCTTCCCGCACGTTCTCCTTGGTCAGATTCGCCACCGGTATATTGAATTTGTCGCTCATGTATCCCCAGAGCGCTCTGAGCATCTCCTCGTAGAAAGCCTGCCGGTTCTGCTCGGTCATATAGCGACGCGCCGTCCTGAACCGCTCCACGGCGACCTTATTGGCCCGACGGCCCCGCACCAGAGCCATGTTCTGGCTGTCGCGTATCTGCTTGCGCAGCGCCGCATAGATCAGCACGAAGAGCACCAGGATGCCGCCCAGCAGGATGAAATAGGCTCCGCTGAAAAGGAACGGCCCCGCGACGGTGCGCAACTGCGCCCTCCCCAGCTTGATGAAACGGATATCCTGCCCCAGCATGCGCACGTCCTCTTTCGTAAGCCCCTTGACCACATAGCTTTCGTTCGGGCCATTGGCATCGGGCGTCACCTCGAGCGTCGTCTCGCCCGAAGCGAGGGTGACGTAACGCATCTGCCCGGGATCGAAATAGGTGAATTCGACCGGTTCGATCCGATAGCTCCCCTCCGCGCGCGGAATAAAGGGGTACTCGAACTGCCGGTAGCCCGAGGTGCCGGCCGCCGTGGTCTTGATCGACTCGGTGGTCTTGACGTCGTACTGCTCGAACGAAGCAGGCAGCGTCAGCTTGGGAGCCTGCACGAAAGGCAGGTTGCCCGTGCCGCTGATGCGCACCGTAAACGTGCCCGAAGAGTTGGCCCCCAGCGGCCCCTGCGGAGGCGTCGCCTCCATCGTGAAGCGTCCCACGGCACCCGAAAAGCTGGACGGGGCACCCGCCGGCAGCTCCTTGACCGTGATGCTGACGCGCGGCGTCTGCACGCGCCGGCGCACGTCGTACACTTCGTGTCCGCCTCCGAAGAAGGGATCGACATTGCGGCTGCTCTGCACCACCACCTGGGCGATGGCGGTGATGTCGGCAGGCTCAACGGTGAGCGTCCCCGCCTGCTGCGGGTAGAGCAGGTATTCGCGGACCACGACCGACTCGTAAACCTTTCCGCCCAGCGTCTCCCGCTGCCAGGCGGCGTTGCCGACGTTGAGTTCCTGGGCCCAGAAGCCATTGAAAGAGGGGAATTTGATGTTTTCGTACCCTACGATCGGTACGCGGCGGTAGAGTTTGAAGGTCGCACGCAGCGGCTCGCCCTTGAACACGACCTGACGCGAGACGGAGAGCCGGAGCAGAATGTCATCCCGTCCGACCTGCCCCTGAGCGGCGGTCTGCGCATCCGTTCCGGCCGCAGAGCCGCCCTGCGCCCCGGAAGAGCCGGAAACGGCAGGTTGCCCCTTGCCTCCTGCAGCCCCTTCGTCCACCACCTCGATCGGCAGCGCACGGGTCGAATAACTCCTCTTATCTACCTGGATCGAAGCCGCACCGACGGTCGCGTTCCCCGCCTGCCGCGGCAGCAGGACGTAGGTGATCGTATATTCGACGCGCTTGGTCATCGAGCCATTGACGATCTGCACGGACTGCCCGCGCGAAACCGTCGGACCGGCCAGCACGTCGAAACCCTCGAAAGAGGGGGCCTCGAACGTGTTGTCGTCGGGCATTGCGTCCAAAGAGAACTCCACGCGGAACGCCTCGCCCATCGGAACGATCATCGGGGCGTTGGCCTTAAAGGTCACCGGCTCGGCGCCGAACGCTCCCCCGGCGGCCAGAAGCGCCGCCAGAAGGCTTATCAACCTGACATAAAATCCTTTCATCGGCTCTCAGTTTTTCACGGACAATCCCCGGATAACATCCGCGGCGGAAAAGGGCCCCGTCGCCGGGAGCTTTCCCGGCGACGGACACCCGTCTTCGCTTCAAGGATCGTGCTGCGGATGCGCGACCCCGCGGCCCGGAGCCCGTTCCGCACAAAAGTCAGCCGGCCGCAAGCGGCCGAGCCGACTGCGCATCCGCCTTTGCACGCCTAACGAAAAGCGCGGCAGTTTAGTGCTTGAACGCTGCAAAAAAATCGTTCCCCTTGTCGTCCACGATGATGAACGCCGGAAAGTTCTCCACGTAAATTTTGCGTACGGCCTCCATGCCCAGCTCCGGGAAATCGACCACCTCGACCGACTTGATCGAATTCTTGGCCAGAATCGCCGCCGGCCCGCCGATGGAGCCCAGGTAGAATCCGCCGTGCTTGCGGCAGGCGTCCGTCACCTGCTGCGTGCGGTTGCCTTTGGCCACCATCACCAGCGATCCGCCGTGCTCCTGGAACAGATCGACGTAGGGGTCCATCCGGCCCGCCGTGGTGGGGCCGAAGCTGCCAGAAGCCATCCCCTGCGGGGTTTTGGCAGGACCGGCGTAATAGACCGGATGTTTCTTGAAATACTCCGGCATGGGTTTTCCCTCGTCGAGCATCTGCTTGATGCGGGCGTGGGCGATATCGCGCGCCACGATCAGCGTGCCTTTGAGGTTGAGCCGCGTTTTGATTGGGTATTTGGTCAGGATCGCACGCACCTTGTCCATCCCTTCGTCCAGGTCGATATCCACCGCGGGCGACATGGCCGGAGCCTGTGCCGGCAGGAAACGGGCCGGGTTCTTTTCGAGCTGTTCCAGGAAGATACCCTCCTCGGTGATCTTCGCCTTGATGTTGCGGTCGGCCGAGCAGCTTACCCCGATCGCCACGGGGCACGAGGCCGCATGGCGCGGTGCGCGGATCACCCGCACGTCGTGCACCAGGTACTTGCCGCCGAACTGGGCGCCGATGCCGCTCTGCTGGCAGATTTTCAGGATGCGCTCCTCCCACTCCAGGTCGCGGAAACAGCGGCCGCCCTCGTTGCCCGAGGTCGGCAGCTCGTCCAGGTAGCCGGCCGACGCCTTCTTGACCGTCGAGAGGCACATTTCGGCCGAGGTGCCGCCGATGCAGACGGCCAGGTGGTAAGGCGGACAGGCCGAAGTGCCCAGGTCCTTGATATGCTCGCGGAAGAAAGCCTCGAGCGATTCGTCGTTCAGCAGCGCCTTGGTCTGCTGGTAAAGGAACGTCTTGTTGGCGGAGCCGCCGCCCTTGGTGATGAAGAGGAACTTGTACGCATTGCCCGGCACGGAGTAGAGGTCGATCTGGGCCGGGAGGTTGGTGCCCGAGTTTTTTTCGTCGGTCATGGTGAAGGGCACCACCTGCGAGTAGCGCAGGTTGCGGTCACGGTAGGTTTCATAAACCCCGCGCGAAATGCACTCGGCATCGTCCGCCCCCGTATAAACGTCCTCGCCCTTCTTGCCGATGCAGATGGCCGTGCCGGTGTCCTGGCAGGTCGGGAGCTCCCCTTCGGCCGAAACGACCTGGTTGAGCAGCATCGTGTAAGCCACGAACTTGTCGTTGTCCGTCGCTTCGGGGTCCCCGAGGATTTTGGAGAGTTTCTCCAGATGGGCGGCCCTCAGGTAGAACGACACGTCGTTGTAAGCCTCGCGAGCGAGCAGCTCGAGCCCCTTAGGGTCGATTTTGAGGATGCGCCGGCCGTCGCACTCGACGATCTGCACGTAATCTTTGGTCAGCAGACGGTATTCCGTCGTGTCACGGTCGATAGGAAATGGTTCCTGGTAGATGAAATCCGACATGGTTTGGTATGGTTGTTTATGTTTGTGACGCATGTAAATCCCTGCAAAAATACGAAAAACTCTCGGGATTGCGCAACTATTTTTCTTCTCCTGTTATTTATTTCACAGGAGTACATTATTGCGGTAATTTTTGTATCTTTGTTTGGGAGTCATGCAGGCGAGTAATTCACCCTCCGTGCAGCTCGACGAAGGGCGCAGCCCCCGGCAGCCCGCCTGTTCGACGGGAAGAACGAAAGAGAATGCCCATTTAAAATAAAAGCCCCATGAAAACCTGTAAATTTTTAGCGATGTGCCTTTTGGCCGCCATCTGCGGCATGAGCTCCTGCCATGAAAAAGACGACGGTTCCCCGGACGACGGAGGAACGAACTACCCCGTGACGACCCAGTTGGGTCAGCGCACCTGCGTCGGCACGATTGTTACGTTATTCGACCTGCCCACCCGAACGAGTCCGATCGCGCCCGATTTGATGCTCGGACTCGAAACCGAGACCGAAAGCTACATCCTCTCCTATAACGGGCATTGGGAATCCGAAGATAAAATAACCATCGACGGCACCGAATATGCCGTCGGCGACCGCGTCGAAATCACCGGAATGGCGAGCAGTACCAGAATTTCCGACACCCAGGAGTATCTCCAACTCGAAATCCTGACCATCGCAAAGACATCTCCCGTTACGACCGTGCTGGGTCAGCGTACCTGCGAGGGCACGATCATCTCGATGCCCAACCCGCCCACCGGAACATCCGAACCGCCCCTGCCCGGCATGGTGCTCGGACTCGAAACCGACACCGAAAGCTACATCCTCTCCTATAACGGGCATTGGGAATCCGAAGATAAAATAACCATCGACGGCACCGAATATGCCGTCGGCGACCGCGTCGTGGTCACCGGAACCGCGAGCGAAACCGTGATTTCACCGGCCGATAAATACCTCGAACTGGAAATCGCAACGATCCAAAAGAAATCCCCCACAACGACCGTGCTGGGTCAGCGTACCTGCGAGGGCACGATCGTCTCGCTACCCAACCCGCCCACCGGGACATCCGAACCGCCCCTGCCCGGCATGGTGCTCGGACTCGAAACCGACACCGAAAGCTACATCCTCTCCTATAACGGGCATTGGGAATCCGAAGATAAAATAACCATCGACGGCACCGAATATGCCGTCGGAGACCGCGTCGTGGTCACCGGTACCGCGAGCGAAACCGTCATTTCACCAGCCGACAAATACCTCGAGCTGGAAATCGCAACGATCCAAAAACGATCCGCCGGGCAGTAAGATGGGCATTGGAGCGGGAGTTCCGAGGCTTTGTCAAAAGAATTGCAAAAGTATGGCCCGAACCGAAAAAATTTTGTAAATTTGTATGTTTTCGAGGACAACAATTTTTTACACAAACAAATAAACATCATGGTATCATACAAAGATCTGGGCCTTGTGAACTCCCGAGAGCTGTTTGAAAAGGCAATCAAAGGCGGGTATGCCATCCCTGCTTTCAACTTCAACAACATGGAGCAGATGCAGGCCATCATCCAGGCCTGCGTGGAGACCTCCTCGCCGGTGATCCTGCAGGTTTCGTCGGGCGCCCGCAAGTACGCCAACCAGACCATCCTGCGCTACATGGCACAGGGCGCCGTCGAATACGCCAAGGAGCTCGGGAAGAACATCCCCATCGTGCTGCACCTCGACCACGGCAATTCGTTCGAGCTCTGCAAGAGCTGCATCGACATGGGCTTCTCGTCGGTGATGATCGACGGCTCGTCGCTGCCCTATGACGAGAACGTCGCACTCACGCGCCAGGTGGTCGAATACGCCCATCGCTTCGACGTCACCGTCGAAGGCGAACTGGGCGTGCTGGCCGGTGTCGAGGACGACGTGGCGGCCGAGCAACACACCTATACACGTCCCGAGGACGTGGAGGATTTCGTCCGCAAGACCGGCGTGGATTCGCTGGCCATCTCGATCGGCACTTCGCACGGAGCCAACAAGTTCCGCCCCGAGCAGTGCACCCGCAATGCCGACGGCGTGCTCGTCCCGCCCGAGCTGCGGTTCGACATCCTGGAGGAGATCGAGAAACGCATCCCCGGCTTCCCCATCGTGCTGCACGGCTCCTCATCGGTGCCGCAGGAGTACGTCCGCATCATCAACACCCACGGCGGAGCCCTCAAGGATGCCGTCGGCATTCCCGAGGAGCAGTTGCGCCGTGCCGCCAAGAGCGCCGTATGCAAAATCAACATCGACTCCGACGGCCGTTTGGCGATGACTGCCGCCATTCGCAAAATCTTCGTGGACCAGCCCGCGGAATTCGATCCCCGCAAATACCTCGGCCCGGCACGCGACGAGCTGAAGAGACTTTACATGCACAAGTGCGAGAAGGTGTTGGGCTCCGCCGGCAAAGCCTGACGGCCCACCGCCTGCAAACCCCACAGCCCGGCCCGACAGCCGGGCTGTTTTGGCTGCGCCGCCGAAAAAACGGATGACGGCGCCGCCCGCTGCGCGTTGCGGAACCAAATTTGATAGCATAACCGGAGATCAAAACCAAAGGAACTATGGCAAAGCACAACGTAAAGAACAACCGGGACGAGGAGCGATACGAAATGGAGGTGGACGGCGAGCTGGCCGTCATCGAATACGACTTCCCGCAGGAGGGTGTCATCGTCCTCACGCACACGTTCGTTCCCGAACACCTCGAAGGCCGCGGGCTGGGCTCCGAACTGGTGGAAGCCGTGCTCGGCGACATCCGCGACCAGGGCTGGAAAATGGTTCCCCAATGCGGGTTCGTGGCACACTATGTCCAGCGGCACCCCCAATGGGAAGAGCTCCTCTACAACGAGGTCACTGTCGAATAACCTGCCGCGGATGCCGACAGCCAAAGGCGGAGCGTTACACCGCCATCGGGCAGATCGTCCGGTAAGGGCACTCGCATCCGGCGGGTCGCAATCCGGCTGTCGTCCGACGACTCTGCGACGCTTCGGGCCACCCCGCGCAACCGCGAGGACGGAACACAGATCCGAGGTGCGGGGACGGTTCCATGTTCTCCGGACCCCAGGCCGGGCAATTCGCGGCTTTCCCCGGACACACGATCGCGCGGAAAACGTCCGGCCGGGATCCGGGACGGCTGTCCACGGATTTGCAACGGAACTCGCAGACGGGCAAGGATCGGCAGAGATTCCGCACTGAAAATTTGGCCGATTGCGCAAAATGCCTTATCTTTGTCCTGCCTAAACCCCTTTCGGGCCGCCGGACGGAAATGTGCCGGGCATACGGAAGCAAGCACGGATAGATGCAGGAGTGGTTGAACTGGCACGCCTGGAAAGCGTGTATACCCCTAAAGGGTATCGGGGGTTCGAATCCCCCTCTCTCCGCAAGAGCCGGAAAAGCTGCGATGAAGTCGCAGCTTTTTTTATTCTGCAGGGCGACTGAGTTTACTCAAAGTCGCCCTGCAGAATAAAAAAGTAGCCGTTCGGCGGTTTCCGGCTCTTGCAGGGACGCCCCCGGCAGGCAGGGGAAAGGCGAGCCGCGCGAGCCAATCCCGCCCCGCCAACGATGCCGCGCAGTCCGAAAAAAGATGCCCCCGCCGCTCCGCCGGATCGCCATATCGCCGAATCACCCCCGGCAGGCAAGGGAAAGGCGAGCTGCGCGAGCCAATCCCGTCCCGGCCGGCGATGCCGTGCAATCCAAAAAAAATGCGCCTGCCCGCTCCTCCGGAGCGCCGCCGGCAGGCAAGGAAACGGCGAGCCGCGCGAGCCAATCCCGCCCAAACGGGAATGTGGACGGTCAGAAAGCCGGCGAAAGAGCGTAGATCAAAAAGAAAGACAACGAGAATTGCCATAAAAAATGAAAAATTTGCGGTTTAAAAAATTATGATTATATTTACACAGTTGTCCCCCGTATCGGATTCCGGAAAGCGTTTTTGCAAACTACCAACGATTTCCGCGTGTCGGTGCCCGCTTTACGGCGGGGCAGCCTCCCTGACTATCAACCCCTGAATGTCCGCACCGGGCTGCGGACGCAACTTACATCCAATGTTTAAAACCATCCAACCCAAACGTGCCTGCGCCCTAATGGTGACAGCCGCAGCCGCTGCATTGCTGTGGACAGCATGCAGCGACAACGAGGAAACGCCGCCCGAACAACCGCGCACCCCATCCGTGGAGCTCGCAGCCGGAACGCCCGGTACCACCACGCTGACCTTCACGGCCACTTCGACCGATGCCCAGAAGTGCGCCTACACCGTTATCGAGGCAGGCAAGACCATGCTTACCGCCCAGGAAATTTTGCAAGGGGGGGGGAGTTCGCACCCAACCAAAGCGTAACACTAACCGCTGACGGTCTCAACCCCGAAACCGCCTACCTCATCCTCGCCGCAGCCCGCAATGGCGATCTTTACAGCCCGGTCACGCAACTTGCGATGACCACCGCAAAAGGAGACGATCCCGAACCCGATCCCTACACCCGGCTAACCGACATCAATCCCATGTATATGGGCGATACGAACGGGGCTGCCAATTTCATCATTGCATTCGCAACCGATCCGGGCGCAAACGACGTTTATTTCGGACTCTGGGATGCGGATATTCCCCAGGACCTGAAAAACATCCGGCTCCCGACCGGAACATTCACCCCCAGCGACGACTGGAGCGCCGGAACCTTCGAGCCCGAATACACCTTTACCCGGATCTACCCTGCTGGAACGTCGATACCTTTCACCGGAGGAACAATCACAGTTGCGGCCGAAGGCGATACCTACACCATTACGGGCGATCTGAACGACGAATACGGAACCGAGTATAAATACCGCTATGTCGGGCCCGTGACCGTCAAAGACGAATCTCCCCACCACCTGCCCCAGCTCACCGCGGACGTCGATGATTCTTCGTTCTACCTTGCCGAAGGAACCTATTTCGGCGATCTCTACCAAACCGGCACGAGCGTGATCGACATCGGCTTCACATCGCCGGATGTCTTTATGAGCGTCGAATTCATCTCCGAGGGCAGCACGAAATTCAGCGCCGACGTGCTCAAACCCGGCACCTACACCATCAATGCCGACCGAAGCCAATATACGCTCACGCCCGGGCAGGAATACAACAAGGCCGGATGGGAATATATCCCCATCGGCACTTATTGCCGGGTCATCGGCATGACCGACACCTACGGTTTCGCAACCAGCGGCACCATCACGGTCGAAAAGTCGGGCAACCAATATACCATAACGTTCGATATGACGTCCGCGAACGGCAAAGCAATCAAAGGGAGCTATACGGGCGCCCTTTCCCTCACCGACGGCACCGAAAAACCCGTAATCAGCGAATTGGAGGAGGACCGCGTGGTCGATCTCTCCGCGATCACACAAGGGAAACAGACCTATTCCGGCTATTGGTACGACAACGGAATGAACAACTGGACGCTGTACGTCCGCGACGAGAGCATCCCCGGCATCGACGGAATGATCTTCGACTTCAACATGCCCGACCTGGGATTCCTGCCCGAAGGCATCCCCACAGGCACCTATGAACTGAGCAGCGTGGCAAAGGAAAACACGATGGTCCCCGGATTCATCAACACCTACCTCGCGGGAACCTGGTACATCTGGGCCAACATAGACGGTCATTACGGCAAAAAAGCCCCGATCACAACGGGCAGCATGACGCTCGGCAAGGAGGGCGACATCTGGACGATCGAATTCGAGATGTACGACGACGCCCGTCCGCCCCACAAGATTTCGGGCTCCTGGAGCGGACCCATGCGGATATCCAACGAATGGTAGGAATAACCGCAGCTATCGGCCGACGACGTAATCGCAAATCGAAGCGGACGAACGACTGACATACTGCACTTTCACGAGGAAAGGCTGCCGGGCAACTACCGGCAGCCTTTCTTATGCGGGCCGACCGACGGCTCGGGCACAGGGCACGCCATCCCCGCATATCCGGAAAAACATTTCGGAAATCTTCCGGGCCTTACCGATTGCCGCCCCTTGAAGGTATGAAACCCCGCCTTAACCGCTCGGCCGGCCGGGACGACCGCACGGACGATCGCGCCGCCCGGTATGCGGGCTTTTCGGGAATAATCGTTATATTTGCCAAAAAGAACCGGGAATACTAAAATCGGTACGGTTTTCGTTTTTGTTGAAACGACAATATCCAATATGCCCTATGAAAACAAGCCATCTTAAATTCGGGATATTGCTTCTGTCGCTCGCGGCGGCCGGATGCTCCACGGCCTATTACCGGGGCGAGAGCGGCTACGCGGCGGACGACCTCTACGGTACGCACAACCAGGTGGCCATCGCCGAGCGGCGCAAGGCGGAGGCCGAAGCCGAACGGGCCGAGGCGGAAGCCCGCCGTGCGGAGTGGGAAGCCCGCATCGCACAGGCCCGGGCCGCAGGCGCCGAGGAGGACTACTATTCCGGCAACTCCTATCAGGGCGTGCTGGCCGACACCTACGAAAGCGCCTACGCACGCCGGCTGCGGGGCTTCGACTCGCCGACTTACAATATGCCCTCGAGCTACGAATACCTCCGTTACAGCAGCAAATTCCGCTACCTCTCGGCCTACGATCCGGCCTACTACAACATCATCGTCATGGGCGACGAGGCATGGGTGGAGCCCAAATACATCACCGCCATGTTCGGGACGTGGGGCTCGCCGACGATGACTACGTTCGGATTCTCGGGCGGGCTCTACAACAGCTGGTACATGAGCTGGGGATACAACCCCTACTGGTGGAACGGCCCTTCGTGGAATCTCGGCTGGAACTGGGGCTTCGGACCCTCCTACTACGACCCCTGGTGGGGTTGGAACTACCCGTGGGGCCCGAGCTGGGGTTATCCCGGATGGGGCTACCCCGGCTGGTGGTATCCGGGCTGGGGCCCGGGTTGGGGTCCCGGATGGGGTCCGGGCTGGGGACCCGGCGGCGGAGGCGGACACCACCGCAACCCCAATGTGGTATGGCAGGGATCGTATCACCGTCCCAACGGCAACTACCTCGGCAACCGCAATCCGGGCACGGGCTCCACGAGTTTCAACCGGGGCACCGGCAGCTCCTCGTCGTTCCGTTACGACCGCACGAACAGCGGCTATCGCAACAACGGAAGCACCAGCGGCTTCCGCAACGACGGCAACCGGGGCAGCTCGACTTTCCGCAACAACTCGAACCGCAACAACGGCACGACTTACCGCAACAATTCATCGACCCAGAACCGGTTCGACAACTCGACCTACCGGCGCAACGAAAGCACCAACTCGTTCAACCGCAGCGACATCAACCGAAATAACAGCTCCTCTTTCCGCAACAACACCCAGGGCAGCTCCTCTTTCAACCGGGGCACCTCGTCGGGCTCGTTCGGCGGCGGATCGGGCGGCTCCTCGGGCGGCAGTTCGGGCGGAGGACGCAACTCGCTGGGGCGATAGTGGAATAAAGAACAGGAAACGACATGAAACGCAACGGATTCATACTGGCGGCCCTGCTCCTTGCGGGAGGGGGTTTCGCAAGCGCACAGACGCAAGGCGGCCTGCTGCTCGACCGCGAGCTGATGACGCCCGCCGAAATGTTCGAGCTTTCGCAGACCTCGTTCAACTACGGCAGCGCCCGCTCGATGGCGATGGCGGGAGCTTTCACCTCGCTCGGCGCCGACCTCTCGTCGATGGCCATCAACCCGGCGGGACTGGGCATGTACCGGCGCAATGAAATCTCGATCACCCCGCTGATGACGTTCGAGCGCTCGTCCAACAGCGCCGACGCGTTCGGAAGCAACGCCAAGAACCGCTTCACGATCGGCAGCTTCGGTTTCGTAATCAATGCCTACGAAAGCACCGGCACGCTCACCAGCCTCAACATCGGCATCGGCTACAACCGTCTGGCCGACCTCAATTACAGCTACTCCTACCAATCGACCGGTAACAACGGCTCGATCGCGGACGTATTTTCCAAAATACTGGATGACGGCGGGCTCAACAAGAACGACATCACGGGCGACGTGGACTGGAACCGCGTCTATCCCGAATACTGGGGCGCAGTACTGGGCTACAAAACCGGCATGACAGACCAGGTGGACGGCAGATGGCAGCCCACCTGGATCGGCAGCGGCGTGGATATCGGCCACTATACGGAGGTGCTGAGCAAGGGGTCGGTCGGGGAGTACGAAATCTCGGTCGGCGCCAACCTGCTCAACAAATTCTACATCGGCGCGACCATCGGCATCCAGAGCGTCCATCAGGAGAAGCGCTACCTTTACGGCGAGGACTACCTCTACGGCGGCGACGGCATCAACCCGTCGCTCGACTACCAGTTGCTCTACTCCCACTACGGTCAGGGGGTGGTGCTCGACGGCGCGGGTGTGAACTTCAAGCTCGGCTTCGTTTACCGGCCGATCGAAAACCTGCGCATCGGCTTCGCCATCCACACCCCTACCTATTACTCGATCGAACGGAGCTACGTCGCCTATGCCGACGCCACGGCCCATGTGAACAACAACGTGGACGGGCTCAAACCCGACCGCGACGGCAATGTGTACGGAGAGGCCGTGAGTCCCACGCTCAAAGACAACGGACGCTACTCGTGGGCGTTCACCTCGCCTGCGCGGATGCTCTTCGGCATCTCCTACGCCTTCGGCAACCGGGGGCTGATTTCGATCGACTACGAACGCGACTGGTACAACGGCATCCGCATCAAAGACAACCCCAACGGGCTTTACAGCAACGACGCCTACAACGACACGTTCCGCCATACGATGAAGGGCTCCAACACCGTGCGCATCGGCGCCGAGTTCAAGCCCCTGCCTTTCATGGCGATCCGGGCCGGCTTCGGCTACACGGGCTCGATGCTCCGCAGCAACGGGTACACCTTCAACGAATATGACCGACACCTTGTAACCGAGCCACTGACCGGAGAAAAGGTTTATGAATACAATCCCGTCCCCGCTTCGTCGCCCATGACCCGCGAGGTGATCTACTACACGGCGGGGCTGGGCTTCTCCATTACACCGAACGTCGTGCTGGACGTAGCCTATCAGTACCAGACCACCAAACACACCGATTACAACCTGTTCTACTTCGCCGACGGATCGGGCGTCAATGCGAGCGGTGTCTATAACACCTCCTTCGACCGCCATGCGGCGGCCCTGACCCTCGGCTTCCGCTTCTGAGACGGCCCCGAACTTAACGTCCCCGCTTTCTTCCGAAAGCGGGGACGTTTCCATTCGTCCGGCCCGTTCGCCGGATCGAAGCAGCCTACTCCTTGCAGCAGCGCACGGACAAAGCATGGCAGGTGTTCCACCGGCTATCGCCCGTATGCCAGATCATACCGTTATCCACGATATTGAAATTGAGCGGACACCCGTTATCCGCAAAGGAGATCGTCCAGTAGCATCCGACGAAATTTAAATTCGTATAGCAGCCGCGGTCCATATCGCCCCAGCGCTGCCCACCGAGAGGCCAGAAATGCCGTCTTCCCTCATGGGTATAGACGATTCCGTAGGTATCGCCCGAAAGGAACATATCGGAAACACCAGGCTGAGGAGAATAATCGGTGGTGAAATCCACGCCGAAATCGATCTCAGGAACGCGGTAGCCCGGCGGACAGGGATCGTATTCGGTCTTGACGGCGCCCCACAACCCGTTATCCGCGGTTGCCAGCCAGGTGCCGCCCTGGTAATCGCCGAGCATTACCGTCGGATTGGCCGTAGCATAATCCATCGTGCGGTCGGATTCGGTGTAATTTATTCTCCATTCATACTCTCCGTTCATCACTGTTGTCTTCCGAGCCAATGTCCATTCGGTATCGGCAGTATAAATATCCTCTTCGCCGTCGCCTCCGGCAAACGGATCTTTGCGGCCCCACTGGTAGAGAACGCCCGCGGAATTGGCACTGCCGGGCACGGCGTTCACCGCGCCCAGGTTGCGGTCGAGGAAGGTCATACCCCCCGCATAGCGCATTTCTTCCGTACGGGGATCGTCGGTCATCCAGATATGCCAGCTCCACAGGATTTCGTCCGCGTCGTTAAATGCTGCGACCAGCACGTTACCCTTGCGCGTGGAGGCCGTAAAGGAAATCCTCCCATTGCCATAGGACAGGTCGGAAATCAGCTCGTTCGTCTCGGAGCCTTCGACCCGCGTCGCCCAGATCCAATCGACCCGGGCGATCCCCGTCACTTCCGAGCCACTCACCTTCCGGGTGGCGAAACTGTATTGCCCGGGAGCGGGAACGATGTAGCAGTTGGCCGTACCCTCGGCGCTCAGGTCCACCTCCTCGCCGCCGGTGCCCGTGAACCGCAGGTCGAGCGCAGCCGCCTCGACGGCCACGGCGCGTTTGATCGCAATCGTGCCGGGCAACTCGACTTCGACCGTCTTGCCGTCCACATCGGTCGCGGTCAGCTTCAGATCGGAATAGGTGCCCGGAGGCAATACGCAGTAAACCGAAACGGGTTCGGACGACAGCGCAATGCCCGTTTCGGGTAGCTTGATGGTCAGTTCACCCGGCTCCACGCTCTCCATCCGCATGTCGCCGATCCCATTTTCGTCGCCGTCCGCCGTCGCATTGCCGACGATACCCGTGCCGTTCAGCTTAAGCTGGTAAATGGCACCTTCGCCTGTAAGGGGAAGGCGCAGGAAGCCGCAGAGGTAACGCAGATTCAATGGGCTTTCGTTGGCGTAGGCCACCATCGGCCCGGTATAGGGAGCCGCCGGATCGTAGGTCTGTGTCCGGGGCAGGGTCAGGCGGAACTTGCCCGACGTATAGGTAATCTGGTCGGCATCCGGATAGGAAGCCCAGAAATGGAGTGTCTGGATGACTTTCTCGACTTCGGCCTCCTTGGTGCCCTCTCCGGAACTGATCTGGAAACTTTCGCCGTTGATGCGAACACCGTCGTTTTTCAGCCACTTCGCATCGGGTCGGTCAGCCGGGCCGGTCGTGGACTCGAGGCGCAGCGTCATCCAGTCCTTGACCACCCAGTCGGGGTCGAACTTCATCGGTTCGTAGGAGAGATCCATCCCCCGGCCGAGTTCGACGGGCCCGGGTACGCCCAGGTTCATCTGGTTGCCCGAATCGTCCAACACGATCAGCGTGAAGCCCGACTTGTAGATGCCGGCAGGGAGACTGAGCTGGAAAGCAAGCGGCGTGGGGAGCAGTTCGACGCCCGTATCGGACATCAGGAAAAGGGTGTTTTCGGCCCCCTCGAGCATCTCCAGCTCTCCCGCGTGTCCCGGCGTGAGCCGCAGGCTGGCAGGTCCCGAAATCAACTCCCCGCCGTCGGCCCGCAAGCCGACCGTGGCGATCGTTCCCGCACCGTAAAAGTTGAAAGTCAGCGTCCCGCACAGCGGCGAGAACGTCAGTTCATGCTGCTCGCCGCAAGCCGCCGCGAACAGCCCCGGGTTGTCCTCGCCCCGGTATGGCTGCTCATTCGGCAGGGTGAAGTTCAACACGTCGCCGGAGAGCGTGATGCCCTCCTGCGCCGGCCAGATCGCATAGTACCGGTCGGCCTTGTCGACCTCCCCGATCACGGCCTCAGCCGTCCCCGCCCCGCTGCTGAGGGCGTATTCCCGGGCATTGACGCTGACACGCGCCCCTTCCGGCCACTGACGCGCATCCTGACCCTTGATCTGCTCGAAGGTCGCCCTGAGCTCCACTTTCTCGACGACGACCGGTCCGTCCGGGGCGTCATCGCTCGAACATGCCGCCGTCAGCAACATGCACGAAAGTCCCAACAGGTAGAAACTTTTTCTCATCGGTAATGATTTTAATGGTATGTGAACGAATAGTAGAACAGGGACGACGCCGGCCGATCGCCGGTGCCGCCCCGTGGGGAAACTCGTCAGCATGGACTACCGGAGTCCCCCGAAACGGGAGACTCTTCCGAGAGGAATTAAGGATGGTTACATCAATCCGGGATTGCCGGGGGGGGGATTTTGCACACGCCCTGTTTCACCCGACCAGAAAGGCAGGATCGGCGTTACGAAAGGCATGTGTGCCGGATCGTTCATAAGACAGGGGTTCGGATTGACAATGCAATATAAGCATCTTATCCGGACTATGCAACTTTTCGGCGCACGAATTTCGCCCGGGGCCGCCGCACTTGCCGAGGAAAACCAAAAAAACCGGCCGCTGCATTGTCTTTCGGGCATTAATTGCTAATTTTGCAAATCGAATGCGGCGAAAGAAACAAAACGAAAAAAGATAACGATATGGCAAAGGAACTCAAAGACCTGACCAAAGCCGAGGAGAACTACTCGCAATGGTACAACGACCTGGTCGTCAAGGCCGGGCTGGCCGAGAATTCGGCCGTGCGCGGCTGCATGGTCATCAAACCCTACGGCTACGCGATCTGGGAGAAGATGCACGACGCGCTGGACAGGATGTTCAAGGAGACGGGACACGAGAACGCCTACTTCCCGCTTTTCATCCCCAAGTCGTTCTTCTCGAAGGAGGCCCACCACGTCGAGGGCTTTGCCA